>Ga0182018_10000006_pt1 | contig 296442 bp, 273 predicted proteins | sample 812P2MmetaG_FD_120490 | JGI IMG/M metagenome (GOLD analysis project Ga0182018, IMG submission 120490) | Permafrost microbial communities from Stordalen Mire, Sweden - 812P2M metaG | ecosystem: Environmental > Terrestrial > Soil > Wetlands > Permafrost | place: Sweden: Stordalen | collected... | reverse complement strand
CCGACGCAGTTGCGGCCGACGTGCGCACCCATCGCCCGCCGGATTCCGACCCCGACGCCCGCGCCTCCGCCGCCGCGTCTTAGCGCCGCCGCATCCAGAGCGAAATTCGCGAAGGGCGGCGGTGAACCGGACAGCCATGAGCCACAAAGAAGCCGGATTCGCTTCTGTAATTCTACGAATTGACTGATCTGCGCCCCCAATCTACGGTCCATTCTCCATGAAGACGATCGCTTGTGGCGCGGGGACGCACCGGCCCCGGTAAGAGCGTGGGCCTTCCAGGCCCACGAAAAAACCTCGGAGGAAAACGGGCTTCAGCCCTGGCTCCCTATGCTTCTCGCCGCACAAGAAGTCAGAACATTTTTCGTAACCTCGGACACGTTCCATCGCCACGCGATCTTTCAATCCGAACGCATGTCCAACCTGCTGCTCCACGTAATGCAAGATTACCGAAGCCAACGGAAATTCCTGCTCAATGAGTTCGTCGTAATGCCAGATCACTTTCATCTCTTGCTCACGCCCGCCGCGAACACTCCACTAGAAAAGGCAGTCCGGTACATCAAGGGCGGTTTTTCGTTTCGAGCAAAGAAAGAATTGGATTTCAGGGCTTCGATCTGGGAAAGGAGCTTTACGAACTATCGCGTCGGCGGCGCCGATCATTACGCACGCCTTCGCTGCCATATTCGCCGGAATCCTGCAAAGCGATGTCTGGCCGGCTCCGAGGACCGTTTCCCGTATTCGTCGGCGTATCCCGGAGCTGCAATAGACCCCGACCCACCATGGCTAAAGCCATAATTTCGTAGAGCCCTTTTCGTGGGCCTGCAAGGCCCACGCTTTTACCATTGGGCCGGACGGTCTCCCGTGTGTGACGAAAACAATTTGCTGTATTCGGAAGGGCGTCAGGTGTACAAGAGTGCCCGTCCGGGCGGTCAAAACGGGAATCCTGGTTTAGATGGCCTCGTGTGTGCAAAAGCTGCCTATCCGCGAGGTCAGCATGAAAATCACAGCTTACTGCGAAAGAGGAAACGCCAATGGCTTCCATGGTTGATTCGTTATTCGATCGGTACGAACGCGGCAACCTGACGCGGCGGCAGCTTGTCCAGGCGTTGGCCGCATTGGTCTTGCCGGCGAGGATCCTGGCGCAGGATGCCGCCCCCGCTCCTGCTCCGATTGTTCGCGGCTTGGGCGTGAACCACGTCGGGCTGACGGTCAGCGATATTGAGCGTTCCTTTGTTTTTTATCAGAAATTATTTGGAGTCACCAAAGGCTGGCCGGCAACGAACGCGGGAACGGGTATTCACCTGGATTTCCCGACCGGGTATATCAGCGTCGATTCAGTCGCCGAACAGAAGGGTGTGATCACGCATTTCTCCGTGTCCATAGACCATATCGATCAAGATTCTGCAAAACGCCTGGCGGATAAAATTAACAGCGAACTGCCGGATGCCAAAGCGAGAGCCGCTTTTCAGCCAAATGACGGGGTATCCACGGTCAATCTCCTCGATCCCGATGGCTTTCACGTGCAAATCTCGCCCAGAGACGGGCGCTGAACGGAGCTTAGGAGTTGCATCAGGTGAGATCGCGATTATTACGAGTCCATCGCACCAACTCCTGGTTAGTCGAATAACCGAACACGTCCCGTAAGCGTGACCATTCGAAATGGGACGAATCGTACCGCCGATTACCTACGTATTTCCCACAATAGACAGCCAACGCGGATCCTGTTAACGTCAGTCGGGGCAGAATTCGGCCCCGCATTCGCGCGCTTCTGCGCACCGTCCTCCTGGCGAGGGCGTGAAAAGCTCTTTGAAAATTGAATACAGAACAGGGCTCCTAGGCCACGGCAAGTGGCGCTCGGGAGATCAAGCGAGCCTGGGAGATCAATCGCAGTCCCGCCTGCCCCGACGCAGGAAGGGAGCGAGTCGCCATGGCGACGAGCCGAGGGATCTCTCCGTGCGTTCCGGTGGAAGCGTGGGCCTTGAGGCCCACGAAACACACCCGGATCATCATGGCTTCAGCTATGGGATTTGACGTGACGTCGTCGCTCACAAATCACCAATATGGTGACACACCATGCTAAGCAATTTCTCGCGTAACCCCATGAAAACAAACGAAACGGGCACCAACAAAGTGACACACTTTTTCGAGGCCGGTGGACGGCGTTTTCATCACTCGCGAATCACGAGTCACGTCTCATGGGGCCTTCGGCTTGACAGGAAGGCACCGGAAACTACATCTTAGTTGGCCATGACTCTGCTTCCCACATCACTCGTCGGATCGTATCCGCAGCCGGAATGGTTGATTGATCGGCAGAAGCTCGGCCACAGGATGCCGCCGCGCGTTCGCGCTGCCGAGCTGTGGCGCGTAGCGCCGGAGTTCCTCGAGCAGGCGCAGGATGACGCCACGATCCTCGCGATTCGCGCGCAGGAACTTGCGGGGCTCGACATCATCACGGACGGCGAAATGCGTCGCGAAAGCTACTCGAACCGGTTCGCGACGGCGCTCGCGGGCGTGGACCTTGAAAATCCGGGTCAGATTGTCAGCCGAACGGGCAACGCCGCTTCCGTGCCGCGAGTCGTCGGCAAAATTCAGCGCAAACATCCCGTCGAGGTCCGCGATTTGAAGTTTCTGCGCGCGAACACCGATCGCAAGATCAAGATTACCCTGCCGGGCCCATTCACCATGTCGCAGCAGGCGCAGAACGATTACTACAAGAACGAAGAAGAAATGACGTTGGACTATGCGGCGGCGGTGAATGAAGAGATGAAGGATTTGTTTGCCGCCGGCGCGGATATCGTCCAGCTCGACGAGCCGTGGATGGAAGCTCACGCTGAAAAGGCCCGCCGCCTCGGCCTTGGAGCATTGAAGCGCGCTCTTGAGGGAGTGAAAGGAACGACCGCGCTGCACATCTGTTTCGGCTACGCGGCGATGGTTCCGGGACGTCCCGCGGCGTACTCCTTTCTCGAAGAGCTGGCGGATTCTCCGGTGCAGCAGATTTCGATCGAGACCGCGCAAGCGAATCTCGATTGCGCGGTGCTCGCCAGGCTGCCCGCGAAAACGATCATACTCGGCGTGATTGACCTTTCGACGCACGACGTGGAAACCGCGGAAACGGTCGCGGCGCGGATTCGAAGGGCGCTGCCGTTTGTGAGCCTCGAGCGGTTGGTCGCCGCGCCCGATTGCGGGATGAAATATTTGCCGGCGGAATCGGCGTTCGGAAAACTGAAAGCGCTGGCGGGCGGCGCGGCGATTGTGCGGAAAGAAGTCGCCGGACGCGCGGCGGCGAATTAGAAAGTTGCAGCGAGCTTCAGCGGCCCAAGCCCGTCACTTCGAGGGCCGGTTTTTATCGCAGGTGAACCTGCGACCCACAAAGCCGTCCAAGCGAGATGCATGGTTCACATCGCGCCAAGCATTGTCGCTGGGCATCCGCCGCGGCGGATGCCCTTACCAAACCACTGCGAAATCTAGTGCGCGGCTTTGCTGGTGATTTGCGACGGATCCGCGCCGACGCGGCCCGAGCTTTGATCCTTGGCCGCAGCAAGCTTAAAGTCGTATCGCAAGCTTGCCAGATGGGGAAGCGGCGAAGCGGAGTCCTTTTTGTTCACCGAAACGACGAGCGATTCGTTCACGCCGAAGACCGTGTCCGATTCGATGTGGGCGTCTCCCGCGATATAAAGCGCGGTAACCATCTCGCGGTATCCGGGTGCGCCAATCACGAAATGAATGTGAGCGGGACGGAAGCCGTGGCGTTTCTGGGCGCGAATCATATCGCCGACCGGGCCATCCATGGGAATCATATAGCCGAGAGGGCAGAGGCCCCGGAAGTAGTAGCGGCCGTCGGCGTCGGCATGGAAGCATCCGCGCAGGTCCATCTGCGAGGGGTCGTGCAACTGTAGATCGTAGTTACCCGTCTCGTCCGGTTCCCAGATCTGGATCAGCGCATTCGGAATACCTTTGCCGGCCGAGTTCACGACCTGGCCGTAGAAGACGATCTCCGTCCCTTTGCTCTTAGTAATAATCGAGTCGCCCAACTTCATCATCGGTGCATCGTGGCGATAAAATGGTCCCAGCAGGCTCGATTTTGTCGCAGATTCCGATCCGCGTTTATCGTGGAGCGAGTTCACTAGAGAGCTCAGACCGAGCGTGTCCGACAAGAGGATGAACTCCTGGCGGTGCTCGGTGCACTTCTGGCCCACCGCGGTGAGGAAGCGAATTCCTTCGAGCCATTCCTCCGGCGTCAGGTCAATTTCGCGCGTAAAGTCGTGGAGATGGCGGACGAGCGACGCCATTATTTCCTTCATGCGGGGGTTCGGCGTGGACGACATCTGCTCCAGCGCCGCATCCGTGATTGTGTTTTCGTCGATGACTCGCATGTTGGCTCCTTCTTGCCGCTGGCGAGATTTCGGACGGAATTGCGCCCGCGGCTTAGCTTCAATCGGGCGCAATCATAGACCCTTTGCGAGGAATTTGTCCCTGTGTATTTGCGGCGCTGGGGGCGAGCGGGCGCTCCTGATTTTGAAAGACTTAAGCGGAAACTATTCTTGGGGAGGTGCGCGGACGCGCCCGCAGCGCTCCTCAGGCGACGAACGGCGCGGAGGACGACCGCTGAGTCACGGCAACCGTAGGGAAGATGTCGGCGGTACCAAACTTCCGAAGCGCAAAGATCTACGCGGCGGCGAGGTAATGCCAAACATTACCGGTAGACTTCACCTGGAAGACTCCACCCTCGTCCGCATGGAGAAAATAATCTCCATTCGGAATTCGGTGGTCGGTAGCGGACCGCACGGAGCATCGCGCCCAATGGGCTGGACGAACTCCGCGGCCGTGCTGCTTGACCTCAGTCACGAGATGGATTCCATATTTCACCCGGTACTCGACACCGGTCGGCCGGGTGGGTACTAGACGTCCCACACCTTTTCGCTTTTGGCTCATAACCATATGATGCACCAATATGCTAGAAGGTTCACTCTAATTCGACGGATTTCTTGCTGCCCTGTTCCGGGACAGCGCAACGTAACCGCAGGACTAAACCGGGGGTACCGTCGTTAGCTGGGTCGGCGCAAACTTACTGAGCCGGTGGGTTGAATTTGACACACCCGGAGGCCCGTAAACAGCCATGGACGATGCCCTGCACCCGTCGGTGCGCATCCTGGCGTGACTAGGCAACGCTGGCGCTCCCGGAGAAATCCGTTTGAGGGGGGTGAATGTGGGTGAGAAGACCGGAGTTCGAGTTCCTACGTAGCTCGCGCAGCAGACATATGAACTCGCCGTCTCGAGAATAACGTTTACGAGACGGCGAGGAGGACAATGGACCCGACCCCAGCCCTGAGCTCGGACCCTGTCGTCCCCCTGCGCCATCTTCGGCAACATCGTAACGACTGCGAAGTAAGGAAATATGGTCAAAATTGCTCACTTATGAAATTACTACGGATGGGACCGATTTCGCTGAGTTGTAGCCTTTGTGCAGGATTTGATCGAGAGAATTGAACGCTGCTCGCGCGAAGTTGGAGAAGGGGATTTGCGTTTGGCGGATGCGGCGAAGCTCAGCGACGTGGCAAGAATTTGTTCGGAAGTTCGCAAGTGCAGAGCCGTTAGTCGCGCTGGTACGGTACCAGGCGATTAGCATGGTACGTACCGGAAAGCGCCAACCGCTTGCAGAACCAAGCCTTAGGACGATTTCTACATAACAAACGCGAACATCCGGCAGAATGAAAGTTGAAAAGGGAAGCCAAGCCGCTTAGGCTGAGAACTAATCAGGAGGACGTAGGCCAATCCATGCAATCCGAGGCGGCCAATACGCCGGTGAGCTTCTGCATCGGCAAAATTTCGCTGGGCCCCAAGACTCCGCTGTTTCTGATCGCGGGCCCATGCGTGATCGAGAGCGAGGCGCACGCAACCTCCATGGCCGAATGCCTGGCGAAGATCACCGGTGCCCTGAAGGTGCCGCTGATCTTCAAAGCGTCGTATGACAAGGCCAACCGCTCGTCGGTCTCGTCTTACCGGGGACCGGGTCTCAAGGAAGGGCTTCGCATCCTGGGTAACATAAAGAAGAAGACGGGGCTGGCGATTCTGACCGATGTCCACGAGGTTTCGCACGTCGGGCCGGCAGCGGAAGTCTGCGACGTGCTGCAAATTCCGGCGTTCCTGTCGCGGCAGACCGACCTGCTCGTCGCCGTCGGTAAATCGGGCCGCGTGGCGAATGTCAAGAAGGGCCAGTTTCTTTCGCCCTGGGATATCGCGAACGCCGCGGAAAAGGTCGCCGGCACCGGGAACGAGAAAATTATTCTGACCGAGCGCGGAAGCTCTTTCGGCTACCAGAACTTGATCGTGGACATGCGTTCGTTTCCGATCATGCGCAAGCTGGGCTATCCGGTTGTCTTCGACGTGACGCATTCGGTGCAATTGCCCGGCGGGGAAGGGAAATCGAGCGGAGGCCAGCCGGAGTTTATCGAACCGCTGGCGCGGGCGGGCACGGCGATCGGTGCGGACGGTCTGTTTCTGGAAGTGCACGACAATCCGGCGAAGGCGCTTTCGGACGGCACGAACGCACTCGCACTAGATAAGCTTCAACCGATGCTGGAACGAATCCTGAGGTTCGCGGCCCTGGCCCGAGAATTGGACGGCGGACGATGAGTCGAGAAGAACGAGTGAAGATGGCGATCGAGAGCGCGAAACGCGTGTTCCAGGTCGAATCCGAGGCGATCATCGGCCTGATCGAACGCCTTGACGCGCGCTTCGAAAAGGCAGTGGACATTCTTTACAGCTGCAAAGGGCGCGCGGTGGTAACCGGACTGGGAAAATCCGGTCTGATCGGGCGAAAAGTTGCCGCCACATTTTCGAGCATGGGTACGCCGTCGCTTTTCCTGCATGCAGCAGACGCGCTGCACGGTGATCTGGGCATGCTGGCCGCCGGAGACGTGCTGGTCGCAATTTCAGCGAGCGGGGAAACTCAGGAATTGATTGACCTGATCGAGCCGGTGAAGCGGCTGGGAATTCCGCTGATTACGCTGACAGCCTTCGCGAATTCGCCATTGGGAGCGGCCAGCGACGTCGTGCTCGACATTAGCGTGAAGGAAGAGGCTTGCACGCTCAACCTTGCGCCCACTTCTTCGACAGCGGCGGCGCTCGCGATGGGCGACGCATTGGCAGTCGTGCTCGCCGAGCGGCGAGATTTTCAGGAGCACGATTTCGCGGCGCTGCATCCGGGGGGCCGGCTCGGAAAGAAGCTTCGCCGGATCGAATCGCTGATGCACACCGGCGACGATTTGCCGCGCGTGTTGCCAACGACGAAAATGCCGGACGTGATTTACGAAATGAGCCGCAAGGGTCTCGGGCTGACTGCAGTGACCAAACCGGACGGGCGGCTGCTGGGCATCATCACGGATGGCGATTTGCGGCGCGTGATGCAAAGACGCAAACAGAACGTGCTCGACCTGGCCGCGATAGACTGCATGACGAAAAAGCCGGTGACACTGGCGCGGACGGAGCTTGCCGCGGCGGCATTGCGATTGATGGAAGAGAAAAAGATTACGTCCGTGATCGTGGTGGATAATGCGGGGCGACTGGAGGGCGTGGTTCACATACACGACCTGTGGACGTTGCAGCTTTTTTAGCGCGACGCCATGACGACTGAAGCGCTTATCGTGACGGGGAACTGAGGGCTGGGGAATGCCAATTCGTGAAATTAAATTTCCCGCGCCGGCGATACGGCGCGCGAAGAAGATCCGCGTCCTGCTGATGGATGTGGACGGCACGATGACGCCTGGCGTGGTGTGCCTGCAATCGTTCCCGGATGGCAGCGTGGCAGAGATGAAAGTGTTCAACGCGCACGATGGCGCGGGGATCAAGCTCGCGAGCATCATGGGGATTCGCACCGGCCTGATCACGGGACGTGATTCAACCGCGACGGCTCGCCGCGCGCGGGAAGCCTCGATGGAATTCGTGATACAGGGCCAACCCAAGAAGCTCGAATCGTATAAGGCGATCCTGGTGCGCGCGGGCGTGACCGATGAAGAAGTTGCGTACGTCGGCGACGATCTTCCCGATCTTCCGCTGCTTGAACGCGCCGGGCTGGCTGTGGCTGTGGGCGACGCCGTCGTCGAAGTAAAGCGCGCCGCGCACTACATCACCACGGTGGACGGCGGCAAAGGCGCGATCCGTGAAGTCGTGGAGCTGATTCTGAAGGCCCAAGGGAAGTGGAAGAAAGCAATCCCGCTCGCGATTGCGTAAGGAAAGTTAGGCTCCAGCGCGAACCGATGCCGCTAGTGAGTCCGTCCCCGTAAAACCAGCAACAAAAAGGTTGCAACTTCCTTTGGGCTGTTTTAATATGCAACCTGGAGGTTGCCTTACGATGGAGAACCGAATTGAGAAGGGGATTGAACTCAAGGCGCCGATTTCGCGGGTCTGGCGCGCGCTGACGGATTACCGTGAGTTTGGAGAGTGGTTTCGCGTGAAGCTGAATGGCCCTTTCGTGGTAGGCCAGATCTCGAGTGGCTTTATTACCCATCCCGGCTACGAGCACGTCAAATGGGAGGTCGTCGTACAGAAGATGGAGACTGAGCGTCTCTTTTCTTTCACGTGGGCCCATCCCAAGTCCCTCGACAAAGCGGATTATTCGCCGGACTACTCAAAGGAACCGACCACGCTCGTCGAATTCAGGCTGGAAAAGATTGCGATCGGGACTCTTCTGGTACTCACCGAGTCGGGCTTCGACAATATCCCAAGCGATCGGCGCCTCGAAGCATTCCGCAGGAATGACGGCGGCTGGACGGCGCAAATGAAGAATATCGAGGGTTATGTCGCGCGGAACCCGTAGCGGTGCCGCTGCGAAACGGCAGACTCACGCAAGCGTCTTTGCGGCGCTGGGGGATGAGACGCGGCTCTCGCTGGTTGCGCAGCTTTCCGGCGCTCAGCCACGATCGATCGCTCAGCTGACTCAAGGCTTCGGGCTTACGCGGCAGGCGATTACCAAGCACCTCCGAGTGTTGGAGCGCGTGGAAATCGTGCACAGCGTCCGAACAGGTCGCGAGAGTCTGTTTGAACTCGATCCGGAGCCGATTGAAGACCTGAAGAAATACCTCGAGCTCGTCTCCCAGCAGTGGGATCGAGCACTATCGAGGCTCAAGGCATTCGTCGAAGGCTGAGTGCCGGGACTAACGTCTTAGGTAGAATGCGAGCGGCGTGGGTATCGTTCGACCTCCGCAGAAACCTATGACGATTCACAGATTTGATGTCTTGATTCTCGGCGCCGGAGCCGCAGGACTAATGTGCGCGGCCGAAGCAGGGAAGCGAGGGCGCCGAGTCGCGATCATCGAACGCGCCGACCGTGCCGGAAAGAAAATTCTTATCTCGGGCGGCGGGCGCTGTAATTTCACGAACATCTATTCCCAGCCGGATAATTTCATCTCGTCAAACCCGCACTTCGCGAAATCCGCTCTGGCCCGGTATACGCCGTCGGATTTCATCGCACTAATTGAAAAGCATCGCATCCCCTATCATGAGAAGACTCTGGGACAACTCTTCTGCGATCGCTCAGCCAGCGACATCACGGATTTGCTGGAACTCGAATGCCAAAACGCCGGAGTAAAGACTTTTCTCAATTGCGGAATTCGTGAGGTGCAGCGCACCACCGAGTTCGTGGTTCACGCTGAGGTGGACGAGTTTCACGCGGCTGCGCTCGTGGTTGCGACCGGCGGACTCTCGATCCCCAAAATGGGGGCGACCGCGTTCGGCTACGACCTCGCGCGTCAATTCGGGCTAAATATTCAGGAAACTCGACCGGCGCTCGCACCATTTGTGCTGGGATCAAGAGAACGATCCGAATATTGCGATCTAGCCGGCGTTTCGGCGGAGGTGGTTGTTACTGCCAACCATCACTCGTTTAAGGAAAGCATGCTGATCACTCACCGCGGGTTGAGCGGCCCGGCCATTCTGCAGCTCTCGTCCTACTGGAATAAAGGCGCGCCGATCCAAATTGACATCGCACCCGATCGAGACGTGACGGCGGCAATTCGCGACGACACGGTGAGAGATATGGCGACTGCCCGGTCCGTCTTCCAGCGGATCCTGCCGAAGCGTTTCGCGGCTCGCTGGCTCGACCTGCATGCACCATCGGATTGGACCAAAAAGTCGTTGGCAGAGCTTGAGCGCCAGGTACACAACTGGACTCTCACACCGGCGGATACGGAAGGCTACGAAAAAGCCGAGGTAACGGCCGGCGGCGTGGACACCAATGAGCTATCGAGCAAAACGATGGAAAGCCGGAGAGTGCCAGGATTATTTTTCATCGGCGAAGTGGTTGATGTCACGGGCCATCTAGGTGGTCACAACTTCCAATGGGCTTGGGCCTCAGGGGCCGCAGCCGGACGAGCCGCGTGAACGTGACGCATTTCGATCAATCAGCGTGGAGTTTCCGGATATATGGAGCGGGCGATGGGAATCGAACCCACGTCCGAAGCTTGGGAAGCTTCTATACTGCCATTGTACGACGCCCGCTCAGGTCCAAATCCGAACGCAGAATACCATTGGCGCCGCGAGTCGCGCAAGAATCCGAGATTCCCGCCAGTTAATTGATTTCGGGATAATCGAGATAGGAACGATGAAGTTCGGCGACGGTCATCTGGCCTTTGCGAATGCGGACGGCCGTCGGTTCGTCGCCGCCTCCAGTTGAAGTTAGCCAAATCGTGTCGCCGGCGCGGAAGTCCATGGTCTTCATCGGCTGGCCGGCGTCATCAACGTACTTTGTGTTCGCGTCCACTTTCACGAGCAGCGTGACTTCGGTGGGACGCTTGAGCAGGAATTGCGACTTCGACTGGTCAACCGACGCGACGATGAAGAAGGCTTCGCCCGCGGAGGTTTTCTTGTCCTGGGCGGCAGCGCTTGTCCTCGCTGGAGCAGGAGCCGGACGCGGGGCAGGAGCCAGACCTGTGGCCGGAATCGAACTTCCGCCCGGGCGCCCGTGGTGCATGGGCGTTGTCCCATCCTGAGCGCGAGCATACGGCGCGAGCGCAATCCCCGCCAGCACAGCCGCAGCGAAAATCGTATAAGGCAGACGCTTATTCATATCGAAGAGCCTCAATGGGATCCATCCGCGCAGCCTTGCGCGCGGGATAGAATCCGAAAATTATGCCGACGAGCGCGGAGAATATGACGGCGACGACAACCGAAACGGGCGAGACAAAAGTAGCCCACCCAGCCAGACGCGAAATGGTAGCGGAGGTCGCCACGCCCGCAGCAATTCCGATCAGCCCGCCGAGCGAGCTTAGAACCAGCGCCTCACTCAGAAATTGCCACTGGACGTCCTGTTCCGTTGCGCCCACGGCCATGCGGACGCCGATCTCACGCGTTCGCTCGGTCACGGAAACGAGCATGATGTTCATGATTCCGATTCCTCCGACAACCAGCGAGACGGCCCCAACCGCACCCAGCAAAAATGTCAGCGTGTTCGCGGTAGCCGCCGATGCTTGAGCCATTTCATTCGGGCTAGTGACGCTGAAATCGTTGTCTTCGCCGGGGCGCAGGTGATGGCGCTGCCGGAGCAGAGCGGCGATGCCGGTTTGGGCGACTCCCATGCTCTCCTGCGAAGCTGTGGAAACCATTATTAATTGCACCCAACTGATACCCGAGATTTTTTTCTGGACGGTGCTATACGGCATGATCAGCGTGTCGTCCTGATCCTGGCCGTTGCTGTTCTGGCCTTTCGTTTGGAGGACGCCCAGAATCCGGAAAGGAAGATTTTGTACGCGAATCATTTGTCCCACCGGATCCGAGTCTCCGAAGAGTTGCGTCGCGACGGTTTTGCCGATCACGCAGACGTCGGTAGCCATGTCTACGTCTCTCTGGGAGAACATGCTGCCCGAGACAACCGGCCAGTTGCGAATCAGGCTGAAGTCCTGCGAAGCCCCGTTGGCCCTGGTGAGCCAATTCTGGTTACCGTTCACGACCTGGACGGTGGACCCGACCATGGGAGACACCGCCGCGACACCCTGGACGTGCTGCAAAATCGCCTGCGCGTCGTCGGCGGTGAGAGTTTTGTTCGCCCCATTTCCCATACGGACTCCACCGACGTTTACGTTGCCGCTGAAGACCATAATGATGTTTGTGCCCAGGGCCTGAATCTGCTGCTGTACCTGCTGACTGGCGCCCTGGCCGATCGCCACTGTGCAGATAACCGCTCCGACGCCGATGATGATTCCAAGCATGGTCAGGATCGTCCGCAGCTTGTTGCGCGCGAGCGCCCTCAGCGCGATACGGATGACTTCTCGTGGGTTCATGCCAGTAACCTTATAGCCGCGGTCATCGTGGACCTCCAGGCGGGCCGTTAAAGCCAGGTGGCCGCTGCCCGCCCGTGGAGCCTGTCGCTTGCGTGGCCGCGATCACCAGCACATCGCCTTCGTGGAGATCGCCGGAAATAAGCTGCGTATTGTTGTAGTCGGTGATCCCGCACTGCACCGCCACGGGGATCAAATCTTTCTTGTCCGGCGCCAGCTTCCACACAACTTGCCAACCTCCAAGATGCGTGGTCGAAGCCTCGCGGGAGATATTGTATTGCTTGTAAATCTGCGGAAGCTGCGTCCGAAGGGCAGCCGGTTTGAACGTGAGCGCCGGATTGGGAATTTGAATTGTATCGGCCACATGGCCGGTCGGAATCGTGACGTAGGCGGTTTCTCCGGGCAGAAGTTTTTCGTCCGGGTTGCTGAAATCAATGACCGTGTTATAGGTGACGACGTTTTGAACCGTGGTGGGATTCAGGCGCACGGTACTGACGCGGCCATGGAAAAGCTCAGTGGGAAACGCGTCCACTGCGAACGTCACGGGCGCGCCTACCTTTATGTTTCCGGTGTCGGATTCGTCCGTCGCTGCATAAACCTGCATGCGCGTCAGATCCTGCGCAACCGTGAAGACGTTGGGCGCCTGCAGGGTCGCCGCGACGGATTGGCCGACGTCAATGTTGCGCGCCACGACGGTGCCATCAATGGGCGAAATAATCGTTGTGTATTTCAAGCTCGTTTCGGCAGCTTTGAGCCCGCCCTCCATTGACGTCACCTGCGCGTGAGCCTGCGCCAGCGTGGCCTTGGCTTGAGTAACCGCCGCCTGGGCGGATAACACATCTGCTTGCGCCTGCCCCAGTGTTGATTGCGTCAGATCGTTTGAATCGGTCGAGACAATTCCCGCCTTGAAAAGATCCGAGGAGCGCTTCGCCGTAGCCTGCTGGTAGGACACATTCGCCTGGGTCTTCGCCAGATTGGCTTCATCTACCTGAACGTTTGCCGCCAACGTCGCCAGATTGTCCTGCGCATTTTCAAGATTGCCACGGGCCTGCGTGACTTGCGCTTCATAAATGGCGGGATCGAGCTGGGCCAGCACCTGGCCGCTCTTCACGCGGGTATTGAAGTCCGCGAAAATATATTGAACCGTGCCGGAAACGTAGGAGCCAACCGATACCGTGGTTAGCGCATTGATGGTGCCCGTCGCCTGAACGGCCGAGGTGATGTCGCCCCGGCGCACCACCAAAGTCGTGAACTTAGGATCCTTAGATTTGGCCTGCGCATAGAACCAATAGCCGAAGATCAAAATCACGCAGCCAACGCCGACAAAATACGCCTTTCGGTGCTTTCGATAGGAATCTTTCAGCGACATGGATCTCCGATTGTACGGGAAGTATTGTCAACCAAGAACGAGGCGCTCCGGCTGGACTATCTCTTTTCCCCTCTAGAGTAAAGACGCGGATTGTACGCTCCCGGTTACCTGCGGCAGAACTAAATTGTGGGCGATTCGGCCGTGGCCGATTTGGCGATTCGTTGCGCGCGAGGCTCCGTGCTAAAGTGGGCGGCTCACGAAAGCCAGGGAGGGGAAGTGGCGTACCGAAACTTGCGAGATTTCCTTAGGAAGCTGGAGAAGGAAGGCGAGCTCCAGCGGATTTCCGCCGAGGTGGATCCGGTCCTCGAGATTACGGAAATCTCCGACCGCGCGGTGAAGGCCGGCGGTCCGGCGCTGCTCTTCGAGCGGCCGCGAGGCTCGCGGATCCCGGCAGTTACGAATCTGGTGGGCACCGAGAGCCGGATGAACCTGGCGTTGGAGGTGAATTCGCTGGACGAAGTCGCCGGGCGCATCTCTTCGATCCTCGACATGCAGTCGCCGCAGGGGCTGCTCGACAAAATGAAGATGCTGCCGAAACTGGCGGAGCTTGGCAATCTGTTCCCGAAGACGGTGCGAAGCGGCGAGTGCCAGGAAGTCGTCCGCACCGAGGGATTTTCGCTTTTCGATTTTCCGATACTGCAGTGCTGGCCCCTGGACGGCGGCCGCTACATCACCTGGCCCATGGTCATCACCAAGAATCCGGAGACGGGCAAGCGCAACGTGGGCTGCTATCGCATGCAGGTGTTCGACCAGCGCACCACAGGAATGCACTGGCAGACCCAGAAGCACGGCGCCGAACATTTTCGGAGCGCGCGTGCGAAGAATAAGGGAGGAAAACTCGAGGTTGCGGTCGCGATCGGCGCGGACCCGGCCACCTGCCTTAGCGGAATTCTGCCGGTGCCGCCGGATATGGACGAGTTTCTTTTCTCGGGCTTCCTGCGAAACGATCCAGTCGAACTGGTCGCGTGCAAGACGGTTGACCTGGAAGTCCCGGCGAACGCCGAGATCGTGCTCGAGGGGCATGTCGAACTCGGAGAGATGCGAACGGAAGGCCCGTTCGGAGACCACACGGGATTTTACTCGCTCGAAGGGCAGTACCCGGTGTTTCATGTCGATTGTGTGACGCATCGCAAGGATCCTCTTTATCTCACCACCATCGTGGGCCCTCCGCCGCAAGAGGACTATTTCATCGGACACATGATCGAGCGCGTGTTTCTGCCCGTCATGAGGATGCAGCATCCGGAGATTGTGGACGTGGCCATGCCGGCCGAGGGTATTTTTCAGAATCTGATGATCGTGTCCATCCGCAAGAGCTATCCCGGACACGCGCGAAAGACCATGAATGCGATTTGGTCGCTCGGTCAAGCCATGTTTACTAAGGTCGTTGTGATTGTGGACCATGACGTCAACGTACAGGATTCGCGCGAGGTCGTCTGGAAGGCGCTGTGCGCGATTGATCCCGAGCGCGACATCGTGTTTACGCTCGGTCCGGTGGACACACTCGATCATGCCGCTCGCCGCCAGGACTTCGGCTCGAAAATGGGGATCGACGCGACACGCAAATGGCCCGAAGAGGGCTTCTCCGGGCGCTGGCCCGACGAGATCAAAATGGACGCAGCCACGAAACAGCGCATTGATTCCATCTGGTCGCAACTAAAAATTACTCCAGGCAAAAAGAAAGCGTAGACCGCCGACCCGTCGCAAACAGCCTATTCCGCTGCTTTTCCTTCTATTTGGGCCTTTCCTGTACCACCGACCGGGTTTTACCAAAAGCACACGCTCCTAACATGTGGGTTGACACCATGAGTTGCGGATGCAATAAACGATTCAAGGGAAGCGTACCGGGCCTATCAGTACTACCGGCCTACGCTCACCGGAACGATCCCCTTGGGGTTGGGGCGAACCAGAACCGAAGAGCATTGGGTCTTTCTCAAGCGGCATGCGATTCAGGAAAGTTATGTGGACTCCACCCTGCGAAGCGGGGCGGAGCAAGAAGCGAGGGGCCACACGATGTTCAATCTGGGTAAATCAAAATCGTTAATTGGCCTGGACATCGGCTCGAGTTCGGTTAAGGCCGTCGAATTGAAGAAGGTAAAGGACGGTTACGAGCTGGTGAGCTATGGCCTGGAGCCGTTGTCCCAGGATACCGTCGTGGACGGCGCCATCATGGACGCTCCTTCCGTAGCCGAAAAGATCATTTCGATCTTCGACGGTCAGAAAATCAAGGTGAAGGACGTGGCCACTTCCGTATCGGGCCATTCGGTGATCGTGAAGCGGGTGAGCATGCCCTTGATGACCGAAGAAGAGCTCTACGACCGAATCCAGGCGGAAGCAAGCCAGCACATCCCATTCGATATTGCCGACGTGAACCTGAGCCACCAACTTCTGGAAGCAACCGAGAACCAGATGGACGTGCTTCTGGTGGCAGTCAAGAAGGACAAGATCCTGAACCACACCAACGTGCTCGCGCAGGCAGGCAAGACGCCGGTGATTGTGGACATTGACGCCTTCGCCCTTCAAAACAGTTTTGAAGTGAACTACGAGCCGGACCCGTCGCAGGTGGTGGCGCTTCTGAACATCGGCGCGAGCGTGATGAACATCAACATCATCCGCGGATGGACGCCGCTATTCACGCGCGACGTTTCGGTGGGCGGCAATCAATACACGGACGCGCTGCAGAAGGAACTCGACCTGAGCTTCGAAGACGCCGAGAAACTGAAGATGGGCGGCACGCTGCCGGGCGTCAGCGAGGAACAGCGCACGGCGATCCTGCGTTCCGTTTCCGACATTTTGATTCTGGAAATCCAGAAGACGTTCGATTTCTTCCGCGCCACGGCCAGCGGCGAGAACATCCGCCGAATCGTGGTCGCCGGGGGAACCGCGCGGGTTCCCGGCCTGCTCGACCTCTTGAAGGAAGAATTCGCCATGCCGGTGGAAGAACTCTATCCATTTCGAAAGATAGCAATCAATCCAGGGCGTCACGATGAATCCCAGCTTCGCGAGTTGGCGCCGCGCCTGGCAATCGCTGTCGGCCTGGCGCTGAGGAGCTTTGACACGCCATGATCCGGATTAACTTACTCGGCCAAGCTCGCCCAAAGGCCGCCAAGCAAGCCGTGCCGCTCGAAGCTACCGTGCAGATATTGTTCGCATGCGTGGCGGTCGGTCTGGCATTCGTGATTCTCGGAATCACCTACTACCAGCAGAAACGCCAGCTGGACGACACGAACAAGCGCATCTCGGCCCTGAAGGCGGAAAAGGCCAGCCTGCAGCAGATCAAGCTGGACGTGGACCGGTTCGAGAGCGAAAAGAGCGTCCTGCAGCAGCGAATTGACGTGATTGAAACTCTGCAGCGAAATCGCAGTGGTGCGCAGGACATGCTCCAGATGGTTGCGAACACCGTGGTCCGAATCGACGCGCTCTGGCTCACGTCCCTGGATAAGAAGGGCGATTCGATCGAACTGCAGGGCGAAGCTGGGTCAATCAACGCGGTCGCTAATTTCATCACCGAACTGAAGAAGTCGGGATATTTCGACCAAGTTGAAATCAAGAGCGCCAAGGAAAACGACCTTTTGCCGGGCGTCGAGACTTACGGATTCACGATGACCGTCAGCGTGGTTCCTCCGACAGGCGGTCCGGCGAAGGCTGAAGCTGTTGGAACCCCGCAATCCCCGCAACCTGCGGCCAAGGGAAGGAGCTAGCCATGGCAACCGCGTTCCGAGATTGGCCCTGGCCCCTACAGGCGCTCTTCTATGTGGGATTGACGATCGTACTGGTTCTGTTGGGATTTTATGTGCCGGGCTTGCCGCTGACTTCTGTTCGGACGCAGCTTGAGGCCGCGCAGGCCGAAGTCAAGCCGCTCGAGTCGGATGTCCAGAATCTCCGAGTTTACAAACAGCGACGCGCCGAATTGCAGACGGAAATGGATGCGCTGCAGAAGCAGCTTGCAACTCTGCAAACGATTGTTCCCGAGGAGAAGGAGACCGATCAGTTTATCCTGATGGTCCAACGCGCCGCGATCACCTCCGGCGTGGCGATCCGTTCCTTGACGGCCAGCCCGATCGCGCAGAAGCCCTACTATTTTGAAATGCCGTTCGCAATCGAGGCCGACGGACCTTATTACTCGGTTCTCGACTTCTTCTCGCGGCTCGGCCGGCTGTCGCGGATCATCAACGTCGGCGACCTGAAGCTGTCGTCGCTTAACGCGAGTGGCTCGAAGTTCCATATGGCGGCTGGATCGAGTGTAAACGGCACGTTCACGATCACCACTTTCTTCACGAATTCGGCGGAACAGAATGCAGCCGCAGGTTCGGCTGCAGCGCCGGCGAAAAAGTAGGGCGACGACGATGAAAATGGCAAACACATCCGCAAAGCTGGTCGCAGTGCTGGCCCTGGCGCTTCCGTTGGCGACCGGCGTGTGGGCGCAGGACGCGCCCGCTCCCGCGCCCGCCATGGCCATGAAAGCCCAGAGCCCCAAACCTGCCAAGCCGCATAAGGTTACTAAGGGGACGCAGCACGCCAAATCCGCCGCAGCCGCAAAAGCGGCGGCCAGTGGGGCGGACGCTGCGGCAGCGCCTGCAGGCGGCAAGATCGAAGCGACCGGCAAACGCGATCCGTTTGCTCCGCTGATTAACGACAAAAAAGATACTGGCCAGCACCTGCCTCCGGGCAAGGCTGGCTTGGTAATCGCCACGGTGCGCGTGGATGGCGCCGTGCGTTCGGGGAACTCAATGATCGCGGTGGTTTCCAATCCGGAGCAGAGCGTTTACTTCATCCGGGAGGGCGACCGCCTGTATGACGGAGATGTGGAAAAGATTGGTCTGGACGGGGTCACGTTCAAAGAGAATTCGAAGGACGCCTTCGGTAAACCGGTCGAGCGCATGGTGACGAAGCGAATCTACGCGAGTGCAGGAGAGCAGCAATGAGGATCCTATGGAGGGCGTTGGGACTGGGCGCGCTGCTGGCGGCCGGTCTAATTTGGACAAATGGAGCACTCCGGGCGAGTGACGCGCCGGTGGTGCACGTGAAGGCGGAGGTCAAGGACGGCGCTGTCCGCTTGCAAGCGGATGCCAATGCGCCATTCGAATACACGACCTATCGCCCCAGCGAGAGCCTCTACGTGCTCGACCTGACCGGCGTATCCGCCGGAGATCCAGCGGGCGCGCGAGTGGTCGCCTCGGATCTGGTGAAAAGCTATCGCTTGATCACGTATTCCTCGGGAGCCAAGCCAGTAGTCCGGCTGGAAATTCTGCTTGCCCAGGGCCTTGAGCCGAAGCTCGAGCGCCAGGGCAACGAAGACCTCACGCTATTGGTCTCGCGTGCGGCCATCGGAGCCTCGGCTGTCAGCTCCGCGCCGGCGCCTGCGAAGGCGACTTTGGTGCCCGCATCTGCCAAGGCCTCTGACATGACTCTCTCGACGCATCAGGCAATTAGCCAGGTGCATCTCGAACAGAACGGCACCTCGACCGAAGTCAGCATTTCCGGCTCGGGTCCGCTGACCTATCACTCCATTCATTTGCAGAATCCCGATCGGCTGGTCCTGGACTTCGCGGGTTCGCATCTGACGACCACCGAGAAGCAGATCGCCAGCAACCTCGATCCAGTGCGGGAAATCCGCCTGGCTCAATTCACGCCAGAGGTCTCGCGAGTCGTAATTGATCTTCGCGAACCCGCCCGCTACAGCATCAAGGGCGAAGGCAGCACAGTCACGGTTTCATTCGAGGGAAAGACCGCAACCGGCACAGAGTCGTCCGCCGATTCCGCCTCGACGGCAACCACCAAGTCTGATTCGACTGTTGCCACGGATGACGCTGCTTCCACGAAGCCCGCCGAAATTCCGGCGCCGGCTTCGGTATTGCCAGCGGCTATGACGCAAACTTCATCTGCCTTGGCAACTCCTGTGTCCGTCCAGCCACTTCAGCAGGAAACCGTGGCTCCGGCGCGAGCAGCGATTGAAACCGCTTCGAATGCCGCGGCAGTTCCCGCCTCGAGTCCAGTCGCCGCGCCGGCACCGATGCCCGCGGAATCCGCCATGGCGGCGTCTGCGCCGATGGCTCAGACCCCTGGAACATCATCTGTAGCCCCGGCAGGAAAGTATTCGGGTGAGCCGATTTCGGTGAACCTGAAAGATGTGGACCTGCGCGACTTCTTCCGTCTGATCCACGAAATCAGCGGCCTCAACGTCGTCGTGGATCCCGGCGTGAAGGGCAATCTGACGATCGTGCTGGATGATGTGCCGTGGGATCAGGCGCTCGATATCGTGCTGAAGAACAACGATCTCGACAAGCAACTCGACGGAAACGTGCTCCGCCTGGCAACGAAAGAAACCCTTAGGAAGGAAGCGGACGAGAATCGCGACCTGGCAAAGGCTGTGGCCGAGTCGGCGGAAGTCGTAACTACAACGCGCGTCCTCAGCTACGCAAAGGCAACCGCCCTGGCGACAACGCTCAAGAAATTCCTCTCGTCTCGCGGAGACATCATCGCGGACGACCGCTCGAACACACTGATCATCCGCGACATTCCGAGCACGCTTCCGGTGATGGACAATTTGATCCGGCAGCTTGACCGGAAATCGCAACAGGTGGAAATCGAAGCCCGTGTGGTGGCCGCGAACCGGTCGTTCTCGCGCGAAATCGGCACCCAGTTCGGATTTGCGGGAGCTAATCCTAGCCGCAGCAACGTTATCGGAGGAACCGGAAGCGTCGGAACCAGCCCGATCACACGTCCCGGCAGTCCTTTCCCCCAACCGCCAATTGTGGTGAATAGCGGCAGCGGCAGCACCAGTGGAGCGTCTATGCCGCTCGTGTCAAACCTGCCAGCTACTGTGCCGACCAGCGGTATTGAGTACGCCTTCTCGTCCGCAAACTTCGCCCTGGATATGATCATCACGGCGGCGGAGGAGCGCGGCGTTGGGAAACTGCTCTCGAAGCCGAAGGTGATTACGCAGAATAACGAAAAGGCGACCGTGAAGCAGGGAACCAAGATTCCCGTTCAGACGATCGTCAACAACACGGTATCGGTCCAGTTCGTGGACGCCGTCCTCGAGCTCGACGTGACACCGCAGATCACTGCGGACGGCACGGTCTACATGGACGTGACGGTTGAAAACGACCAGATTGACGGCTCGATCCCCCGAGTTCAGGGAATTCCAGCCATCGATACCCAGGCAGCCGAAACCAAGGTCACGGTGAACGACGGTGCGACCGTGGTGATCGGCGGCATCATCGTTACGCAGCAGACGACGGACATCCAACAGGTGCCGTTCGTCGGCAGCGTGCCGATCCTGGGCAACCTGTTCAAGCACACGACCGTCAAGTCCACCTCACAGGAGCTATTGTTCTTCCTGACGCCTCGCATTCTGCCTAGCTAGCATGTAGTCTGGCAGACGTGGCGACAGAGTCGGGAAAGCGAAACCTCAGCCGGAGCGGGCCCGCAGCAAGATTGGGCCGGCTCCGGCTTTCCTTTTCCAGCCTGGAAATGGACGCCGTTCTGGTGACGCATCTTCCTAACATTCAGTATCTTTGTGGATTCACCGGGAGTGCCGGCATGCTACTGGTGGATTCGTCCTCGGCGGTACTTTTCACGGACAGCCGGTATACACTTCAGGCGCGGGAAGAGGTGTCTGGCGCACGCGTGCAGATCTGCAAGCACGGGCTGCTCCGTGCCGCGGCTGAGGCTCTGCGGGCCCGCAAAGGGCGCTCCCGGGTCGGCTATTCCGCGGGTCAGGTCACGGTGGCCCAGAAACAAGCGCTCGAAGCTGGATCGGGAACCGGGGTGCGGTGGACGAATGACGGGGGCGCGGTCGAAAAGCTTCGGGCAGTCAAGGACGCTGCCGAACTGAGCGCGATTCAGGAGGCAGCGGACATCATCAGTGCGGTGTTTCGACGAGCGCTTCGCGGAATTGGCCCGGGAGTTACGGAATTGGCGGTCGCGGCCGAAATCGAGCACGACATCAAGCGCCGGGGAGGATCGGGACCGTCGTTTGAGACCATCGTCGCTTCCGGAGCGCGCTCCGCCTGGGCGCATGCTCGACCGACCTCCAAACCACTCAGGAAAAACGAATTGGTCGTCTTGGACCACGGTGCTATACTCCGCGGCTATTGCAGCGACATGACCCGCACGGTCCACCTGGGGAAGGCGTCGCGCAAGGTTCGGAGCCTCTATAACGCGGTTCTGGAGGCGCAGGAAGCGGGCAAGCAAGCCATACGCCCGGGAGTGCCCGCCGGCGATGTCGATCGGGCGGCACGAAACGCGCTGAAGCGGGCAAAGCTAGACCGTTATTTCACCCACAGTACGGGCCACGGATTAGGTCTGGAAGTGCATGAAATGCCCCGGCTAGGCAAGGGCGATCAGACGACTCTCCAGCAGGGGATGGTCCTCACTGTGGAACCGGGCGTTTATCTGGAAGGGCTTGGGGGCATCCGCATTGAGGACGACGTGGTTGTCACCGAAAAAGGCGCCGTTGATCTGACGACCGCGCCCCGGGACTTTCTCGAGTTATAAATGGCGAAAAAACCGAAGACCAAAGCATCCGGCGGAACGGAAGCCGGTGGCGTGGACTTGGTGGAAGTCGAACGGCTGCTTGCATTCATGGAGAAGCACGGGCTGGAAGAGTTTGAATATGCCCGAGGCGGAATGCACATCCGCCTGAAAAAGCCTTCGGCGCACGCTCCCCGGGTAACTAGAGCGTGGGACGCACCTCCGCCAGAGCACGGACCCGCTCCGGAAATTCCGCGCCCAGCGAGTCATACAACAGCGGCACCGGCGACCGACGTTCACGTGATCAAGTCTCCCATCGTCGGCACCTTTTATGCCTCGCCGAGTCCTAATGCGGACGCATTCGTCGCGGTGGGAGCGAAAGTGGAGCTTGGCCAGGTGCTTTGCATCATCGAGGCCATGAAGCTGATGAATGAGATTGAGTCGGACGTGGCCGGCGAGGTCGTGCAAATATTTGTGGAGAACGGCAAGCCCGTGGAGTACGGCGAGCCGCTGTTCGGCATCCGGGCGCGCGGCAAGAAATAGCTTTTCAATGCGGGCCGTTCGAACGAGTTGAATTCCAGCTGCCCCTGCTGCATGCGGATCGAGCCCCAAACGCCATGTTTCGAAAAATTCTGGTAGCCAATCGCGGCGAAATCGCACTCCGCGTCCTCTCCGCCTGCAAGGAACTCGACATTCGGACGGTCGCCGTTTATTCGGAGGCGGATCGCCACGCCCTTCACGTGCGCTTTGCCGACGAAGCCATCTGCATCGGGCCGCCGCGCAGCGCCGATAGCTACTTGAATATTCCGCAGGTAATCAGCGCCGCTGAAATAGCGAACGTGGACGCCATCCACCCCGGCTACGGATTCCTTTCGGAAAACGCGAATTTTGCCGAGGTATGTGAAGCTTCGCACATCACGTTCATCGGACCATCGCCGGCGCTGATTCGAATGATGGGCGAAAAGGACCGCGCGCGCGTTGAGATGGCGGCCGCGGGCTTGCCGATCATTCCGGGAAGCGAGGGCGCCGTTCCGGACGAGGACGCCGCTAAAAGAGTCGCGGCCGAAATCGGGCTCCCGCTCATGATCAAGGCAGTCGAAGGAGGCGGCGGGCGCGGGATGCGCATGGTGCGAACCAAACGCGAGCTGATCCCCGCGTTTCAAACCGCGCGCACCGAGGCGCTGCAGGCCTTCGGCAGCGCGAGCGTGTACATGGAAAAATTGATTGAGCGCCCGCGGCACATTGAGTTTCAGGTGCTGGGAGACAAGCATGGCAGCGTGATCCATCTGGGCGAGCGCGAATGTTCGCTCCAGCGCCGCCATCAGAAGGTCCTTGAGGAATCCCCCTCGACCGCTCTCGATCCGGCGACTCGCGAGCGCATCGGAAAACAGGTCGTCGAGGCCCTGCGCAAGGTCGGCTACTCAAACGCCGGCACGGTGGAATTCCTGCGGGATGCATCGGGGAATTTGTATTTCATCGAAATGAACGCGCGCATTCAGGTGGAGCATCCAGTGACTGAGATGGTCACGCAGGTGGACCTGGTGAAGGCGCAGATTCGCATCGCGGCGGGACAGCGCCTCGAAGACGCCGTTGGCCCATTCACGTTCCGCGGCCACGCCATCGAGTGCCGCATCAATGCCGAGGATCCGGAAACGTTTGTTCCTTCACCTGGGCGCATCACGGCGTTCCGCGTTCCCGGTGGACCGGGGATTCGCGTGGATACCGCCGTGTACGCCGATGCCGTTGTGCCGCCCTACTACGATTCGCTGGTGGCGAAGCTTGTAGCTCATGGGCGCGATCGCGCGGAAGCCATTGCGCGAATGCACGGCGCGCTCGACGGGTTCGTCGTCGAGGGGATCAAGACCACCATCCCGCTCCACAAGCGCATTCTCGCCGAGCCCGATTTCATCGCCGGAAAATTTGACACTCACTTTCTCGACCACCTGACCGGGGCGAAAGAGAAGTAGCATCCTCTCGCGAAAGCTGGTTCATCCTTGGATTGCATCCTTCGGAGGCGATCATTGTTCCCAGCGCTCTACGCCATCCTCGACCCTGATATTTCGCCGGCACGTCTGCCCGTTCTGGCCGCCACATTGGCTGATGCGGGCGTGCAATTGATGCAGCTGCGCGACAAGCGCGGTTCCGCAGCGGGAATTTACTCCCAAGCGAAGGAGCTGCAGGCGCTCCTGTCGCCGCGTGGAGTGCGATTCATCGTCAACGACCGGCCGGATATCGCCGCCATGATTGGAGCGGACGGCGTCCACGTGGGTCAGGAAGACCTTCCCCCGGAGGAAGCCCGGCGAATCTGCGGAGCCTCTCGCTGGGTAGGCGTTTCGACACACAATCTGGAGCAATTGCGCGAGGCCAACCTCACTTCGGTGGACTATATTGCCGTGGGGCCTATCTTTCCGACGGGCACGAAGGAGAACCCCGACCCGGTGGTCGGCATCGAATTTCTTCGCGCGGCGCGTCAACTAACGCGGAAACCGCTTGTGGCCATAGGCGGCATCACTATAGAGTCAGCCGCGGACGTGTTCGGCGCGGGTGCGGATTCGGTGGCGATTATTCGCGATCTTCTTGCCGCGCCCGATCCGGCGTCGCGCGCGAAGGAATATCTAGCCATTTCGGAACGCTAGCGAGCACGGCACGATTAGGCTCCACACCAGTTAACAGTGCAAATGGCAGACACCCAACAACCCATCGGATTCGGAGCCGGTCGGCCGTCCGGCGATCTGGTAAAAGGCCTCGGCCTGTTCGATTCGACGATGATCGTCGTCGGGTCGATGATCGGCTCCGGAATATTCATTGTTTCGGCGGACATCGCGCACCAGGTTCAGAGTCCGGGTCTCTTGCTCGTGGTATGGCTTGCCTCCGGATTGATTACCCTGATTGGTGCGCTTAGCTTTGGCGAACTCGCCGCGGCCATGCCCCACGCAGGCGGCCAATACGTTTACCTCCGCGAATCCTGCGGGCAGGTTTTCGGTTTTCTCTACGGCTGGACGATGCTGCTGGTGATTCAGACCGCTACGATTGCAGCCGTCGCCATTGCCTTCGCCAAATTTACAAGTGTGATCGCGCCGTGGTTCTCGGCGTCGCAATGGATTGGCGGGCACGGCACATTCGGGCCGTGGCGATTGTGGTTCGGCGAGTTGGGTCCCTACAATGTGGGCCTCAATCGCCAGAACATGCTGGCTATTCTTTCCATTATTTTCCTTACGTGGATCAATACGCGCGGCTTGCGATTGGGGAAAATCGTTCAGAACGTCTTCACGGTCACCAAGATATTGTCGCTCGCCGGATTGGTCCTGCTCGGGCTGGTCTTCTCAACGGTCGTCGCGCGCGCCGCGAACTTTTCAGGTTTCTGGCGCAATGCTGGCTGGTCCGTGATGCATCCCTATCCGCCCGACAACGCAACGTGGATGATCGGCACGCTGACCTTGGTGGGCGTGGCGATGGTTGGCTCGCTTTTCGCCATGGACGCGTGGAACAGCGTCACGTTCACGGCGGCCGAGGTGAAAAATCCGGGCCGCAACCTGCCGCTGTCCCTGGCATTCGGGACCGGGATTGTGATCTTGCTCTACACGCTGGCGAACGTGGCGTATCTGCGAGTGCTGCCGCTCTCGGGCGATCCTCACGGCGCTACGGCGATTGCGCGAGGGATCGAGTTCGCGGCCGACGGGCGGGTTGCGACCGCGGTCACAGGCGTAATTTTTGGTCCTGTGGGCGCGATTTTGATGGCGATCGCGATCATGATTTCCACTTTCGGCTGCAACAATGGTTTAATTCTGGCCGGCGCGCGCATCTATTACGCCATGGCGAAGGACGGCCTCTTCTTTCGATTGGTGGGGACGGTGAACCGCAATCACGTTCCCGCGGTGGCTCTTGTCGCGCAATGCATTTGGGCCTCGGCGCTCTGCCTTTCCGGAACATACGGTCAATTGCTGGATTTTCTGATTTTCGCGCAATTGCTTTTCTATATTTTGACGCTTGCCGGCCTATTTATTCTTCGCTGGAAGCGCCCCGAGATGCCGCGTCCGTATCGCGCGATCGGGTATCCGGTCCTGCCCGCGCTCTATATCCTGATGGCGGGATTTCTCGAAATCCAATTGTTGCGATATAAACCGCAGTACACTTGGCCCGGCCTGATCATCGTTCTGCTCGGGCTGCCGGTATACGGCCTGTGGAAGCTGGCAGGGAAGGCCCCGGCGGGAACGTAAGGCCAGCTCTCGGCGCCGAAAGAATCATTTCAGTGTCGGCCCGGTTCAAATTGGGGAGGCGATGCATGGCAAGTCAGTTGTTCGCCACGAAGCCGCTGAACGTAATCATGGCAGAGGCGGAGGATACGGGAGAATTCTGCCTGCGCCGCGCCCTCGGTCCGGTGAATCTGATCACGCTCGGCATCGGAGCGATCATCGGCGCCGGAATCTTCGTGCTGACCGGACAGGCCGCAGCCACGGCTGCGGGTCCAGCCATCGTTGTCTCGTTCATATTGTCGGGGATCATCTGTGCGTTCGCGGGCCTGTGTTACGCGGAATTCGCCTCGCTGATTCCCATCGCCGGCTCGGCCTATACGTACGGCTACGCGACGCTGGGTGAAATCTTCGCGTGGATTATCGGCTGGGACCTGATCCTCGAATACGCCTTTGGCGCGGCCACGGTCGCCTCGGGTTGGAGCGGCTACTTCGTCAGCTTTCTGGACGACTTCGGACTGCACATCAATCCCAGGTGGATCTCTACGCCTGGAACACAGATGGTCTTTTACAAAGGCCACTGGGCCGCGCTTGACTCCGTGCAGCAAAGTCTCGCAACCGCGGGGATCGATCCGGCGACGCTGCCCCACGCAGTCGGCTCGTTCAATCTGGTCGCATTCCTGGCGATCGCGGTGGTTACGTTCATCCTCGTCGTAGGAATCAAAGAGTCGGCGAATTTCAATTCGGCGATTGTAATCGTCAAGGTTGCCATCGTATTGGTCTTCATCGCCATTGCTGGAGAATTCGTGCTGCACCATCCGTCGCTGGCGGCCGCCAACTGGCATCCCTTTATCCCGCCCAATACCGGGAAATTTGGCCATTTCGGTTTTTCGGGCGTGGCGCGCGGCGCGGCCGTGATTTTCTTCGCCTACATCGGCTTTGACGCGGTTTCGACCGCCGCGCAGGAAGCCAAGAATCCGCAGAGGGACATGCCGATCGGAATCCTCGGATCGCTCGTCATCTGCACAGTTCTCTATATCCTAGTGTCGGGTCTCTTAACGGCGATGGTACCGTACACGGACTTGAATGTTTCTGCGCCGGTGGCCATCGCAATTGACGCGACGGGCGTTCGCTGGGGCAGCCTACTGGTGAAGGCGGGCGCCGTGGCAGGCCTTGGGAGCGTGATGCTCGTGATGATGCTGGGTCAGTCCCGCGTCTTTTATTCAATGTCGCGCGACGGGCTGCTTCCGAAATGGGCTGGCGCGATTCATCCCCGGTTCAGGACTCCGTGGATTTCCTCGATCGTGGTGGGTATTTGCGTGGCGATTTTCGCTTCTTTCATTCCCATCGGTGATCTGGCGGTGCTTGTGAACATCGGAACCCTGCTGGCGTTCGTAATCGTCTGCGCGGGCGTGTGGATTCTCCGCCGGAAGCGGCCGGATCTGCCGCGGCCGTTCAAGACCCCGCTCGTACCGCTTGTTCCCATCCTCGGGATTTTGACCTCGCTGGCCGCGATGCTCAGCCTCCCCTCGAAGACCTGGTGGAGATTGCTGATCTGGCTGTTGATTGGTCTCTTCGTATACGCGTTCTATGGGCGGACCCACAGCAAGGTTCGGAACGCGCCTCCTCAATAGAATTTCGTGACATAATTTGATCCGTAAAATATGAGCCAAATCTCTCCGCGACGTTTGTGGCTCTTCATCCGGCGGACCACGCCGCTTGATCGCATTGCCTTCGCGGTGTTCATTCTGTACATCGTAGGACGAATCGCGCGCTCTCTGGGCGCTGGGCCGCGATTTTCGACGTTCGTCGGCTTTTTGGCTGTCGCGGCAGTCGTTTATTTGGTTATTCGCACGGTTACATTCGTACGCACGCGGCTGCTTTGGAGCCTACGAAATCGGCTAATCGTCGCGTACCTGTTCATGGCGATCGTTCCCGTCGTCCTGCTGGTGACGATGATCGGCATCGCGAGCTATCTCTTCTATCTTCAACTGGGCGCGCATTTGCTGAACGACGCCGTGCAGGCGCGTACCAACGTTATTGACACCGACGCGGACACCATTGCCGGCGCGATCGAACGGGAGGCTTCTCACTTGAGCGCTCCGGTAGGGTCGGATGTGCTCTCCAAGCCGATCATCGCGGGTTTGATTGCGGACGAGCAAACAGAATGGCCGGGGCTGACGGTTTCGCTGAACCGCGGACAGCCGCTTCTGGCCACCACCGACGGCAGGCGATTCGCCCGCCTGGTCGCCTATCAGGATCAGCTTTCGTTCGTGGCCGCGCAGCGGCGCGCGGTTCCCGCCGGTTCCTTTACAGTGCTGGTTATCGCGCCCATGACTTCAGAAATCCTCGACGACTTTCCCGAAGAATTAGGACCGATTCAAATGATTCTGATGCGCCCCCTGGCGCCGGGAGCCGCGCGCGTTTTCGCAATCGAGATCGATGGCAAGCCTTTCGTCACGGGCGAGCAGATCGCGAGTTCGAAACGCATCCTGCCCGCTTCCCGGGATTGGCTCGACCCTCACTTCCATGGAAGTTCGACCTTTGACGTGTTCCATATCGAGGAGCAGGGGAAAGACGCGCCGATGGCGCCGGTCCTGGCATCTTTCTGGTTGCGCCCGGTGTTGGTGAATCAAGGTCTTTTCAATTCCATGGGAGCGCTGGGGCCCTATCTCATTGCAATACTGGGCTTGGCCGGCCTGATATTCGTGGTGCTGGAAGTTGCGGCGTTGGCGACAGGCACCGTTCTGACGCGCACGATCACGCGGTCAGTCGGCGATCTTTACGATGCCACGCTGCACGTCCGCCGGGGAGATTTCAGCCACCGCGTGCGCGTGGCGAATCGCGACCAGCTTGGATCGCTGGGCGAATCCTTCAACGAAATGACGAGTTCGATTTCCGAGCTGATCGTGGGCGAGCGCGAGCGCCAGCGATTGGAGAACGAAGTCGAGATCGCGCGTGAAGTGCAGCAGCAGCTCTTTCCGCATACCATTCCATCGCTTCCGGGGCTTGAGCTTGCCGGCATCTGCCGTCCGGCGCGCGTCGTGAGCGGAGACTACTACGATTTCATCCGGCTCGACGGGTCCCGCGTGGGAATTGCTCTCGCCGACATCAGCGGCAAGGGAATCTTCGCCGCGCTGCTGATGGCAAGTCTGCAGGCGGCGCTGCGGAGCACCGCGTCTTTGGAAGGGTACGCCGGCTCCGCCGAAATTGTATCCCGGCTCAACAAGCACCTGTTCAGGAACACGTCCGACGACCGATACGCGACGCTTTTCTACGCCGTCTACGACGCGGAAGCCAAGACGCTCACCTACACGAACGCAGGGCACCTGTCGCCGATCTTCATTGAAGGCGGATCGGTGCGAGGGCTCGACCAAGGGGGAACCGTGGTCGGGATGTTTGAAGAATCCACATATACGGAGTGCACGCTGCCGGTCGGTCCGGGAACTCTGCTGGTTGCGTTCAGCGACGGGTTGACCGAGCCTGAAAGTGTGTACGGCGAGGAATTTGGAATGGAACGCCTGAATGCGGAGGTGGTTCGCTTGCGTGACGCGCGCGCCGCGCGCATTGCGGAGAATCTGATTGCGGCCGCCGAACAGTGGTCCGGCACGCCAGAGCAGGCGGACGATATGACCGTTGTCGTCGCGCGCATGGGGTAGTGCCGCCGTCCAACTATCCTCGCAATGGCATTATACTGGCCTCGTGTGGGACTTGCGGCGCGGCCGCGACTCTTCAGCCATGAAAATTCTTACCGCAGCAGAAATGAAGGAAGTGGATCAGCTCACCACCGCGCTCCATCGCGTCCCGAGCCTGACGCTTATGGAAAACGCCGGGCGCAGCGTCGCGGAGTTTATCCAGTCGCGCTTTTCGAATTTGACACGGCGGCGCATCGTGGTCCTCTGCGGGAAGGGAAACAACGGCGGCGACGGCTTCGTGGTCGCGCGCCATCTGCTGAAAATGGGCGCTAAGCCGAGCGTGTATTTCATCGGCGATCCGCGCGAGGTTAAGGGCGGCGCGGCTACCAACCTCAAGCGCTGGAAAAAACTGGGCAAATTTCTTATAGGAGGAGAGACCGGCGCGAGCGGCTGGATGCCGCTATCCTCGGATCACATTGTCGTGGACGCGCTGCTGGGGACTGGAGTGCGAGGTCCGGTCGAAGGGCGCCTGCGTGAAGTGATCAACGGTATCAACAGTTGCGAGGCGGGGTGCTCCGTCGTTTCCGTGGATATCCCGTCAGGCTTGCAAGCGGATACCGGCGAAGTGCAGGGCGCAGCCATCGTCGCGGACTATACGGTCACCTTCACGGCGCCCAAGCCGGGCCTCGTGCTCGGCGCAAGCGGTCGTAGCGTCGGCCAGCTTTCCGTTCGGCAAATCGGTTCGCCGCCAGCGTTGGTCGAGAAAACAGGGAAGGGAAACCTTCGCTGGAGCGAGGCGGCCGAATTCGGCGCGTTCGCGATTCCGCGCAAGGCCGCGGGGAACAAGGGCGATTACGGCCACGCGCTGGTCGTAGCGGGCTCCGTTGGCAAAAGCGGAGCGGCTGTGCTTTCGTCATGGGCGGCGCTGCGCGTTGGGGCAGGACTTGTCACCGTAGCGACGCCTGAGCCCGCGCTGCCCGTCATCGCCGCACACACGCCAGAGATTATGACGGAACCGCTCGCCACGACCACCGCAGGCACCATTTCCTCTCGCTGCCTCGAAGGCGGCCTTTTCGCATCGCTGCTGAAGGGAAAGCGCGCTCTCGCCATCGGCCCCGGACTTTCGACGAATGCCGAGACGCAGCAATTCGTTCGGACGGTGCTCGGCAACCGATCCGTGCCGATTATCCTCGACGCGGACGGTCTGAATGCGTTTGCGGGGCGAGCGTCAGAGTTGAAGCACGCGGATCGAATGCTCTGCGTGACGCCACATCCGGGTGAAATGGCGCGCCTCCTCGGCTCCACGGTCAAAGATGTGCAAGCCCGTCGGGTCGAAATCGCGCTCCAGGCCGCCGCCGACTGGAACGCCATCGTGATTCTGAAGGGCAGCGGAACCGTAGTCGCAGCTCCTGGCGGAATCGCGTTCATCAATTCGACCGGTAACCCCGGCATGGCTACCGGAGGCACAGGCGACGTCCTCACGGGCATGCTCGCCGGGTTGACGGCACAATTCGGCACGGCCGATTGGCACCGGCTGCTTGCCTTCGGCGTATATCTGCACGGCCTCGCGGCCGATATCGCCTACGCGGAGAGCGGAGAAGCGCCGCTGATGGCGTCGGATCTGATCGACTCCATCCCCCGCGCTTACCAACGGTTTTATTCCGAGTGCGGCCACGGTTACGTGAGAAATGTCTAGCAGCGAAGTCGTTACACACTCCTCCGAAGAAACCATCCAACAGGGACGCGAGATCGGTGCGCGACTGAAGGCGCCGGTGCTGTTGCTGCTATCGGGAGATCTTGGGGCGGGGAAGACCACGCTGACGAAGGGGATCGCCAGCGGCCTGGGCGCAGCCAGCGAAGACGAGGTGACGAGCCCGACATTCACTCTGGTCCACAAATACGATCGCGGCGCCCCTGTCTATCACGTGGACCTTTACCGCATCGCTGACTTTCACGATCTTGAGACGCTGGGTCTGGAGGATGTGTTCGCCGAACGAGCGGTGGTCATCGTCGAGTGGCCCGACAAACTCACCTTGCGAACCCATTGGCCCATCGTCCGCATTCGGCTCGAACACGTGGCCGAAGACACTCGCCGCATCGCGATTGATGATCCAGCCGGGGTTCTTACAAACCCATAATCTGGAATCCGGCGTCCACGTAAATTACGTTTCCCGTGACGCCGCGCCCCAGGTCGCTTCCCAGAAACACTGCAGCGTCCGCGACCTCCGCGATGTCGGTATTGCGCCGCAGCGGCGCACGCTGGGCCGAAATTTCGAGCATCTTCGAGAGGTCTTTCACCCCGCGCGCGGAAATCGTCTTGATCGCGCCGGCGGATATAGCGTTGACGCGGATTTTGCTCGGCCCTAGCTCGCTCGCCAGATATTTCACCTCGGCTTCCAGCGCGGCTTTGGCGACCCCCATGACGTTGTAATTGGTCACCACGCGCGTGGACCCCAGATAGGTAAGAGTCATGATTGCGCCGCCATTCGTCATCAGCGGCGAAAGAGCCTTGGAGATCGCGATCAGGGAATAGGCGCTCACGTCGAGCGCGAGCTGAAAACCCTCGCGCGAAGTTTCCAGGAACGGCTGGTTTAGCTCTTCGTGTTTTGCGGCCGCGAGGCTGTGAACCACGATATCGAGCCGGTGTCCCGTGGCTTGCAGGGACTCGGCCAGCCGGTCAATATCCGACTGCTCCTGTACCTCGCAGGGGAAAAACCCGGTGACACCAAGCTCGCGTCCCAATTCCTCAACCGCGGGCTTCGCGCGCTCATTTTGATACGTGAGGAGCAGCTTGGCTCCCTCGCGCGCGAACGCATGCGCGATGGCGTACGCGATGCTCCATTTGTTCCACACTCCGAGAACGATTGCGGTTTTGCCTTGAAGTAGCTTCGACATGACTCAATATGTTACCCGTAAACGCTGAATTCAGCTTCATCTTCATTGCGAGGAGCCGGTACGTCAGTGCGAATGCATCCAGCGTATGATCTCGCGCACCAGGTCGGCGAGGAAGGGCCACAAAATTCCCGAGATCGCGACGATGGCGGCGAGTGTGCGTTTCGAAAGAGCGACTTTGGGAAGGCTGATCGCCCCTGGGCGATGGCTGGCGCAATACCCGCCCGCGAGTGCGCGCCGGTCGCACCGTTGCCCGTTCGGCCCCAGATAAAGACACGGACCTTGGTCGGCGTCGCCGACGGCCAGCGGTGGGGACAGGGTGTGCGATCCCGTCGTTTCGTTGCCGCTCGGCGCACCCCAAGTTTCGTCGAATGTGCCCTTTGCGGAGTCTTCGGCTTCCATCTCGTGCCACCTCGACGTCTGTCAGAGGCGCGCTAATCCCGGCCCGGTACAGTAACACTTACGCGCCGTTCCATTGCGCCTGCGTTCACGGCTCAGCTAAAGTAAAAGCTCGCTTTGATCAAGTCCTCGATGCCGGAAACACACATCGCGCATGCTTCAGTTCATCCCGCGCGGATGAAGCTCGAGCCCTATAACGCCGAAATCCGGCTAACCAACCTGACGCTCGGCATAGACAACATTCATTATGACGTTTTCCTGAGCCCACGCTTCGTCGAATTTACGCGCAAGTATCTGGGGGACCTCGTCCGGCAGGCGGTCAACATCAACCTGCCCTTCGGTAAGGACAAGGACCGCAAGCAATCGGGTTCGCCGGAACATGGGGCATTTCGCAAGATGCTCACGGACATTCTGCAGGAATCGGTAACGCGCGCAAAATTCCAGCAGTCGGTCGAGACGGACGTTCTCCACCATCTGGCTCTGCTGAAATTCATCAGTCAGGAGACCGGCAACCAGTTTTCGAGCATCCTGGTCGAGGGCAAGGATTGGATCCGCGGGCGCGGCGAACTATTCGAGCACAGCGAGCAAGCCCACGTGATGCGTTCGAAGATCGCCGATCTTCAAGCGGACCGCAAGAACGTGATCCGGCAGGTGGGCGAGACTCTCTGCCGCATTTGGCGCGAAGTTGAGGAAGGCACAATCTCGAAGACGCGGCGCGCTCTTTTTGGCGATGACTTTCCCGAGGCCTATCCGCTGCTTCAGAACCGGTTCCTCTTTGTTGAGGGCGGCAACGACGATCAGTTCTTCCTCGAACACTACGTCCTGCTTGGTAATTTCGTAAACGATCCTGACCGCTTCGAGACCTTCGATGCGCTGCTGCTGGATTTCGTCCGCGACTACGTCCTGGCCGGCGACAGCGCCGAGGAGCTTTCGAAGGCCCGCAACGTCCACGAGCGCCTGCTCGAACAAGCTCGTTTGCTCCGCTCCGAGCATGCGCGTGTCGAAGCCGAGCAGGAGGAAATAGCCTCACGCGCAGGTGACGGCGACCGCTCGTTCCCCTCGCTTTTCAAGCGCAAGACTGCAACCGCTGCCGGGGCGCAGGGCGAGCTGGATGACCTTCGCCGGAAGTCCGCCTCGCTGGAGAAGAACCTCGAGGACCTGGACCCGCAGATTGTGGCCGCGAAACAGCGCCTGGAATTCCTGACCGAAGAGCTGCAGAACCGTTTGGGCGATTACCTGAACCAGCCCGCGAACGCGCACCGTCTTTTTGACGCGCACGCCGCGCCCGGCGAAGTTTCCCCGGCGGACGGGGAGTCCGCGGCGGAAACGCGCGCGAAACTTCTGGAGGAGTGGGTACACCGCCTGGAAGAGCGCGACCTCTTGTTCCACGTGCTCGCCAGCTACGAGATGCGCAAGATTTCCGCGGACTATTGCCCGCCGGTCCACTTGCAGCAGTTGAAGAAGGCGCTGGTGCAGCGCGAAGAAACGAAGCGCGTGGCGCAGATACTGGAAAAGTTTCCCGCGCGCAAGGTTTCGATGAAGAAGCTCGAGGAAGCTTCCCGCGCCATCCGCCGCCGTACGACCGAGGAAACGCTGAGCGTGGGCCTGCAATTCGCCGAGGACCTGATGCGCCTGCGCCGGGATCGCCGCAATTACCAGCAGGTAGCGGCGTGGATGGAGCGCATCAATCTGGTCCATTCCGAGCGCGCACGGGAGCTTTCACGCTCCAATAAGAGTCTTTACGAATTCCTTCACCCAGACGAAAACCGGCCCGCCGACGACCCCGTGATCAATCACGTCGTGATCAAGGCGGATGTCCGCGGCTCGACCAGCATGACCAAGGATTTGCTTTCGCGCGGCATGAATCCCGCTTCGCATTTCAGCATGAACTTGCACGAGCCCGTGAAGCGGATGCTCGAGCGCTACGGCGCCGCCAAGGTCTTCATCGAGGGCGACGCCATCATTCTGGCCATCTACGAAACCGAATCAACCCGCGCGACGCGGCGGGCAGTCGCACGGGCCTGCGTCCTCGCGCGCGAGATTCTGGCCGTCATGGCCGCGTACAACAACCGCGCCAGGACTACCGACCTCCCGCCGCTGGAGTTGGGCGTGGGAGTCGCGTTCCAGGATTCCGCTCCCTCGCTCTGGGAAGACGCCGATTCCAAGATCATGATTTCCCGCGCGCTCAATCTTTCCGACCGCCTCTCGAGCTGCGCGAAAATGGCGAAACGCTTGTTTCAAACGAACGCCTCGCCGTTCAACATTTTTCTGCTCCAGACGCTCATGGACGACGCCGCGGACGATGAAAGCGAGGAGCTGCTCGTCCGTTACAACCTCAACGGGATCGTGCTGAACGAAGAGGGATTCCAGAAGCTCAGCGCTGAGATTTCGCTTTCGCTCATGGGAGGGAATTTCCCGATGCCTTGGGGCAAGGAGCGCGCTCAGCTCTATTTCGGGGAAGTCCCGCTTGGGGAATCAATTGAGCCGATTGTGGTGCGCAAGGGATTCGTTCGCCAACTGCTGCCCGGCGGAAAGATAGGCGCGCAGGGCACGCGCCCGTACTATGAAGTCTGCACCGACGCCAAGCTGCTGGACCTGGCTCGCAGGAAATTTGCGGCCGTTTCGCCGAAGAATTGACGGCCTCCTCCTCAACGCGTTTTCGGATTACAATCCCCCAAAGAGACGATGGCACGCAAAAAGAAATCGAAGTGGAAAGTTTCAACGGAAGCGCGCCGCCGCGCTCGTCTTGGAGCCGGTCTGCCGCCGCCCGAGCGCACGATTCCCAACAAGCGCGACAAGCCGCCGAAATACAAGAAGCGGCTAGTGGATCCAGCTGTAGAGGACTAATTCCAGCTTCCTGAAACCTAGTGGATGTTGCGGGTCTTCCGTCCGACGTAATCCATCAGCAGATACTGCCCGAGGGTGTAAGGCGTGGTGAAATAGGCTTTGCCGCGGCAGAGCTCCGTGACCTTCTGCACAAAATGCACCAGACTGTAGTCGCTCGCCAGCATGAACGTATTGATCAAGATTCCGGCGCGCTTGCACTTGGCGACTTCTTCCATGGTTTGCGTCACGACCAGCGGGTCAAGGCCAAACGCGTTCTTGTAAATGCGGCCATCCTCCAGCGTGAGCGCAGACGGTTTTCCGTCCGTGATCATGATGATCTGGCGCATGTCTTTTTTCTGGCGGGAAAGAATTCGCTGCGCGAGCCGCAGGCCTTCCCGGGTGTTCGTGTAGTACGGCCCCACCTGGACGCGCGCTAGCTTGCCGATCGGAATCTCTTCGGCGCTGTCGTGGAACAGCACGCAATGCAGGGAATCGCCCGGATACTGCGTCCGGATCAAATGCGAAAGCGCGAGCGCCACCCGCTTGGCTGGCGTGAATCGGTCTTCACCGTAGAGAATCATGCTGTGGCTGCAATCGAGCATCAGCACCGTCGCGCACGAGCTCTGGTATTCGCACTGGTGGACCATCAGGTCCGGATAATCGAGCTCGATCGGAAGGGTCGTACCGTTGCGCTGCACCGCGTTGAAGAGCGTGCCGCTGATGTCCATATTCAGCGTGTCGCCGAATTCGTAGGGCTTCGAGCTTCCGCCCGATTCCACGCCAGTCGCCATATCGCGCGTGTCGTGCCGGCCAAAACTGCTCTTGCCGAGCGAGGCCAGCAGGTCTTTTAGCGTCTTGAAGCCGAGAAAATCGAGCGCTTTGTCCGTAATCTCAAAGCGGGCCTCCAAATTCGGCTGGTCCTGGCCGATCTGCCCTCCCGGCGTTTCGGAAGGTGGAGGCGTGACCCGCGCCGACTGCTGCTGGGTGATCAGGCCTTCTTCTTCCATGCGCTCGATGATCTGGTCAATCAGGTCGCGCAACTCCTGGTTCTGCGACAAGTCCGGATTATCCATCAGCTTCTGCATCAATTCCGGCGGAACCAGATCACCCTCTTGTAGCGCTCGCAAAATCGCCTGCCGCAGTGCCTCCAAATGCTGCTCGCGCGAGCGCTCCATATCCAGCTCGTGGAACCCATACTGCCCTTCGAACCCGCTCTGCAGAAAGAAATCCGAAAGGCGGTTCATCAGCTCCTGCAGATCCAGATCGTCTGCGGCGCCGGGCGCGTATTTTGAGTACTTCGTGTATTTCATATCAATTGAACTGGCGCCGAGGCATGCGTCCGGAGGGCTCGCGGGGTTCGCGCGGCTCGGGAGTCTTGCGCGTCTCGGCGAAAAATCCGCGTTCTTCGCTGCGGTTCACGCGTTTGTGCGCCCAGAGCCCCTCCAGAATGAACTCCGCGGCGCTCGCCTGGATGGCCGCATCGTCCTTCGAGCGGACTCCCAGCGTTTCCAGATGCTCGAACAGCCCCTGTATTTTCTTGAGCTGGCTCAATAGCTCGCCGCTCGCGGCGTTCGCCGGCACCTTGAGCTCGCCACCGATTTCGAACCATTGCACAACCGCCTGAAAGTTCACATCCTTGAAGTATTTCGTGAACGTTTTCCCGACCGCCGCGCGAATCAGTTCCCGCGCGATGTTGTCGGCGCCGCGCATCTCTCCCTCGTATTCAAGCTCGAACTTTCCGGTCATCGAAGGGATCGCGGCATACACATCGGCGACGCGCGCGACCACGGCGGAATCGCGGCTGCGCACGGCGCGCTGTTCCGCGCTGCTCAGCACGTTTTCAAGCGTGCTGATCGGAAGGCGCTGGCTCACACCCGACCGCTTGTCCACGCGCTTATCTTCGCGCGCTTGAAACGCCACTTCCTCGACGATCTCGCGGACGTACTCCGGAACCTGGACTCGCCGCTTGCCTTCGCGATTCGTCCATGATTCTTGCGCGGTGATGGCCATGCCCTCGGCAACCGTCGCCGGGTAATGCGTGCGAATCTCGGAGCCGACGCGGTCCTTTAGCGGAGTAATGATTTTTCCCCGCGCAGTGTAGTCTTCGGGATTTGCCGTGAAGACAAGCAACACGTCCAGCGCCATCCGCACGGGATAGCCCTTAATCTGAATGTCGCCTTCCTGCATGATGTTGAACAGGCCGACCTGAATTTTCCCGGCCAAGTCGGGCAGCTCGTTGATCGCAAATATTCCGCGGTTGGCGCGCGGAAGCAGTCCGTAGTGGATAGTCAGCTCGTCGGAAAGATTTCGTCCGCTGCGTGCGGCCTTGATGGGGTCCACGTCGCCGATCATGTCGGCAATCGTCACGTCGGGCGTGGCAAGTTTTTCCACGAATCTTTGCTCGCGGCCAAGCCAAGATATCGGCGTGGCATCGCCTTCCGCCGCGATTCGTTCCCGGCAGGCGCGGCAAATCGGAAGATAGGGATTGTCGTTAATCTCGCAGCCGGTCACGACCGGAATCTGCGCATCGAGAAAAGTCACCAGGCCGCGCAGAATCCGCGACTTTGCCTGCCCGCGCAAGCCGAGCAAAATGAAATGATGCCGCGAGAGCACGGCATTGGTGATCTGGGGTATCACCGTGTCGTCGTAGCCGTGCACGCCGGGAAAAATGGGTTCGCCCTTCTCGAGCTTCTGCAAAAGATTTTCGCGAAGCTCCTGCCGGACGGTTCGCGAGGCAATCTTCTCTTCCGACCACGGACTGCGGCGAAGCTCACCCAAATTCTTCGGTTGTGGACTCATTCAGTCACCAATTCCTCATGAGGGCGCAAAGCCCGATCCGATTTCGTGCGACCTCGCCATTATAGTGGAACGCAACGCGCAGGCATAATTAGGATTATTGCGGAAGCAGGACGGTTGCCCGGCTCCACGACAGCGGAATTAGTTTAGGGTCTGACCGTTGCCGCCCGCGCGCCCCTGGAGGCGGTGCTGTGCGATCAATTTGGGTAGAAATTTCTCGATCCAACGAAGAACAAACTCCCGCCGCGCGTGCTGCGAACGCATTTCGAGCAGTGCTTGTCTCTTTTCGAGTTCCATCGGCAGGAGCGCCGCCATTCGATAGGCCAGCGTCCCGGGTTCATGTTTGTCCGGGTCCATCCAAGGCCTCGCGAAAAGAAGCGCATAGCACCTCTCGAATATCTGAACGAGCTGTGCTTCCTGTTCGAGATCGTGCGCGGGAACGGTATCCGCCACATATTCGACTGTGCCTTCGTAATATTCTTTTTCCGCCAGTAAGTCCGTGAGGTGAAAGACAGCCCGTCCTTTAGTGAGAATATCCATTCGCCCGTCGGGATAGTCCCTGAGCCTTCGGACAATTTCAGCGGTGCAGCCCACGCCGGCTACCGCTTGATTCGCCGCCAAAATCATTCCGAATTCGAGGTTTTCCTCCAGACAGCGCGCGATCATGACCTTGTAACGCGGTTCGAATATGTGGAGAGGGAGTTCGGCGCCCGGCATGAGCACTACATCAAGCGGAAAAAGCGGAATGCGGTTTGGTCTCTGCATCTTTTGCGGTCTCGCCGCGATGCGGGGCTAACGCAGCATAGTGAGTGCGGCCTGCATTTCGTCCCGCGCGTGCATGTCTCCAGCTTTTTGTGCGACGACGATACCGTCGGAAAGAAGTTTCCGCGCCTCATCAAGCCGCCCGAGACGCGAAAGCAGTTGGCCGAACTGGAAGTATCCCGCGGAATAATCGGGATTGGACTCGAGGAGTTTGTGAAAGTGGCCAGCGGCGGCGGAATCATCCCCCAGCTTCACGCACTCGAGCGCCAGTCCATAACGGGCAAAGGCGTCGCTTGGCTTCTGGGCGACGAATTGTTCGAGGAGCTCGCGTCGTGACCTCTGTGCATTAGCCATGGGGTAAGCCAGAGCATTATAGCCATGCTGTGGACGAACGCAAGTGTCGAGTTGGTCATAGTACGAAGGGCGCGGTAGATTGGGTCAGGCGGATTTCGCCATGGCGTCGCGCAAGTAGGCTCGCGCGCTCTCCGCGACTTGCGACCCTCGGTCCACGCACTTTCCGATGGACGGGCCCTCGAGATAATTTCCCGCGAAATATAGACCCGGAATTCCGCGCTCGCTTTCGCGGATCATCTCCACGGTGTGGCCATGGCCGAGGTTATATTGGGGCAGCGCCTTCGGATGCTTCCAGACTCTGGAAACGATGGGCTGTCCGGTGATCGCCAAGATCCGGGAGGCTTCCTCCAGCACGACAGCGAGAATTTCTTCGTCACGCTTCTCGACAATTTCCGGGTCCGTGGCGCCGCCAATCATACCGGTCAGCGTGGTCCGCCCGTCGCCGCTTCGTTCGGGAAACAGCGACGAATTCCACACGATGCCGAGGGTGCGATACTTCTCGCTCCGCGGAATCAGTACTCCGAATCCGTGCATTACTGTTCCAATCTGATTAGCGTGGTATCCCGCACAAACAACGGCCATCCCGGCATATGCGATTCCCGACAGAGCGCGGGCGAGCGGCGCCGATAGAGTGGAAACCAGGTGCGACGCCGTGTAAGCCGGAGTCGCAATCACCACGGCGTTCGCTTCGATCGTCTCCGCGTGGCCGTTTTGTATGAAGTTAATTTGATATCGCGCCGACCCGGCCCGATCGTTCCCGCTTACGGTGTCCACGCGCGCGCCCAGCCGTGCGCTCTCGCCAAGTTTGGCTGCCATGGTTCGCGTCAACATGGCCATGCCGTGATGAAACGAGCAGAGCGGAGGGCGTCCCTGTCCCGCGCCCTTCGGAGGCCGGGATTTCATCGCGCCTCGCAGGACGCTGCCGTACGTTCGCTCCCATTCGTCGAGCGGCGGAAACGCGGCGCGCAGGCTCAGTTTCTCCGGATCGCCGGCGTACACCCCGGAAACGAAGGGTGCGACCAGGTATTCCAAAATCTCATGGCCAAATTTACGGCGCACAAATTGCGCGACCGATTCTTCCTCCGTTGGAGGTCTAGTTCTCCGTAACGCCTCGGAGGCGAGTTTCCACCGGGCTCCCATTCCCAGCAGGGAACTCCTCAGCACGGCTTGCGGAGACATAGGTAACTCTTGGAGGTGACCGTGGCGCATCACGTACCTTGGCGCCCGCGTGTCCGCCTGGCACAGATCGGATTCGAGTCCGAGCTCTCGAACGAGGTCGAGCGCGGAATCCGTACCCTGAAAGCTCTGCGGTCCAGTCTCGAACAGGAATCCGTCCTGTTCGACGGTACCGATCAGGCCGCCGGTGCGTTCATCCGCTTCCAGCAGCGTAACCGGCACGCCGAGCTGCCAAAGCCGGTACGCGCACGCGAGACCCGAAATTCCTCCGCCGATCACGACAACTTGTGGGTTCATGGAATTATCGCGGCGCTCACAGCGTCTTTGAAAACAGGGGCTTCTGGTCCATTTTTTGTTCCTCAATATAACGGTCAAAAACCATGGCGACGTTGCGGATGAAGATGCGGCCAAGCGGGGTAACCCGGACTTCGTCTCGATCGAGGATCACCAGTCCGTCGGTGGATGGCTCCGCGAGCCGCGCGAGCTCCGAGGCGAAATATTCATCAAACGAAATTGAGAATTCCTGCTCGACCTCGCGTTTGACGATAACCGTATGGCACAGCAGCCGGCCAATCACGCTGCGGCGGAGCCGGTCGTCCGCCGAGAGCCGGTAACCGCGCATAGTCGCGATGCCGCGCTCGGCGACGGCGGCCTGGTACGCTGGAACTTCCCGGCGATTTTGCGCGTAAGCATCGCCCACGGAACTGATCGCGCTCACGCCCATCCCATAAAGGTCCGCGCCAGCCTTCGTCGTGTAACCCATAAAATTTCGATGCAAGGTGCGATCCTGCTGCGCGGTGGCGAGTTCGTCCTCCGGCAGCGCGAAGTGGTCCATCCCGATGTAAACGTATCCGGCGCCCAGAAATCCCTCGAGGCCTGCGCGAAAGATTTGAAATTTCTCCCGGCCTTCCGGCAGATGAGTCGCAAATGCGCCCTGCTGCTTCCGCAACCAGGGGACGTGCGCATAGCTGAACATGGCCACGCGGTCGGGAGTGAGCGTCAGCACCTGTTCAATCGTTGCTTGAAATGTCGCCGCATTCTGATACGGCAATCCGTAGATCAGGTCCACGCTCAGACTTTCGAAGCCCAGCTCGCGCGATGCGAGAATCAGATCGCGTGTCATTTCGTACGGTTGGACGCGGCGGATCGTCTCCTGCACCTTCGGCTGAAAATCCTGAATACCCATGCTCAAGCGATTGAATCCGAGCCGCCGCAGCGATTCCAGGTGCGCGCGGCTGGTGACGCGCGGGTCCACCTCAATACCAATTTCGGCGTCCGGCGCGAACGCGAACCTTTCGCGCGCGTGGCCGAAAAGATCCTCCATCTGCGCTGGCGTCAGAAACGTAGGCGTACCTCCTCCCCAGTGGAACTGGATGACCGGCCGCTGCTTCGAAACTAGACCCGACACGTGTTCAATTTCGTGCTTCAGCGCCGCGAGGTATGGGATGGCGACGCTCTTGTCCTTCTGAATCGAAACGTTGCACGCGCAAAAAAGGCACAGGCTCTCGCAGAAGGGAAGGTGCATGTAGAGCGACAGCGGCGTCGCGAGCGCCTCTGCCCGGGTGTAGGATTCCTCGAGGTCGTCCGGACCGAAGTCGTCCTTCCAGACTGGTGCGGTCGGGTAGCTGGTGTATCGCGGACCCGGCAGGTTGTACTTTTCGAGCAGGTGCTCGGAGACAGCGCCGATTTCGATCTTATCGCCGTGTTTTGTTTTCACGTCGCTCATGGACGCGCCGCCGCGAGCGCTGTCTTTCCCGCTTGCACGAACGCCCGCGCGCTCTCGACAGGCGTATTGGGTAAGATTCCGTGTCCAAGATTGAGTATATGCCCGCTGCCCGCGGTCTTTTCGATTGCCTCTCGCGCAGCCCTGCGAATTTCTTCCGCGGGGCCGAGCAGAATGGACGGGTCAACGTTTCCCTGCAGCGCCACACGCGTACCGAGCTTCCTGCGCGCCTCCGCGAGATCTGTGTTCCAGTCCACGCTCAGTACATCCGCGCCGGATTTTGCCATGCTCTCCAGATGCCGCGCCGACCCTTTCGCGAACAGTATCTTCGGTGCGCTCTCCGCTCTCAGCGCCTGCAAAACCATCTGGGTCGCGGGCAGCTCAAAGTTGTCGTACTCGTCGGTCGAAAGTTCACCAGCCCAAGTGTCGAAAAGTTGCACGGCCGCAGCGCCGGCGGCGATCTGCGCGTTCAAGTATCCTGCGGTCCCGCGAGCAATTCGTTCCAGCAATTGGCGCACGACGTGCGGTTCCTCGCGCAGCATCTGCTTCGCGCGAGAAATATCGCCGCGCGTGCGCCCTTCGATCATATAGCAGGCCAGCGTCCAGGGCGCCGCTGCAAACCCGATTACCGGGACGGTCGGCCCGGCCTGCTTGCAGATCGCGCGTATGGCGTCGCCAACAAACTTTGTCTCGCGTTCGGGATCGAAGTCGCGAAGATGCGCCACCGCCGCTGCGTCGCGCACCGGATTCGATAGCACCGGCCCCGAATCGGGCACGTCGAGCGGCAGCCCCATCGCCTCGGCAACGATCAAGATGTCCGAAAAGATAATGATTGCGTCCACGCCCAGCACACGATGCGGCTGGATGGACACCTCAGCCGAGAGCTCCGGCGTTTTGCAGATTTCGAGGAACGTATGCCGGGCGCGCACCGCCTGGTACTCCGGGAGGTAGCGCCCTGCCTGGCGCATGATCCAAACCGGCACGCGCTCAGTCGGCTCGAACCGGCATGCGCGCAGGAACAACTCTTTCGTGTTTTCGGCGGTCTGCGTCATCTGAATGGGCGATTCCCGATCATCATAGCAGAACGCCCTTGTGAGCCGCATTGTCCGCGGGGACAGTAGGCTACGCGCCGTTTGGCGTTATAATCATTCGACCGAAACGGGCGCTTTCCATGCCAAATTACATGGGCTACATGAGCCTCGCACTCTACGCCGCGAGCTTCCTCTGCTACGCGCGGCTCCTCTACGCCCCTAACGTCTGGCTCGGGCGCCTTGCCACGTTGCTTCTCGCGGGAGGAATTGCGCTCCACTATTTCGCCTTGCTTGACCGCTCGATGGGAGCGCATGTCGTCCCGTATGACGACCTCTATGGCTCCATGTCGCTCTTCGCGTGGCTTTTGGGCATCACCTATCTCGGACTGGAGCTGTTTCACCGCCAGCGTTCGGTGGGCGCTTTCGTAACTCTTCTTCTCGTTGTCTGGATGGTAGTGCTTGACTGGCTGGCGCCCCACCAAATACCGTCACCGCCGCAGGCCCGCGGTCCGCTCTTTGCATTTCATATCACGCTTAACATCTGGGCCTACGCGGCTTTCGCTCTCTCGTTTGTTCTGAGCGTTGTGTACCTCGTTCAGGACGGCGTGCTGCGATCGCACCGGCCCGGCGCGGCGTTCTGGCGGTTTCCGGCGCTCAGCGTTCTCGATCGAATGTCCCGTGGCAGCGTTTTCGTGGGGCTTGCGGCCCTGGCGTTCGGCGTCGGGAGCGGCCTGGTATGGGAGCATCGCCTGACCGGCATGTACGCCTGGACCGATCCAAAAGTGATCGTCACGCTATTGATTCTCGGCGTTTACGCCGCGTACCTGCTGCTTTCGCGCACCTCGGGATGGCGAGGCTCCCGCGCCGCGCTTGTCTGCACGCTGAATTTCGCGATCGTGCTCTTTAGCTACACGCTGGTCAATTTGTATCTCACGAGGTTTCACCGCTTCTTCTGATGGCTACCGCCTCCAAGTCGAAAAGCCCTGCCGCCGGCCGCACCCCGGGCGGCATCCGGGTCGCGCTGATTGGCTGCAACCATCGCACAGCCCCTGTCGAACTTCGGGAGCGCGTCGCATTTACGGCTGAACAGGCGCTGGATGCCGCTGGCGAACTTCGCCGACGGGGCATCCTCGATGAAGCTGTCGTTCTCTCCACATGCAACCGCAGCGAGCTGTATGGCGTGCCCGCTGCTGCCGGCTCCGCAGTCACCGACGAAATGGAGGAGTTTCTCACCTCCTTCCACCGCATCTCGCGCACTGAGCTGGATGGCCGTCTGTATCGCTGGGAGGGTACTGACGCAGTACGCCATCTCTATCGCGTTGCCGCAGGCCTTGACTCGATGCTGCTCGGCGAAGCCGAAATCCTGGGTCAGCTTCGCACCGCGTACGGACAGGCGCTCGACCACGGATCAACCGGTCCGGTGCTCAACCGCGCCTTTCAGGGCGCGCTCGAGGTTGGTAAGCGCGTTCGCGCGGAAACCGAAGTCGGCGCGCGGCCGATGTCCGTCTCGCTTGCGGGCATCAAGCTGGCCGAGCGCGTCTTCGGCAATCTCAGGGGCCGCGCGGCGTTGATTGTCGGCGCAGGGGCGGTTGCCGAGCAGGTTGTGGAACATCTTCGCAATCGCGATATCGGCAGCTTGCGGGTTGTCAATCGTTCGCACGACCGCGCAGCCGATCTCGCCCAGCGGATGGGCGGCGAGGCCGTGGCCTGGGATTCCCTCGAAACGGTTCTAGCCGCGCCCGATATTATCGTCACGTCGGTCGGCAACGCAGGCCTCGTGCTCAGTCGGGACATGCTCGAACGCGCGCTAGCCGCACGCAGCGGCCGGCCGGTTTTTGTCGTTGATCTTGGCGTCCCGCGCAATGTAGCCGCGGAATCCTCCGGCCTCTACAATCTCTATCTCTACGATATTGACGACCTCGGCGAAATCGTCGAACAGAATAAGCGCGCCCGCGAAGCCGAAATCCCGCGCGCCGAAGCGCTCATCACCGAACACGTCGCAAAATTTGAAGCGTGGCGCACGGCTCTGGAGACAGGCTCGATTGTGGAAGACCTTCGCGGACGATTCCGCAAGCACCGCGAGGTGCTGCTGCGCGAACGCCTCGGCGAAATGAAAGATTTGTCGCCGGAGGAACGCCAGCGCCTTGCGAGCATTACCGAGGAGCTGATCGAGCGCGTTCTCGATGAACCGGCCGAGCGGCTCCGCAACGCCCGCGAAATGCGCGGCCGGCTCGGCGCCATTGAAGCCCTCCGCCATCTTTTTGGCATCGATCGCGATTCCGACAAGGGCGGAAAAGGCCGGGGCGGAGAGTGACCCGACTGCGGATCGGTACGCGCGGCAGCACGCTCGCGCTCTGGCAAGCTAATCACATCGCGGAGCTCCTTGCGAAACTCCATGGGATCGAAACTGAAATCGTTCGCATCCGCACGTCGGGCGACCGCATGCAATCCGCTTCAGTGGCTCAAATCAACGAACAGATTGGCGCGGAATCGGGTATGAAAGGTATTTTCATCAAGGAACTCGAGGATGCCCTGCTCGCGAACACCGTGGACCTCGCGGTCCACAGCATGAAGGACGTTCCCACGGAAATTCCCGCTGGCCTCGCTTTTCCGGCGATCACCCGCCGCGAAGATCCGCGCGATTGCCTGATCTCTCGCAGCGGCCGCAGCCTGAAGGGACTTCCGACCGGCGCGCGCGTCGGCACCGGCAGCTTGCGCCGCCAGGCGCAGCTTCGGCTCAATCGCCCGGATATCGAGGCGCTTGATCTGCGCGGCAACGTGGACACACGCCTGAAAAAACTCGACGCCGGCGAGTTTGACGCGATTGTTCTGGCCGTTGCCGGAGTGAATCGGCTCGGCGCGACTGCCCGAGTCACGCAGGTCATGAACGCGGATGTCATGCTGCCGGCAGTCGGCCAGGGTGCGCTCGGAATTGAAACGCGCGCGGGCGACTCCGCCACATCGGCGTTTGTTGGCGCTCTTGACGACCCGGACTCGCGCGCGTGCATCACCGCTGAGCGGGCTCTACTCCACGAGCTTCAGGGCGGCTGCCAGGTTCCCCTCGGAGCGTGGGCGCGTCTCGTAGAAGGTGAATTGTCTCTCGAGGCCGGCGTTTTTTCCGCCGACGGGAGGGAATTTGTCCGGCGCGAACATCGCGGCCCCGGGTCGGATCCCGCTGGGGCAGGGAAGCGCCTGGGGCAAATCCTTATCGAAGCGGGCGCCGGCAGGATATTGCGCCTCGCTGGCAGATCGGTTGGCCAATTATGATTGACGCCTCTGAGAAACCCCTGGCAGGAAAGCGAATCGTCGTCACGCGCGCGCCCGAGCAAGCGGGAGAATTGATTCACATCCTCGAGCACATGGGCGCGGAGATTGTCCCGATGCCGTCCGTCGGTTTTGAGTCTCCGGAAGACTCGCAGCCGCTCGACCGTGCGCTTGGGGCGCTCCGCTCGTTTGATTGGGTTCTATTCACGAGCCAGAATGCGGTACGATTTGTCGCGCTTCGGCTCGAGCAAATCGGCCTTCCGCCCACGATTCGGCAGGTAGCGGCCGTGGGGCCGTCGACGGCGGAGGCTGCCAAGCTGCAAGGATTTCACGTGGATTACGTGGCGACAAATCACAATGCCCACTCTCTCGCGCAAGAGTTGCGAGATTCTCTCGCGGGCAAAAAAGTATTTTTGCCTCGCAGCGATCGCGCCGGCAATCATCTCGCCACCGCGCTGCGCGAAGGCGGCGCGCAGGTTACCGATGTGGTCGCCTATCGCACGGTAGCGCCCGAAGCACCCGATCAGGTCGTTCTCGACCGCATTCGCGGCGCTGAAGTTGACGTAACCGTTTTCGCCAGCCCGTCCGCCTTCCATAATTTGGATGGATTTCTTGGCTCCGGCGAACTCGCGAAGCTTGCCGAACGCGTCCAGTTCGCGGCCATCGGACCGACGACCGCGAAAGCGATGCGCGAGGCGGGAGTGCGTGTGCATATCGAAGCCGAAGAAGCGTCGGCGGCAGGCCTTGCGGACGCCATCGTGAAGTATTACCACGAGCATCCAACCCATTCGAGGCAACAGTGACGTTTCCGGTCCATCGTCCCCGCCGCCTGCGCCGTACCGAAGCCCTGCGCGGACTCGTTCGTGAGACGCGCCTTGCGACCAACGGCCTCGTCTATCCCATGTTCGCGTGTCCGGGAAATAAGGTTCGCACCGAAGTCAGCTCCATGCCGGGAGTATTTCAACAATCGCCGGATCAAATTGTCGAGGAGTGCCGCGAAGTCGCCGGCGTCGGCGTTCCTGCCGTGATTCTTTTCGGCCTGCCCGAGAAAAAGGACGAGACCGGCACCGAAGCTGCCTCTCCCACGGGCGCCGTGCAGCGCTCCATTGAAGCGATCCGCAAAGCAAAGCTCGATTTGCTCGTCATTACAGATGTCTGCCTGTGCGAATACACCAGCCATGGCCATTGCGGTGTGATCGAGGACGGCGAGGTCCTGAACGATCCGAGTATCGCCCTCCTGGCTGATGCCGCCCTTTCGCACGCCCGCGCGGGTGCGGACATCGTCGCGCCCTCCGACATGATGGACGGCCGCGTGGCTGCCATCCGCCGCAAGCTCGACGAAAATAAGTTTTCGGACGTCGCCATTCTTTCTTATGCGGCAAAATACTGTTCGGCGTTCTACGGCCCTTTCCGCGAGGCCGCGCAATCCACTCCGCAATTCGGCGATCGGCGCAGTTATCAGATGGATCCCGCCAACGCCCGTGAGGCACTGCGTGAAGTTGCGCTCGACCTCGAGGAAGGCGCCGACATCATCATGGTCAAGCCCGCCCTGCCGTATCTCGACGTGATCGCGCGCGTGCGCGAGCGCTTCGACGTGCCCGTCGCTGCCTACAACGTCAGCGCCGAATTTTCGATGGTGAAGGCCGCCGCCCGCAACGGCTGGATTGACGAGCAGCGCATCGTCCTCGAAATCATGACCAGCATCCAGCGCGCCGGCGCCTCCATCATCCTCACCTATCACGCCAAAGACGTAGCCCGCTGGCTGAAATCCTGCTAGGGACCGCCTCAGAGTGCCGCGTCTCGCCGTTGGTGTTGCTCCGCAGGGGCGTAGCATTGCTACGCCCGGTGCGGCGGTGGCGTCCGTTCCCCACGTGCACATTCACCCGCCCGCCTTTTCGCCTGTAGTTACCACGTCGCCTATTGTCTCGCCGCTGGCGCCCGCTCCCAGGAGCAGCCGCCGCCGCGGTGGCGCGAGGAATTTGCCTTCAGTTCTCATCCGCGTTTATCTGTGTTCATCTGTGGTTCCAACGGGCTTGCCCGTAATATGATTCCACTGTGAGCAATTCTTCCAATCTCTTCGCCCGCGCCCAGAAAATTCTCGTCGGCGGCGTGAACAGCCCCGTCCGCGCATTTCGAGCCGTCGGCGGCACGCCGCTGATCATCGATCGCGCCGCGGGCTCGCACCTCTGGGACGCTGACGGCCACGAGTACATTGACTACATCTGCTCATGGGGCGCGCTGATTCTCGGCCACGCGCACCCTGACGTTGTCGCCGCCATCGCCGATCAGGCCGCCCGCGGCAACAGCTACGGGATGACGTCGCCGCTCGAAATCGAGCTCGGCGAAAGCATCGCCCGCGCGGTCCCTTCAATTGAGCGCATCCGCTTCGTCAGCTCCGGCACTGAGGCGACGATGTCCGCTGTCCGCCTCGCCCGCGCCTTCACCAAGCGTGAACTGATTCTCAAGTTCGAGGGCGGATATCACGGCCACGCTGATAGTTTTCTCGTCGAAGCCGGCTCCGGGCTCGCCACTCTCGGCATTTCGTCGAGCCCCGGCGTTCCCGAGGCGCTCGCTCGCCTCACGCTCAACGCTCCCTACAATGATGTCGCCGCGGTGGAGGGCTTGTTTGCGCAACACCAAGGCAAGATCGCAGCGATCATCGTCGAACCGGTTGCCGCCAACATGGGTGTTGTGCTCCCCGCGCCGGAATTCCTCGCCGCGCTTCGCCGGATCACCGAGCGCGATGGCGCTCTACTCATTTTCGACGAGGTGATCACCGGCTTTCGCTTGACGTATGGCGGCGCTCAAGACGTTTTCAATGTCCACCCGGATCTGACAGTGCTTGGCAAGATCATCGGCGGAGGGCTGCCGGTTGCGGCTTACGGCGGTCGCCGCGAAGTCATGGACACAATCGCACCGCTTGGCCCGGTCTATCAGGCGGGCACGCTTTCCGGGAATCCCCTCGCCATGCGTGCAGGTCTGGCTACTCTGGCCAAGCTCGATTCGCCGGGCGTCACCTTCTACCCATTGCTCCTCAAAAAAGCTGCCCGGCTCACCGACGGCTTGCGAGCAGCGTTGCGGGAATCCGGCGTGCCTGGCGAGGTCAACTCCACCGGATCGCTGTTGACGCTGTTCTTTGCCGACGAACCGGTGCACGATTACGCTGGCGCAAAGAAATCAAATACGGCCCGGTTCGCGGCTTTTTTTCGCGAGATGCTGGCCCGCGGCATTCTCCTGCCGCCGTCGCAATTCGAGGCGCTATTCGTCTCCGCGGCGCATTCAGACGATGATATTGACCGCACCGTCGCCGCCGCTCGCGCGAGCCTCGAGGCCGTCGCCGCGATGAAGTAACCCGTCCTGCGATCCCGAGCCGCGAAGGATGGTGCTTCGCCTAGACTTTCCGGGCGGCAATTCCGATTCTGCTGAATCTATTGAAAGTAAGCGGCTTACGTTCCATCGTGCGTTACTTTCGCCTAAATTTCGGATTTTCGGCCAATAAATGGAAAAGCACTTCCACGCGCATAGTACTTGGTCGGCCAGTTTCCCCACAAATCCCGTCCCAAGGCCCTTCCGAGGCAGAAAATAAGGCGGTTAGAGTCCGATCGCGGGATGGTACTGGCCGTGCAATTCCACTACCCGACAGGCAAAAGGAGACGGCCCCTTCGATGCTTTTTGCTATCGCCGCACTGTTCTTACAGTTTGCCCCAGCCATCCACGCGCTTCCTGACGTGGACCTCGGATCCGTGGCTCCAGCGGTCAAATCAGCACCAGCGCCTGCCGACGCCAAGCCCGATCAGCCGAAAGCTTCAACGACCGCGTCCGCCAAGATCAATTCCGCCGGCGCCGCTTCCGGCACTCTGACTGCGGTTTCGCTGGAAACCGCTGTGGAGAACTCGCTGTCCGCAATCCGCGTCCCGGATTATTCCTCAGCGAAGCCCGAAGAGGTAATCTCGGCGGAAGGCTATCCTCGGCGAAACTGGTTGCTCCTCTCCATCGCGCAACATAGCGCGGCAACTTTTGACGCCTATTCGACTCGCCAAGCCATAGCGACCGGCGCGACCGAGGCCGATCCTTTCATACGTCCTTTTGCGCATTCTTCGGCAATCTATGCCGCGATTCAGGTGGGTCCGGCCATCCTGGATTACGCCGCGCACCGCATGCAGCGCAGCCAGAACAGCTTCGTTCGCCGCAGCTGGTGGGTGCCGCAGTCCGCGAGTACTGGAATGTTCTTGCTTTCCGGCGTCCACAATATGAGCGTGGCCAACCGGCATTAAAAATCGAGTTTCTCTCAGTGGCGTTTCTCCCTGGCGGGAGCACAGTAGGCGGACACCCGGGCCCTCCTCCCGGGTGTCTTGTTGTCAGGCGTCTTTTTTTGCAGAAATTCAAAATACCGCTTTCCTTCTCGGCATAACCACGTATTATGTGCGCCTCAGTTACAGAAGTTTTGCTTCACGGGCCGCTCGGTCCTCGAAGTCGGTCTGGCAGGGCGCTCTTCAAAACTCTTTGTGGAAGCGGAGTCTCCAGGGCCGTGGACGAATTACCCAAAGCAGCTCCCAAAGAAGTCAGCAGACAAGCATTCAGATTTTCCTTTCGATGGAAGCACGTGCTGGCCGTGCTGTGTGCCATCGGGCTGTGGTCCCTCGCAGCCGTCGCGCAAACGACTGGGGCGATTCGCGGCGAAGTACGCGATCCTTCGGGCGCCCTGGTACCGGGCGCGGATCTAACCGCGACGCTCGCCGGCACCAACGTGGTGCGTTCCGCAACGACCACATCCGACGGCAGCTACGAAATTCCCGAGCTCGCCGTGGGCACCTATGAAATCGCCGTTCGCGCCGGCGGCTTCAAGAATTATGCCGCGCGCGATGTCGTGATCACCATCGGCCACGTCGTCGTTCTGGATATCGCTCTCGAAATCGGCGGCGCGTCTGAAACTGTCACCGTGCAGGCCTCGGCCACGCAGGTGGAGACCACCAGCACGCAGATTGGCGCTGTGATGTCGGAGACCTCCGTCCGCGAACTCCCCCTAAGCACGCGCGACACTTATGAACTCCTTCAGTTGCAGCCCGGCGTGCAGTCGCAGGTGGGCGCCGATCTCTTCTACGGGAGCGACAATGCGGGCGTCGTTTCCGTCAACGGAGGCCGCGGCCGCTCGAACAATTACACGGTCAACGGTGGCGACGGCAACGATATCTTCGCCAACGGCCCCGCGATCCAGCCTTCGCCGGACGCCATTCAGGAGTTCCGTGTTCTCACCAACACGTTCGACGCCGAATACGGCCGCAACTCGGGATCGGTGGTCAATGTCGTCACGAAATCCGGCACCAACGATCTTCACGGCGACTTCTACGAGTTTTTCCGCAATGACATTCTGAACACTCGTGGCTACTTCGATCCGAATGTCCTGGACTACAAGCAGAATCAGTTTGGCGCGACTCTCGGCGGCCCGATTAAGAGAGATCGCACCTATATTTTTGGCTCGTACGAAGGCAACCGCCTGCGGAAGGGAATTGACGATGGAACGGTCGTTTTTCCCACTCCGGCTGAGGCAGGAGGGGATTTCAGCTCTACCGGCCCGACTTTTCTTGGTACGCTGACTGATCCCGCTTTCGCCAGTTTACTCGCGGGCCGCACCAGCAACCCAAGCACCCCGGGCACCACCTGCCAGCAGGCGGTGACCGCCATTGGCGGCAGCGCGATCGCCGCCGGCACTCTCTTCTCGAACATATTTCCGGGTAACCAGATTCCAACCGCGTGCTTCGACCCGACCGCGGAGGCCGTTTACAACCAGTGGGTCGCCCCGTTTGCCAATGCGTGTGCGACACCTCCGAGCTGTTCTTCCATTGGCGGTCAGAGCGAACGCACCGATCAATTCACGATTCGTCTCGATCACAAAATCAGCAACTCGCAGCAGTTTACCGCCTACTATTATTTCGAAGATGATGATCGCACCGATCCCTTTTCCAACTTCCAGGGCGCGGGCGCGAATGTCCCCGGTTTCGGCGCGCTCTTCAAGACGCGCACCCAGCAATGGAATCTAGGCCATACCTGGACCCTCGGGCCCGACGCGGTGAACGAGTTCCGCTTCAATTATTTCCGCGAGGGGCAGGGAAACCTGAACCACCCGCTCAACATTTTGCCCAGCGTTCACGATGCTTGCGGTCCGTTCGAGGATCCGTCGCTATGTTTCACCGATCCGAGCAATCCGTCCGCGGGCATCACGTCCGACATTCCGGGCCGCCAGGGCGTTCCCAGCATTCTCGTTGACGGCGGATTTTCCATCGGGAACAACAACGAAGGCGAGCTCCCGCAAACCGGCAACACGTTTCAGTGGACGGACAATTACACGAGGGCCTATGCCAAGCACACCATGAAGTTCGGTGTGGATGTTCGCCGCCAGCGCTTCGATCAGTTTCTCTATTACAATATCAATGGGTTCGCTACCTTTCTCAGCGATTCCAATCTGTGCTCTCCCTTAAACACGAATCCGCCGTTTCCGGTCGTCTCGGACACCGGGTCGAATTGCGACAATCCCACGACCAATGACGTCGGCTTCACCAGCGCCTATCCAGACTACTTCCTGGGCACATCGAGCAGTTACACCCAGGGAGCGGCGCAGGGTCAGCATGACCGAAACAGCGCGTTGTACCTTTTTGCGCAGGACAGCTGGAAGATCAGGACGAATCTCACTCTCAACTACGGGCTGCGCTGGGAGTTGAATACTCCGTACTACGACACGGGCAATCGCCTCCAGACTTTTCGCCCCGGTGAGGCGACCACGCAGTATCCGTGCTGGATGTCTCAGGAGAGTTCTGCTGCGACCGGACTCCCGGCAGGGGACTGCGGTCCGGGAAGCGCGGGTGCTTCAATCTTCCCGCTCGGTCTCGTGTTCCCGGGTGACAAGGGCGTCCCTCGCGGTCTGACGAGCACATACTACAAGGGATTTGCTCCGCGAATCGGCCTGGCCTGGAGCCCCGCGTGGACCAGCGGCTGGCTGGCGAGGCTCAGTGGAGGCCCGGGCAAATCGAGCGTCCGCGCCGGCTACGGCATCTTTTACAATCCGATCGAGCAGCTCGTTATGGAGCAATTCAGCGCAGAGCCTCCCTTCGGCGGAAGCACGACGCTCTCGAACACCCTGTTTAACTTGCCCTTCGAGCCTCAGTCGGGCGGTGCACCCTTCCCGAATCCTTATGGCGGGATCATCCAACAAACGCCCCAGACCTCGTGCGCATCCGACACTCCCGGCGGCCCCAACGGCTGCGTTGACTGGTCGCAATTTCGGCCCATCCTCCTCGCCGGAGAGTTCCAGCCTCACCTAAAGTCGCAGTACGCCGAGCAATATAACCTCACGATCGAGCGCCAGTTGTCGAAGGACACGCTGCTGCGCGTCGCCTACGTCGGTACGCAGGATCATCATCTCCTCGCCATCCGCGATCTGGACCCTGGCAACGCGCAAACCTGCCTCGACCTTGAAGCTGTTTCGACGTTCTATTCGCCGCTCTTGGCGGATGGTTCGGCGAACCCAGCTGGCAACGCGGCGCTTAGCTCGGACTATTCCTGCGGGCCATTCGATTCGGACTCGCCCTACAATTTGCCGGCGGGTTCGCTTCTATCCGGTTTCAACCTGCACCTACCCTATGGTTCCGTGTCGTCGGTGGCGGGAGGTCCTTCATCGCCCGCCATCACCTTGGTTGGCCTGCGCCCATATTCCTCGCCAATCTGCCAGCCCACCACTGGAGCAGGTTGCCCGCCGGACGGAGTACCCGTCTTCAGCAACATTTTCTCTGAAGACACCATCGCCAATTCGAACTACAACGGTTTGCAGGTTTCCGTCGAGCGCAGCCTTTCGCATGGTTTGCTTTTCCAAGCCTCCTACACCTTCAGCAAGGCGATTGACCAGGGTGCATCGTTTGAAAACGAGTTGAATCCTTTGAACTTGAACGCCACGCGCGGGGTATCGCTTCTCGACGCCAAACACCGGTTCGTCTTCAGTCCGTATTGGGAACTGCCGGTTCCGAAATATTCCGGGCTCACCGGCAAGCTGCTGGACGGCTGGGCGGCGTCCGCGATTATCACGTATCAGAGCGGCTTTCCGATTCGCGTGCAGACGCAGGACGATTTGGAGCTGGAGAGCAGTTTCTTCTTTGAGGACGCCAACACACCGGAGGTGACCGGCAGGGTTCAATTCGTGAATCCGAAAACGAATGGCAATCTGTGGTTCACGTCCGACAACATCAACGATCCCGCTCCGGGCACGTTCGGAAACATGCCGCATTCACTTTGCTGCGGTCCGTCGCTGAGCAATACGGACATCGCCCTCGTGAAACACACTTCCATCGGCGAGCGCTGGTCCTCGGAGTTCCGCACGGAATTTTACAACGCCTGGAACCACACGCAATTCGCCAATCCCGACGGCAACTTCAGCGACTCCACTTTCGGCGAAATCCTGAAGACGCGCGAAGATCCCCGCGTAATCCAGTTCGCGCTCAAATTTCTGTTCTAATACACCTGCGGCAACGGCGAAAGCGTGATGCAAGCTATCGCCCGACCGTAACGTGGAAACTCGGGTCAGTCGGGTATAATCCCCGCGCACGGCCCACAGGCCGCGGCGAAAATTCCGGTTCATGCGAATTCGATACCAAGGAGACACACCAATGGCGACAATCACAACGAAAGACGGCACGCAGATTTACTACAAAGATCAGGGCAAGGGGCAGCCAATCGTTTTCTCGCATGGCTGGCCCCTCAGTGCGGACGACTGGGACGGGCAGATGCTCTACTTCGGGCAGCTTGGCTATCGCGTCATCGCGCATGACCGGCGGGGACACGGGCGCTCGGACCAGACGTGGGACGGCAACGACATGGACACCTACGCGGACGATCTCTCCGTGCTATTGGAAAAACTCGATCTGAAGGACGCAATTATGGTGGGGCACTCGACCGGAGGCGGTGAAGTCGCGCGCTACCTTGGCCGCCACGGCACCAAGCGTGTCGCCAAGGCCGCGCTAATCAGCGCTGTGCCGCCGCTTATGCTGAAGACGGACAAGAACCCTACCGGCGCGCCTGTGTCGGTTTTCGACGGCCTCCGAACAGCACTCGCGGCCAATCGGCCACAGTTCTACAGGGACATCACGCTTCCGTTTTACGGCTACAACCGCCCCGGCGCCAAGATTTCCGAGGGCATCCGCGAGCACTGGTGGTTGCAGGGCATGTTGGGAGGCATGAAAGCCCACTATGATTGCATCAAGGCTTTCTCGGAGACCGATTTCACCGAAGACCTCAAGAAGATAGACATCCCTGTGCTGGTAATGCATGGCGATGACGATCAGATTGTCCCGATTGTCGCAGCGGGTCCGTTGTCCGCGAAGATACTCAAGAACGCAACGCTCAAAGTCTATCCGGGCTTTCCGCACGGAATGCCCGCGACCAACGCGGATCAGATCAATGCCGACTTGCTCTCATTTTTCAAGGGCGCGGCAACCACAGCCTCAGCATAGTCATCGAGTACCCGGGCTTTGTCCTTCACCTTCGCGGCAAAGCCCGGGCTGCCTTTCATCACTGTCAAATCGCCGCCATGAAAGGATGCTGACACTGGGTTTCGGAGGAATGGCCGAAGGAAACCACCGACGCACTAGTGAAGTTTCTCTGACATCCACGGCCGAGTGGCCCGGCGGCGAAGGAGAAGACGGGGATTGGTCGCTGTCGCAAATGATCGCGCGAAGCGCATTCCTGTGCGCTGACTTTTTCGCAGCCAGCGCCCGCGCCACATTCTGAGCTTCGCATCCTCGTCGTCTCGATCAGCTTGCTGGAAGGGAACTGCCCGCTCCGCGCTAGGCTTCGCGTCTTTTCTTCTGCGGCCAAAGAACCGACGCCCCGATCATGAACGCCATAATTCCGACGATGACTCCGAGAGATAGGCTTGTGGACACTGGAATCTGATCGCTCGCGAGCATCTTCGTTCCCGTAAAAATGAGAATCGTCGCGAGCCCGGGCCGCAAAAACCGGAATCGCGGCAACAGGTCCGCCAATGCGAAATAGAGCGCACGCAATCCGAGGATTGCGAAGACGTTCGACGAGTACGCAATAAAGGTGTCCCGCGTAATCGCAAGTACCGCTGGCACGGAGTCAACCGCGAATAAAATGTCCGTGGCCTCGACAGCGACGAGTGCCAACAGTAGAGGCGTCGCGCTCCATTTCTCGGCCCGCCGCACCAGGAAATGTTCCCGCTCATATCCCGGCGTCACTGGCACTACGCCTCGAACCAAACGCACCAGCCAGTTTCGCCCCGGACGAATCTTGTGACCGCCCGGCCACAGCATTCGGACCGCGGTCAGGATCAAAATCGCGCCGAATACGAACAGGACGAAATGGAAGCGATTCAACAACGCCACGCCACCAAATACAAAGATCGCCCTCATCACCAGCGCGCCAACGACTCCGTAGTAAAGGACTTTATGCTGCGATTGAGAGGGAACTGCGAGCCCTTGAAAGATCAACAGGAAAACGAAAATATTATCGACGCTCAGCGATTTCTCAACCAGGTAACTCGTCAAGAATTCGAGCCCCGCCGAATGGCCCATGGAAATGTAAACCCAAACATTAAAGGCGAGCGCGAGCCCGATCCACCCTGCGCTTTCGACAAGCGCTTCCTTTAGGCCGATTCGATGCGCCTTGCGGTGCAATACGCCAAGGTCCAGCCCAATCGCCGCGACAACAGCGACGCCGAATACTACCCAAAGATATGTTGGCGTTCCCACGAGATCCCTTGGTGTCCGTCCTAATATAGCGACTCAGAATTTAACCGACCGTCTTCTATCGGCCCGTCGCTTATCCGTAAAACCCCTCGACGCCAAGCGCATGCGATTGAGCTGGCGGAGTGGCAGCTAGACACAACGCCCGATCCCAAAGCGTGTATGCGCGAAGCGCATCGGACGGCGTTGCCTTTATCGCGGCATGTGTTCCCGATTCCGCGCGCCGCCCGTCTGTCGTGGAGTTTTTCCCCGCAGCTGCGTAGGCGTGTACGCTGCAGACCCCGCGCAAGCGACCGACGCCCCTTCAACGTAGAAGCGCAATCGCGCGTGTCCCACGCACGCCGGCGGTAAAGTTGCCAACGCGACCGAACGTGCATAGGACGGCTCCGACAAAAGCTTGCAAAGAACACTCGGACAAAAGACCCAGGGCCGTCGCTTCTAACAAACCCCGAAGCCCGTCGATAGCATGAAACGATTCCAATTTCACCTCGGAACTACTTCGCGACGCCCCGACTGTGACAGTCTTGAACTAGCCCTCATAACACGCGGCCACAAGAATATCCCGAATTGAAAAATAAGTGGCCTGCTCCGAGGAAACGCTGTCCCGGGGCCCGAAATTTTGAAGGCGTCATTTGCCTCGGTGTCGCCCCAATCCGCTCGGCCCAGCAAAGGCCGCCAGTAAAGAATTCCGCCATCTAGACACCTCGCCGAAGCGAGCGGCCGTCGCCCGTATTTGGCCTCGTAAACCCGGTATCTAGTCAGTTAGAGCCCCAGCGACGCCAATCCCAACCGTAGCCTCGGTCCATGATTGCGCGCTAATTCCCGTCACGACATTCGCATCCTTCTCCCACATAACGCGTCCCTCACCGTCTCGCGGCTATCGTCAAGGCTATCCAGTATGCCCATTCGCGATCGGATCACAGAGGAACATAATATTCATTCGCAGAAGTCAAGTGGGGAATGGATAGCCCATGCGAGGCGCGGGCTGACCGAGTATCTCGATTAGGGCTGGCCTCGCACAAAGACCATGAAAGCTAAACGGATCGGGCCGCGTGGGAAGGCAACTCTGGCCACGAATAGATCATGTCGAGATTACGCCCGACCAGGATGAGCCTAATTGCTGAATGGCGCGCGAGTCGTGAAATCTGCGCATAGGCGCAGCGCGCGTGACACCAGCCACGCGTGGGTCATAGCATGGGCCCGCGGCGCGCGCGTGCGCGGGGACCGCCCCTCGCTGGCGTGGGCGACGCTGTGCGGCGTGCGATGGCTGCGCATAGCCGCAGAGGGTACGCGTCTCGCGAGGAATATCCGGCTGTGCGGCGTGATGCCTTAGGATGTCCTGGGCTGGCGCGGGCCGCGGCTGGCGAACCCGCCATAAGCCGCGCGCGGGATTGTGCTGCGGCTAGCGCTTCGCGATTGCGTAGCCGGCGGCGCCTAGGGCCGCGCCCACGCCGAACCACTCGGCGTTGCGGCGGAGGCGTCGCCAGAAGGTGCCGCCCTTTGACGCGGTGATGGCGGCGTCGCGTTCTCTCGTGAGCGCGGCTAGCTTGGTGGCGTCATCGGAGGCGTTCTGCCGCGCAGTGGCGAGTTGTGCCTGGCAGGCGCGGCAGTCCTGGACGTAATCGTAGAGCGGCTTCAGGTCCACGGCGGGAATTTGCGCGGCCGGGGCGGAAGGGAGGTCCGCGCTGCGAGGAGCGGCTGCACGATTCACGACCTCGGCTTGGCCATCGGTCCCCTGCTTCGTCGCGACGGACGTCCCCGGGCCGGAGAGATCCCTCGGCTCCTCCGCCGAGGCGGGCTCTCTCGGGATGACAATCCTTGTCGGATCGTCAATTCCCTGCCGGGTCGCGGGCGCGGCGCTGACGCCGGCACCGCCGCTGCTGCCAGCGGGCGTCAGCGTGATGGGTTGCGGCAGCGGCAAATATTTCGGGAGGTCGCGGAGGATTTCCGCGGGGGTCTGTGTCGCGCGCTTCAGTGATTCAATTTGCGCGAGCGTGTCGTCGAGGGCGGACTCGCGCGCGCGCTCGCGCGTGTCGGCGGCGTCGAGGATCTGCTTTTGGGCGGCGACGGTGGACGCGAGGCGCTGCTGCTCGTCGCGCGAGGCGAGCCAGGCGTGGACGGACATCGCCGCGACCAGCAGCGCGATGCAGGAGGCGGCGATTTCGATTGTGCGGTGGGTCATGGGGGCGGAAGGCTCGTGGCTAGTGATTAGTGGCGAGTGACTGGTGATTCGTGATTGTTGATTCGTGACTCGTAACTCGTGATTCGGGGCGACGGGCGAGATTGCTGGTGGCTGCTTTGAGGGCGATGAGTGTCGCAGCGGAGCCGGAAGCACGGCTACAGCCTCCGCGACCATGCGACCGTGTCGGCTTCTGTGTCTCGCTAGTTCGGGAGTACTTGCCGGGAGAAAATCAGCGCAGTGGAATGCGCTTCGCGCAGCTGTGGTTTGTCGGACCTGAATGTCCGACCTCCTAAGCGAACCGCGCACCTGGGGGGCGCTGCGAGGCTCTCGCTCGTCGCGGCGGCGAGCGGCCGGCTGTGAATCGGTGGCGTGTCAGCGTGCGCCTACACCGAGGATTGGGCAAATTCTCTGTTGCGTTGGCTTGGGAGTGCTTGCTGCGAAAAGATCAGCACAGAAGAATGCGCTTCGCGCGAGTGTTTTTTGTCCGACCTGAAGATCCGACCCCCTAAGCGAGCCGCGCACCTTTGGGGTGGCCGCTGCGAAGCCGTTGCTAGTCGCGGACTCGATGGCAAACGTGTGTGCCGGGGGGGCGATTTGCGGCGGGGTTCCCTGCTCGCGTCCGGGACAAGTCTATCGCCGCTCTTCCGTCTCGCGGCGGGCGGGCCGGCGGCGCGGGCGAGAGTAATCAGCCCGGCACACAGAGATTGGAGTCCCGGTGAAGATTGGTATCGTGATCTTTATGGCGAAGTTGAGGTATTCGTCCGTGGCATGCGTAGCTTGCGTGGCTGCGTCCGCGGTGTTCGACCAGGCAGCTCCGCAAACTTTCACCAGCAACGATGGCGCCTTCCGGTTCAAGTGCTCTCCCAAGCTCGTGCGTTGCACGCTGCAACGAGCGCAAAACGGCGGAGCTGGCTGGGTCCCCGCGGACTCGTGTATCAGCCAGGACGAGCTTTGCGACGACGGAGAGATCGGGGCCACTACTATCGCGTGCTTTGCCTACCCGAAGGGCAAACTCAAGGACAAGCCCCGGTTCGATTCTGCAACGTTCTGTGGCCCGGTCGCCGGCGGGAACGACTCCAAAAGCTTGTCTCGAGCCGTCGAAGAACTGGCTCGTCCGCAGCGCTGAAGACGCGACGATCGGCTCACTGAGCGGAAGGCTTTTTCGCACGAGCGACGCGTGGGCCGGGGGCGGTCAGGAAGGCGACATGTACCGCGTGTTTCACAACAATGCGTGCTACCAGATGGTTATCGAAGAGGCGACTAGGGATCCGGGAGGATTTGATCCTGGCAAATTTAAGGAATTCACCAAGCGAGACCAGGCCGAGGTGCGCGCTCACCTGAAACAGCCCCTCGATTCCTTCGCGTTTCTCAAGTAATTCCTCCGGCGGTCCCGAAGCGTCGGGATTCCCTTCACTCCCCATCAGCAGCGGAGTCACACGAGGTCGCCGAAATTTGCGACGTGGCGTAGCGGCGCGCGAATCCAGCGGGGACGCGCGCGGGAGATCAATAGCGCGCGATGCGGGCGAGGACTTGCGGCGCGTAGTCGGCGTTCGCGCCGCCGTTCCACAATTCGAGGGAGCGCGCCAAATTTCCGCCAGCGGCTGAGAGCTTCGTCGCGAGGACCGCGCAGCCGATGTCGAGGCCGGCGGCGGGATCGCACAGTGCGCTGAGAAATTTTCCGCTGAAGCCGTGCTCGCGCGCGACCTGTCCCATCACCTGCATCAGTCCCCAAGAGATTGAGCGCGCAACCTCTTCGGTGGGCGGTAGGCCGAGCGGCGCGACGTAGCGCGTGCGGAAGCCGGGCTCGTAGCGGATCGCGTGAGCGTCCCACGCCGATTCCTGCTCGACGACGGCGCAGACTAGCGCAGGGTCGAGCGCGTGGCGAGCGGCGGACGCGCGTGCGAGCGCGAGGATGTCGGGAGATGGGGGCATGGGTGCGAAGCAGCGCGGAGGCCGTGCGGGCGGTCGAGGCCAAGTACTTGCTGCGGGAGAATCAGCGCAGAGGAAGGGCTCCTAGGTCTCCGGCGAGGTGAGCCCGGGATACCGGCAGGCGCTGCGCGCGACATTTCATGTCACGGCTGAAGCCGTGCCCCTGCGGAACCGTTCGTGTCGCGCAGGGGTTTGTAGCGCCAGCATCTCGCTGGCGATTGTGATTCCGAGCCATCGTGCAGAAATTCGCCGGCGGGAGGCCGGCGCTACGAAAACCGGGCGATGGTGACGGTGCCCGGCATGGATGCATCACGCCAAGCATGTTTGCCGGGCACGCCTGACCGTCGGGCCTGGGGGGGCCCCATATGCTGCGCCCTTACGAAAGCCTGAACGATGCGCATAGTGCTCAGTAGGGGTTGTTGTTTTCTTGCGCACGGCGCAGGCCAGGCCGTTGGCGTTCTGTCGCGTCTCGGATGAGACTGTTCATACTAGGGGCGCAGGCTCCTCACTCCCTCATGGACAAGAAACTATTTTGGCGCGAATTCTGGATTCTGTGGGGACTCGGCGTGATCGCCGATGCGACCGCCGCATTCATCTCGAAGCTACCGGTAACAGTGCTTACGAATTATCTGTTCATCGAGGGCTACGACCGGCACCAGCCGTGGTTTGTGGGCCTGGAGGCAGCGGAGATCGTTTTTGAGATGGCGATCGCTGTCGGCGTGGGGCTGCTCGCGGCGCGGGCCGTCGGCTTAGGTGCTCCGCTGTTGGAAGCATGGTTGCGCGGCGAGCGGAGCTATCCGAGCCTGAGTTCTCTGCTGGTGCCAACGCTGCTCGTCGGAGTCGCCGTGGGAGCTTTGGTGGAGGCGCGGAATCTACCTGTATTACATCCAAACCGGGAGGCGTCGCGACGTCAGGCACGGGCGTTTGTCAATTCACCGGACAGCGCAAAAGCGATGGCAGCACTGACGCGATTCACCGGAGCACGAACCACGCCGGCATCGGAAACTCTCTACGACGTGGCCGGGGCAATATCCGCAGCGCCGTATCGCCTGTTCTGGATTTCAGGTTTTGCGTGGATCTTCGTGAGGATCCGGCGCGCCGGGCCGGGCGAGCCGAGCCGGGGAATTCTGTGCGTCGCAATTCTCGCCACCGCAGCGATTGGCGCGGTCTTCTACTTTGCCTGGCAGTCGGCTTACCACGACGCGACCAAGTGGGTTCTCGCCGGGCTGTCGCTTCCGCGCGATCCGAGTTGGGCCGTGACTGCGCGGAACCTGTTGAACATCTTGCCATGGAGCATTGGCCTCGGATGGCTGTACACGCGCAAGGGCCTCGAGTGCACAGTCGTCGCATCGCTTGTCGCCCAGGCGACGGAACATCTGCTCCTCGTATACGTGATCGTTCGATTCTTCCACTAGGAATTCGGGTGGTCGCGTGCCCCGCTTTTAGCGGGCGGTGCTATTATGCGCGGCGGGAATGGCGGCGCTGCGTGGATGCCGGCGGCGGCGCGGGGAGCGTGCACATGGGCGCAGCGAGCGGAAGTGCAGGCGTAGGCGCGGGCGGATCGGGGGCGAACGGAGCTGCGCGAGTGTGGGGACGGCGGCTGGTTACATTGCTGGCTTGGCTGGTGACGCTGCCTGTCGTCGTGATTGTGGTGGGCGCGCTGTTCCCTCCCTTCAGGTTGATCGCGGTGATCGGGTGCCTGTTCGAATCATTTTTCACCGTGCATATTTTTCTGGCGGGACTGGTGGGCGTCGCGCTGGCGGATTGGGCGCTGCGGCTTGGCGGGCGTCGCGCAACCGATGTCATTTTGTGGCTCGCGATTCTGGCGACCTTTGGCGCCGCAGTTCCGATTTTCGCGCTGCATCGCATGGCGCAGCAGAACGACGCGCCGATTTCCTGGACCGAGCATCTTCGCGTCGCCGCGCCTGGGCCGCGCGCCACGCCCGATCAAACGCAGCTCTTCGCCACGGTGGACGGCAAGAGCCTGTACCTCGATATTTATCTCCCGGCAACGGCGGGCAGCGCGGCGAGCGGTTCGTCGCCGGCCGATGCAAGCGCTTCGCCGTCAGCCATGGCGATGAGCATGACGCCGCGTCCGGCTCTCTCCGCGCCGGTGGTGATGATTCATGGCGGCGGATACTCGGCCGGCCGGCGCAGCGACGGGCGCAACTGGGATCGCTGGTTTGCGGCGCGCGGTTACACCGTTTTCGACGTTGACTACCGCCTCGACCCGCCGGTGACGTGGAATCTTGCCGCGCCGGACGTGGCTTGCGCGATGGCCTGGGTCGCGTCGCACGCGAACGACTACCACATCGCGCCGGATCGAATGCTGATCACTGGCCAATCGGCGGGGGGCGGACTTGCGATGCAGGTGGCATACGGACTGGGCGACGGAACCGTTGCGTCGGACTGTGGAGGAACCGCGCCGCAGCCTGCTGCGGTTTTCGCGCTGTATCCGCCGGAAGATTTCGCGATGGCCTGGAATCTCGACACGGGTGTCGCGCCCGCCAGCGCACGGGTACTCAACACCGGGTACATCGGCGGCTCGCCCAATCAGTTTTCCGAGCGGTATCGCGTGGTGTCTCCCGTGTTTCACGTGCGCGCGGGATTGCCGCCGACGCTGATCGCGGCGGGCGCGCGCGACCACCTGGTGCCGGTCGGCGGGCACGTCGAAATCATGAAGGAGCTGAACGCCGTCGCCATGCCGAATGCGGTGGGCGTGCCGTACACGTTCGTGTCCGTGCCATTCGGCGAGCACGGGTACGATATCGCGTGGGGCAGCATCGGCGGGCAGATCACGCGCAAGATCGTCGCCGATTTCCTCGCGCGTTTTTTGCCCGCGCGGGAATAAAGGCAGCGCAGGCGAGCGCGACCGTCTCGCTGGCGATTGTGGTTCGGAGGCGCCGCAGGAAAATTCACCGGTAACGCGCGATGACGCAAACCAGCAACGAGCGTGTTTTTCTCTGGGCGGAGTGGCGCGATCTGGTGATGTTGAATTACGAGGTTGATCCGGGCCTGCTGCGGGATTACGTCCCGCGCGGGACGGAGCTCGATTCGTTTCGCGGGGGGACGCTCGTCAGTTTGGTGGGATTTCGATTCCTACGCACGAAGCTTTTCGGCGTGCTGCCGCTTCCCTTCCACTCCAATTTTGACGAGGTAAATCTGCGTTTCTACGTCCGGCGCCGCGCCAGCGATGGCGACGACCGGCGCGGCGTGGTCTTCATTCGAGAAATTGTGCCGAAGCGCGCGGTGGCGATGCTCGCGAGGCTGGCCTATGGCGAAAACTATAGTTGCTATCCGATGCGCCATCGCGTGACGTCCGACGGCGCGAGCAAGTCAGCCGAATACGAATGGCGTTTGCATACCAGCTGGGCCAAGCTGCGTGCCGAAGCCGCGGGCGAGCCGGAGCTTCCGACGGAAGGCAGCATCGAGCAATTCATCACCGAGCATTATTGGGGATATTCCGCGCAGCGCGACGGAGGCTCGGTCGAATATCACGTGACGCATCCGCGGTGGCGCGTCTGGAAAAGCACGCGCGCCGGATTTGAAGGCGACGGAGCGGAGATTTATGGCAGCGCGTTCGCCGCGGCGCTGCAGCGTCCGCCCGATTCGGCGTTCATTGCCGACGGATCGCCCGTCGTTGTCTACGCGGGCCGCCGCTTCGCTTGAGTCGTTCGCCCCGAATACTTGCCGCGAGAGAACCAGCGCAAAGGAATGCGCTCCGCGCGCGACGAGCGCCACGGAGTTTTCTTCGTAGGGGCGTAGCCCGCCGCGGCGGACTACGCCCGGTGCGGCACCGAGCCGATTCAGCCAGGAGCACGACGTGAGGGGCGTTCCGCCTCCAGCGAATGGTGGGGTTTCGCCAGGCACGTGTTCCGGGTCCGCCTGCGGCGGACTACGCCCCTACAAAACCAGCGACCATTATCCGCTGCGGCTTGCGTCACCGCGGGCGGAGGAAACGGGCGCGGCGGTCGTTATCGGCTAGCTCGAGCCAGCGGATGGGCGGCGGCGGGCTGCGCTCGATTCCCTGCCGGTCGCACATTTTGTCGAGCAGCTCGTAGATGTGCGGCAGATGGTTCGTGGCCATGTCCTGAATGAATGCGCGCATCAGCTCGTCATTACGGACGCGGCGGTAGAGCCAGCGCACAAACAGCGCGAACTGCACGGCGAAGGTGAGCGTAAACGTCCACCAGTTCGAGTCTATGAATTCGCGCATGGGTTGGGAAAGCTGGTCGATCATCGCTGGAGGTTCATTGGCGGCGCCGCGCGCGTGGAGTGCGGCCGCTTGCCGCCGCTGTCTGCCGCACGGGCTTGCCCGGGAGTGCGGCAGCCCTTTGCAAACGCCGAGGATCGGGCGAGGCAAGCCGTGCCCGAACCCAGCGGGAGCAAACTCCCACACTCCACATGGTCCGAGGCGAGGCGAACACGAAGGCAATGGAGGAATCGTGCCAAGGATCGTCGCCGGGCGTCCGCCGCGGCGGTCTGCGTCCCCACGAAGAAAAAGCGTGGCGCGATTGGCTGGCGACATGAACTGAAGCCCGTGCTGATTGCGCAACGCGACGCGAGCATCACCCGAACAGCGACGCGATGCTCGAGCCTACGCCGAAGAGGCTGCCGAGGCCGCTGCCGGAACTTCCTGATGCGCGCTGGCGCACGCCGAGCAGTTCCGAGGGAACTCCCATCGCTTTGCCGAGCAGGTTCGTGTCAATGCCATAGGTTTGCCCGAGCGCGTTGAGGCCAGCCATTTGCTCCTTCAATTGCTGGTTGGCGAACTGGATCTGATTCTGCTGGGCCTGGCTCGCGTCGGTTTGCGCCTGTTCGCGGCCGAGCTGGGCGGTCAGGTCGCCGTAGCCGGCGCTGTTGTTGGTGGCGGCCATGCGATTGGCGGCGCGCTCGCGGAGCGCGTCGAACGCGGTATTGGCCGCGCCCATGCTCTGCTGCGTGATCGCGGACTGCTGCTGCGGCGTGTAGCCCTGGCTGTTCAGCAGGCTCGTGATCGTGGGCATCATCGCCGCGCGATCCTGCTGGCCCTGCTGGTTGGATTGCGCGATCAGCTGATTCTGCTGCGCGAGTTGCTGGTCGGTGAGATTGCGTGTGTGCTGCTGCGCTGCGCGGGACATGGGGCCTCCTGTGCGATGGCGATGGTTGGCGTTACGCGTGCGAGTTCATTGAAACGCGCGATGAGCCTTACGAGTGGCTAGTGACGAGTGGCTGGAAGGGGCTTGATGCTATGATCGCGCGAAATTCATGGACCGGTATCTCGAGCCCGACGCGCTGGAACAGCGAGTGCTGACTTTTGCGGCGATCCGGTCAGGAGTTTCTCCGCGGAAGGTGTCGCCGATGACGCGGTTGGCCCAGGACCTCGACATCAAGGGCGACGACGCAGAGGAGTTTTTCGACGCTTACCGCAAGGAATTCCGGGTCAATCTCGACGAGCTCAACATGCATTGGGATCAGCATTTCCATCCGGAGCCCGGGCTGATATTGAATACTGTCTTTTGGTTCCTCGGATTCGTAGCGCTCACTTTTTTCGTGGCGCGCCCGATTTACCCGCGGTACTGGGCGTCTTCGAATGAGTGGCAAATAGGCGGCGGGCTTGTTGGCGTCATCTCCCTTTTCGCGGCGTGGTACCAAAATCGAAGGTCGGATCCGGTCACGATTGCGGATTTGATTGATGCGGCGCGTGCGGGCCGATGGGTGAAATCGTACGTCACTCGCCGCTAGTCACTAGCCGCTGGCCTTCAGTCTGTTGCAGTACGGCGTCCACGCGTCATCGCGGACCCAGCCGAGCGCCTCGAGGCGGCGCCCAAAGCGGCGCGCGATCGGCGGCGGAAGCCATGCGTGCGCGTCGTCGAGGCCGCGCGCGAGCAAATCGCGTTCGCCGGCGGCGTGCAGCGCGAGAAGTTGCGCCCAGCGCGCCTGTGCCTTCGCTGCCCTGCCGCGTGTGTCCGGCTTGTCATTCCGAGCGCAGCGAGGAATCTCTCTTTGCGTGTTCGGGTCGCCGGCACCATCGTCGAAGAAAGAGCCCTCGGTCACAGCCGGACCTCGGGATGACAGCCTTGAGTTGTCTTCGCGACCAACGAGCAGATACATCTCGCACGTGACGCGCGCGAGCGACGCCATCACCGCGCGGCCGTCGTCATCTTCCACGACAAGCTTCGAAACGAAAATCGGATCGGCGAGATCCGGGAACGCGTAATCGAAGCCCTGGCGCGTGTGCATGCGGCGCAAAGCATCGAGATCACCCGGCGTGTATTCGCGGATTAGCATCTGTGATTCGTGATTGGTGACCGCCGAACCGTGACGCGTGCCTGCGGTCGGATACGTTTACCCTCGGCTCACGATGTTCGCTCAGGGTGATCATCCTTGTCAGATGATCAAAACACGCGGTGGCGGAGGAGCGGGTGGACGCGCGCCATGACTTCGGCGGCGTCGAATGTGGTGGCGCCGGGCGCCACGCCGTGCGGCGCGAGCGCGGATTGCGCGGCGTCCGAGATCGGCTTTTGCGCGAGCGGATGCGGCAGCGCCTCGAACGCAGGCTCGCTCTCAAGCGAGAGGTGCACGCCCTCGTCCGCCTCGATGAGGACGAGAATCTTCGCGTCGACGCCCGGTGTCGCGTTCTCGCCGCCCACGCGCGAATCGAGCGCGATGAAATGCGAGTTCGCGAAGCGGGCGGCGTGGCGCTGCCATTCGCCGAGGGTCGTGATGTAGTAGGCCTTGCCAGTCATTGGTCGTGTGGTAGCCTATGGAACTTAAAGTGTGGAATCCACACCGGACGGAACGCGAAAAATGGTCGGCGGCCTGAAAATTATTCTCGTGGCGGAAGGGCGCGAACGCGAATTCGAATCGCTCTTCCGCGAGCTTCGTTCGAAGACGCGCGATCAGGAACTGGGCTGCGTGCTCTACTCGCTGCTCAAGTCTCGCACGAACCCGCGAGCCTACATTGTGCAGGAGCAGTATCGCGATGCGGCGGCGCTGGCGGAACATGAGTCGTCGCCGCACGGGAAGATTTATTTTCCGAAGATTCGCGCGATCCTGGAAAGCATCACCGTCGAGTATTTCGATGGAGTGGTTTCGTAATCCTACTGATTGGCTGAATCAAAAGGGGGAAACGTGGTCGAAAAAGAGATCGAGATCAAGATGGCGGACGGCGTTTGCGACGCAGTGCTGTACGAAGCGGGAGACGGCAAGAAGCGCCCGGGCGCGATTCATTACCCCGACATCGTCGGGATTCGCCCATCGCATCGCGCGATGGCGAAGCGGCTGGCCGAGGCCGGCTACACCGTGCTACTGGTCAATCCGTTCTATCGCACGGCGCGCACGCCGGTGTTTGATTTCAAGCCGAACTTCGGCGGCGACGAGCGCACCATAAAACGTTTCGGCGAGCTCACCGGGCCGATGCCTCCGGAAGCGATGGAGAGAGACGCGGCGACGTACATCAACTATCTGGCGACGCAGCCTTCGGTGAGCGCCGCGATGATGGGCGCGGTTGGCTACTGCTTCACGGGTGCGATGGCGTTGCGCACGGCGGCGGCGCGGCCCGATCGAGTGGGCGCGATCGCGTCATTCCACGGCGGGAGATTATTTGTTGATGGCCCCGCAAGCCCGCACATCAGCCTGCCGCGCGTGAAGGCGCAGCTCTATTTCGGGCATGCGACCAACGACCATACGATGCCGCAGGAAGCCATTGATAAGTTCAACGCCGCGCTCGCCGCGTGGGGCGGGAAATACGAAAGCGAAGTCTACGCCGACGCGCTCCATGGCTGGACCGTGCCCGACGACGGCAGCCCCGTGTACAACAAGCCGCAAGCCGACCGCGCGTTCGGCAAGCTCACGGCGCTATTCGCCGGCGCGCTGAAGTAGCGCACAATCCGCGCTGGGACGTTCGCCGCCGGCGTGCAAATTCCGAGACGCATTTGTGGGGGCGCAGCACCGCTACGCCAGGTGCGGCGCTGACACGCGTCATGCCACGAACACGACGTGACGGCCGGTCCGCTTCCGGCATACGGTAGGGTTTCGCCAAGCATGCTCGCCGGGCGCAGCATGCTGCGCCCCTGCCAAGACGATGCAACGGCGGCGGCGCCGATTCCGCTCCACGAGTCACGAATCACGGCCGACCACTCTTCGCCGACCACTAATCACTAGTCACCAATCACTATTCACTAATCGCCACTCACTCCCACTTGCGCGTGTCGTCCTTCGCGCGGATCGTCGCCATTCGCGCGTTGAGGGCGCGCAGCATCCACGGCGCGAACCGCTCGATGGCGACGAGCACTTTGCCGTGCCCGGTGACGATCTGCTCGCGCTTGCCGCTCGCGACGGCGCGCAAAATCTCGCGCACCGCTTTCGGCGTGCTCACCACCATCCGTGGAGGAATCGGATCCTTCGAGCCCGGGTGCACCTTTCCTTGATTGTCCGTGATGCGGATTTCGCTGGCGACGAATCCCGGGCTGAGCAGCGTCACCGTGATACCGGAGGCGCGCAGCTCCGGAGTGATGGAATTGGCGAGCGCGCGCAGCGCGTACTTGCTCATCGAATAGGGCGACGCGCCGGGCGTCGCGACCCAGCTCGCGACGCTCCCGACGATGGCCAGGTTTCCCCTGCTCTTTTCGAGCTCGGGCAGCGCGGCGTAGATCGTGCGCAGCACGCCGAAGACGTTCGTCTCGAATTGCCGGCGGTAATCGTCGAGCGCGAGTTTCTTCAGCGGCGCGACCACGCCGAATCCCGCGTTGGCGAAGATCACGTCGAGCTTGCCGAAGGCGCGCGTGGCCTCCGCGACGGCGCGTTCGAGGTCGCCATCGCGGGTGACGTCGCATTCGGCGACAATCGGGCGCGGCTTTCCCGCATCCGCAATTTTCTGCGCGAGCGTTTCGAGGCGATCTTTGCGGCGCGCCGTAAGCGTCAGCTTGGCCCCGGCCTGGGCAAGCTGCAGCGCCAGTTCCTCGCCGATGCCCGAGGATGCGCCGGTGATGAGCACGGATTTATCGCGGAAGAAAGTTTGCACGCTGGACATGCCGACATCTTATAGCACGCCGGAAGAGGTGGCGCCGCTGAGAGGTGTCGTAGGGGCGTAGCAGTGCTATGCCCCTACAAAGAAAAGGCCAAGAGAGCCGCGCGAATCATTAATCACCGTTCCCTACGAGCTGAACGTGTAATTGTGCGTGAGCACGGAGGCGGCGTGGCGGCCGGCGAAAAACTGATGAGTTGGCCCGCAGCTCACTGTGATTTTGTGGCTGGCCTCGACGATCGCCTCGATGCGCTTCAGCGTGATGCGACCGAAGCGGCCGACGAATAGGTCGCTCAAGCAGAGACGCTCGGCGCGCATTGGCGAACCGTCGGCGAGCGTAAAAATGTGGTGCGGCGTCACGTCGAGCGATTCCTCGTTCGAGAAAAGCAGACGGATGAAGGTATCCGCGTCGCGGACCTCGATGCGCTGGATGCGCGTCCATGATTCGCCGCCGGCGCTCGCGGGGCAGCGCAAGTGCTCGCCGACCACGCACGATTCGATCTCGACGGTCCCGCGCTCCTTGGTGAGCACCATCGTGCCGGAGCGCAGGCAGCTCCCGCTGCCGCCGCCCGATCCCCCGCCGGTGCCGCTGCTGGTCGTGGCGGCGACCATCGCGCCTTGCGAAAGCGGGATGAGTCCTTGCAGCGATTGCTGCTGCGCGGAAAGATTTGTCTTCGCCGTATGCGCGTTTGCGGGTGAGCCTGCCCCGCCGCCAACCCACGCAAGCGCCAACGCCGTGTCGTCCCAGTAAGGATAAAAATAATATGTCGTGGCGGCGGTCAGGCCAGTGACGGCGAGCGAGCCGCTGGGAATCGCGGTGGTGGTGCCGTCTGCGCGGTAGATGTTGAGGCCGGTCCACGTCCACGTCAGCGTGGTCGTGGTCGAGGCGTACGTGAACGTGCCGGACCAAGTCGGCGGCACCGAGCCGCGCATCAGCACGCCCGATTTCGTCGGGTCAATCTGCCCCTCCGTGAGCGCGCCCGTGACGACGCGCGCGTAGTTCGTGCCGTCGGTGATCTGGTTGTCGAGGCTCCAGCCCTGGTTCGGGCCGAGCGACGCACCCGCCAGGCGCTTCAGCGTTTCGTACAGCTGCGGATTCGCTTTGCGCAGCGCTTCGATTTGTTGAATGTTCAGCATGGGTTGGCCACGGAGATACGGAGAATTTCACGCGAAAGAATCGCCCGTCACGTTGTGGTTATGGCTGGAATCCGGGAGTGCCGCACCGGGCGTAGCAGTGCTACGCCCCTACGAAGAGAAACCGTTGCCGGTGGCGAAAGATCTTTCGGCTCCTCCGCCGCGGCCGGTAGTCCTGGATGACGACCCGCGCCAAATCGCTAATTCCCTCCCCTGACAATCGCGAATGGATCCGGCTTCGCCCAGGGCGCGAGCTTGGTGATCGAGAACCACGACCCTGCGGCATTCGTGCCGAGCTGATACGAGACGCGCTCGGCGAGCACATTCGTAAACTGCTCCATGTCGCGGCCGGCGGGCGAGGCGAGCGTCCAGGAGCCGAGCGCGGTTGAGACCACGTCCCCCGGCGAAAGCGCCGCGAGCGCCAGCGTGCCCGAGCCCTGCACGTACGCGGTGAGGTAGCCGAAAAGGTTTCGGCCGCTGAGCGCGGCGCCGGTCGCGGCGAGGAACGCGGTCGAGTAGAACGAATTGATCGCCGCGCCGTCGTCGGAATGTGCGCCCACGGTTGGCGCGTAGATTTTTCCGGTCAAATTATTGGAGCCGAACATGAGCTGCGCGACTCCGGTGGACCTCTCAACCAGCGCGCACGAGTTCGCGGCGACCATCCAGGGCGCCCATTTGCGCGAGCGCTCCGGCGCAGTCAGCATGGCCATCAGCGGATCGCCGAAGCCTTCCGTGTAGTCGAGCATGAGCACCAGGTTCGGCCGCGTCGCGGAGCCCATCGGCACGCCGACGTACACGCGTTTGCGCTGCGTATCCACCTGCACCCACAGGAGCTGGCCGCATTCCCAATTGATCGCGTCCCAGGTGGGCTGAATTTCCTGCGAGATCTTGACCGGCTCGCTGCCGTCGAATAGATACACGCCCGAGCGCCCGGCGATGATGGCCCATTCCTCGCCCAGCGCGACGCCGTGCGCCGATGGCGTGCCGACTTTGTTCGAAACTTCCTCGACCTGCCAGAGCGCGGGCTCGTTGACGCCGTCGTTCGCGGTGACGTACATGCTTCGCTCTTTCACGAAGTACAGATTGTTGCGCAGCGTGAACGCGGCGCGAATTCCCTGCCCGTTATTTTCCGCGATGCTCATGATGCCGCTGACTCCGTCGTACGCCTCGGGCTCTTCGGTGCCCGACGCGCGCACCAGGGATGGATTGAACGCCGCGTTCGTTTCAAACACCTCGATGACGTCCACCAGAAACGCCTCGCCCGTCGGCCCTGGCACTCCATCAGCATAGACGCGCAGCGTCAGGTCGGACGGCAGCGACGTCTGCGGAGTGAAAAGGTCGGCGATGAATTCCTGATATCCCGTGGTGGCCTGCGAGATGTTCACGGCAAGGCCCGCGCCGAGCTGTCCGGCCGTGGGGCTCCACGCGTTGATGCGAAACACGCCGGCATTGAGATTCGAGGTGCGCTTCACGCGCGCGCGCACCGAGTAATCCGTATTTTTCACGAACAGCGGATTGCCGTTGGCGTCCACGATTGCGTTCTGGAAGATGTAGCCGCGCGCGGCGGTGACGCCGTCGGCCGTGATCTCGTAGGCGTCGCCCCACACCGTGTCGCTGGGCTCGCGGCTGCCGCCTGCGCCAAACGACGAATCGAGCTGCCAGCCGAGCGGCCGGCCATCGCCTGACGAGTCCCATCCGCCATCGAACGTCAGATTGCGCCAGTTGTCCATCTGGGCGCGCTCGCCCCACCAGAAAAGCCGCTCGGAATAATCCACCACGCCCAGCTGCTCCGGCAGCTCGACCTGGCTGAAGAGATAATCCATGCTCACGCCGGAAAGCAGAATCGTGTCGCTGAAATCCACCACGACCGAAGTGGTCGTGTTGTCGTTGATCACCATCGTGGCCGGCACGTGATAAAAACTCGCGCCGCCGGAGGCGGTGAAGGCGAGCAGGCGCTGCACCACATTCGAGGGACCCGTGGGAATATTCGTGACGCTTGCCTCCAGGCTGCCACCCGCCGTCCACGAAACCGGAGGCGAAGGCTCGCTCCAGAATCCCTGCCGCGTGACGAACACGACCACGCACTGATGTACGCCCGGAGAAATGCTGCCTGCGGTCGAATCGGCGACTGAGGGTCCCTCGGCGGGACCGATCTGGCTGACACGGTCGTAGTTCAGGTCGTCGTACTGGCGCGGCAGGTCCTGTCCTGTGACGCCGTTGCCATAAGCCATGTACTCGCGGCCGAAGATCGTGGTCGAAGCGAGATAAAGGTTCGGCTCCGCGGCGCCGGGAACGGCGATGGAAAGAACTCCCGGCGAGGTTTCCTTGTACATGTTGCCGAGCGAATCGAAGACGAGCAGGCGCTGCACCAGATTCGTGGTGATGTAGGATTTCAGGCCATTGATGTTCGGCGCGCCACTCAGGATCGGAAATTGCGAGACGAGCCCCGCGCGCGTGCGCACCCCTCCCGGGAAGAAATCCACGTCGCCAAGGTTGGGCGACATCCCAATCGGCACGTCGGAGGGGTCGAGCAGCGTGACCCAGGTGCTGAAGACGTTCAGCGGCAATGGCAAGAATGATTCGATGGACATGGGAGTGGGTGGAACAGTGGCGAGTGGCTAGTGGCCAGTGGCGAGAGATTCGCGCTTAAGGTGTTGTAGGGGCGTAGCACTGCTACGCCCGGTGCGGCATTGGAAACCGTGACCCACGAGTGGTGCGTGACGCGCGATGGTTCTAGTGGGTGTGGCGAAATCTCGCCAAGCACTTGTGCCGGGCGTAGCGGTGCTACGCCCCTACAAAGAAAAAACCAGAGGAGATTGCGCGCGGCTGGTGATCGGGCGATCGTTTTCACGAGTCACGACTCACAGCATCTTCTTGAATATCCCGTAAAACGTAATCGTATCGGCGGAGATCGCCGACGGGTACGCGCCGGCGGCCAGTTCCGGGAACGCGCCTGCGCTCGCGCCCTGCTGAAAGATTTTCACCTTGCCGTTGTTCATCGCCGAGCCGGGATAGAAAACGTAATCGTAGCCGGCCAGGCCGTCCATCCACGCGGTCCCCTGCACGGGCGCCTGCGTCGCGGCGATGACGGGAAACTGTGAAAGGTCGAGCGTGTCGCCGCCGGTCGAATAACTTCCCGACCCCGCGGCGGTGCCTGCCACGTGGATGCGCTGTCCGTCGTCCCACGTGTCAACGAGCGAAAATGTGAGTGCCATGGTTCCTCCGGGGAATTTGTAATTGAAAAAAAAGGAGCACGTGCTCCTACGGCGACAGCCCTTTGCGCGAAATTCTCCGCTCGCAATTTCCGGCGAAACGGGAGTAGCATCCCGCCCATACATTGATTCGGCGGGGGTGGGCCATATGCCGCTAATCACTGGTGTTGATCACGAGCATCGCGAGGTTTACGTAGTCGCCCTCGGACCGGTCAGCCTGGACGACGTGCGGGATCATCTGCTGCGCGAAAAGCGCGAACGCGGCCTCGCCTATCCCGAGCTGGTGGACGCGCGCGGCGCGGGAATCCCGACTACGCTCGCCGACCTGGAGCAAATTGCGGAAATACTCCGGGGCTTGAGCCGCGAGGGCCCGCTCGGCCGCACCGCGTTCCTGGTGTCGTCGGACGCCGATCTCGAAGCGATGCGCGCGCTCGAGGCGATGGTGCTCGACATCTGCGACATGAAAACGTTTCGCGGCGAAGCCGAGGCGCGCGCCTGGCTCCGAGGCGGCGCCGCCAAAGGCCAATCCACGTAGGGGGCAATTAGTGGAGAGCCGCTAGCGCCTCGCGATCGGCTGCACGATTTCGCGCGAGCGCGCGTCTGGGTGGGTTTTGTAGGGGCGTAGCACCGCTACGCCCGGTGCGGCACGGCTTCCGTTTCGAGATTGGCGTGGTTGCGGTGGTGGACGCATAGGTTCCTGCCGAATGGCAACGCGACGCCAAGCGCTGTCGCCGGGCGTAGTGGCGCTACGCCCCTGCGAAGACAATGCGACGGGCCTGCCGCGGGCCGCGGATCCGACGCTGGCAATCGCCTTCACTAATCACCAATCACGATTCACCTATCACCGCTTTCTGCTGACTAGCTACGCACCGCTTGCCACTGGTATGATGGGCGGCTTGTGACGCAACCCGTACGCCTGCTTGTGAATCCAAAGCGTCGAATCCTTTTTCAATGAGGGGGAACTTGGTGCGGCGACTGCTGGCATTTTGCGCGGTAACGGTGGTGGTGTTGACGGCATTCGCGGCGTTGCGCCTGAATCGCGTGGCCACGGTTTCCGCAGCGGGCGTACCGGGTAATCTCGCGCTTTTCTCGGTTCAATCAACAGGGGGCTGCCCGCTTGGACCCGCATACACGTTCTGCGATCAGGTCCCCGGCACCACGGGTCCGGTGGAAGTATTCTTCGTCAACAACATCTCCGCGGTGACCGGTCTTTCCGTCTCCCTCGCGCAGATTCCGGGGATGGCTGCAAATTTTGCCCCCGGTGATTTTACGATCAGCGGCAACTCGTGCACGGGTAGCCTCGCGGCCAACCAACAGTGCGAGATCGGCGTTGCGTTCTCGCCGACGGTCGCAGGCTTGCGCACGGCCGCTCTGACCGTGACTGACGCCGGAGGCGACGCGCTCGCCATAAATGTCGCGGGTACGGGCAGGAATCTGGCGATTGCACCGCCGGGCGATTCGTGTCCTCTGCCGGACAACGCGTTCACGTATTGCCCGCAAGCAGTCGGAACCGCGGGTAGCCCCGTGCCGTTCACGCTGACGGCCGGCGCCGCAGAGACCGGAGTGACCGTCTCGTTGCAGGCGGTCCCCGGACTTTCTTCGGAGTTTGGCGCCGGGGATTTCACGGTCTCGAGCACCACCTGCACGGGCGCGCTCGCGGCGAGCGGCAGTTGCACCGTCAGCGTCGAGTTCACGCCAAAGACAGCGGGACTGCGATCGGCTGCACTCACGGCAATGGACGCGGACGGTGACACAACCGTAATCTACCTGGCGGGGAATACGACCAGCGGCCTCTTTTTCGATACCATCGAGCCGGGCCCTAATCCCGCCGCCTGCGCGCGCGTGAATTTCTTTGGTTTCTGCAGCGAGCCGACGGCGGGCAGCACCACGCCGGCCGCCTTCACGCTGACGAACACATCGGGGACGCAGATCACCGGTCTCACGATCACGCCGCCGCTCAATACCACTCAGCCGCCGCCCACGCCGGTAAATTTTTCAGTGACGAGCACGAGCTGCGGGTCAACACTTGCGGCGGATGCATCCTGCACGATCAACGTCGCGTTCACGCCGCTGGCCACAGGCTTGCAGCAGGGCACGGTCGTTGCGACCGACACCGCGGGCGACGTCGCCGCGATAAATCTCTCCGGGACGGGCGACGATTTCAGCTTGGCGATCGTGGCCGGTCAGTCGCAGGAGGTGACGGTCTCGCAGGGCGACACGGCCACCTTCATGGCGCAGCTGACTGCCGACGGCGTGTTCGGCCAGAACGGCGAAATGGTCACGCTGGCGTGCCCAAACGATTTGCCTGAATTCACCACATGCGCGTACATGCCGTGCCCGATCACGCCGGTCGTCGGCGGCACCGTTCCCTTCAGCATCTTGATTGCAACTTCGACGGCGACCGTGCTGACGCCGCCGGTCCCGAACCCGTGCGACACTCCTGCGACGGCTTTCGCTCCGGGTGCGCGGGGACCGAATGGGATTTTGCGCATCGTGACGGCGAGGCCTGAGCGCGCGCCGCAATTCCCTGCTCTGCCGGCTATTCTCGCGCTGGCCGCGCTCGCCATGGGCGCGCTTGCGCTTTGGGGGAATTTTCTTGGCGGGCAGCCGGCGTTCGGGTCGGGCGCGAGGCGTGCGGTTGTCGCGTTGGCGCTGATCGTTTTCGCAGGGGCCGCGCTTTCAGCCTGCGGCAAGAAAAACAATTCGGCAACTTCGACGGCGACGCCGATCGCTACGACGACGATGAACGTGTTGGCCAGCGCCGTTGACGCGAACGGCAATTCCATCAACGCCAGCCGCGGCCTGCAGATTGTCCTCGACGTAATCAAGCAACAGGAGCCGCCGTTCCCGTAGAACGCGTCGCGCCACTGTCCCATGTCCCCCTGCAAATCAACTCCGTGCCGGAGGTCTTGTAGGGGCGTAGTCCGCCGCGGCGGACTACGCCCGGCAAACGTGCTTGAGGATGAATTACCCTTTCGAGGGCCGTCATCCCGAGCGAAGCGAGGGATCTCTCTTCGCGTGAGAGCATCGCCGGGCAGTGACTCGAAGAGAGATTCCTCGTCGCTTCGCTCCTCGGAATGACAGGCAAATCGGGGAACGCGCTGGATGGCTTACATCGTGCCAAGCATCTGCGCCGGGCGTAGTCCGCCGCGGCGGACTACGCCCCTACGAAACCAACGGCGCGCGGCGTTCGCATTCTGTACGACAGCGTTCTCGCGTGGCGGAGCCCCGCGCAAGTAAGGCTGCGTGCTACAAATATACGATGCGGCGGTGATAGCTGTAGGGCATGCGGCGGCGGCCCTTGGTTTGTTCCGGGCGGACGTAGCGCTCGATCAGATTTTCAGTCGCCATCTGAGCGGTGCCGAGCAAATCCTGCGCCAGCGCCCGCGCGCCGCGCGAACGCGCCGCCAGCGCCGCCGTGGCGAATCCCAGCGGATCGGTCGCCGACCGAATCTGCACGGGATCGGTGCCCAGCGTGAGCAGTGGCAGCACTTTTTCGTAGCGGATGCGGACGGTGATCGCCTGCGTCGCGCCGATCAGATTCACTTTGTCCTCGCGCCATTCCCACAATCTCAGGTACGTGCTCGGCTGCAGATTCAGCATCCCGCCGCCGCTCATGAATTTCTCCATGGGCACGAAGACGTCAGTGGTGTTGCAGGTCGCGCGCTCCCAGAGCATGTGCGGCGCCAGGCAATCGGTCGGAAGCTGCGGGCTGGAGACGTCGCTGATTTCCATCGGCGTGATCCCGCTGGTGGGATCGGTCGCAAGCGCCAGGTCCTGCTGCTCGGCGAGGACGCTCACGCCATTCTCCGCCAGCTCGCGCTGCAGCCCGCGATAGGCCGAGTTCAGCAGCGGCATCAGCAGCGTGTCAGTGAATACCGTGCCCGCCGCGTCGTTGACCAGCGCGCGCGCAAGATTCAGCGCATCTTCCGCCTGCGAATACGCCGTGGTGGGTACGACGGGCATGTGTGCCTCCGGGAAAACTTTCAGTGGCGAAAACGGCTAGCGCCCGCGGTTCATTCCGCCTGCGCATCTTGCTAAGATGTGCCGAGTATGAAGCGCATCATTCTGCTACTGCTGGTTCTCGCGGTTATCGGTCTGGTCGCCTTCGGCCTGCGTCGCCGATTGGCGATAAATGCGAAACACAATCGGGAGGCTACTTACGAGGAAAGATTACGTTCACTTACTGAGGCGCTCAAACCGGGCATGACGCGGAAACAGGTCGAGGACTATTTCCACGTAACGAACGGCGAATATTCTGAGACCTGTTGCGTCGTGTTCGAAAAGTCCGACAATCGACAGTCGTTCGATGAGCTGGTAAAGGTAGGCCAGGAGGACCATCCGTGGTATTGCGGCGAAAACAATGTATATATCGCCTTTCAATTTAATGACTACGAAAAGCAATCACCGTACTGGAAAATCAAAGACAATGACCTGGACACTCTGAAGGCCATCACCATCTATCGCCAACTTGAAAACTGCCTTTGAACTTGGAGCTAACCAATGAAGATGCCTGGATACCGATTACGCAACTCCGCTGCAGTTGCCGCGATGCTCGTCGCATCAGCTGCAATCGCGTTGGCGCGCCCGCCGCAGGCGCCTCCTGTGCTCATGCTCCCGGAAAATCAGGTTACGCACGTTTCGCCGCACGTGTGGGCCATCGTGGGCTTCCCGAACATCGGCATCGTCGTGGGCGACCGCGCGACGCTGGTGGTTGATACGGGACTCGGCCCGCGCAACGGAGCCATCGCGCTGCACGAGGCGCAAAAGCTCTCAAAGGGCCCGGTGCTTTACCTGACGACCACGCACTACCACGCCGAGCACGCCGCGGGCGAAGGCGCGTTTCCTCCGGGCACGATTCTCGTGCGGCCTATCGCGCAGCAGAAGGAACTGGAGGATAAGGGCGCGGCGTTTGTCGCGATGTTCAGCAGCAGGTCACCGCAAATGAAAGAGCTGCTCGAGGGCGTAACATTTCGCGCGCCGGACATCACGTTTGAAAAGGAGCTCACGCTCGATCTGGGCGGCGTCAAGGCGCGGCTTTTCTGGATGGGGCAGGCGCACACCAAGGGCGACGAGCTGATTGACGTCCAGCCGGACAGCACGCTGATCTCTGGCGACATCGTCCAAAATAAAATGGTGCCGAATCTGCCGGACGACAACGCCAGCATGAAAGGCTGGGTCGAGATCCTGGCGGCGCTGCGGCCAATGAAATTCAAATATATCGTGCCGGACCACGGCGCGCTGGGCGATGGCTCGCTGATCGAGCAGGATTTTCAGTTCTTCACGAAGCTGCAGCACCGCGCGCTCGAAATGAAGAAACAGGGCAAGTCCGCGGACGACGCCGGCGCGGCGTTGACCGCCGAATTCAGAACCAAATTCCCCGATTGGCCGAACCTCAGCGCCATTCCCAATGTGGTGAAGCACGTCTACGCCGAGAACCCGTGATGGAAACCGACGGCGACGCGCCATCGCTCCGGTGTTCAGTCGCCACTCGCCACTAATCACTCGTCGCTGGGACTTCCTTTTGCAGGAACGGTACCTTCGCGGCGGCCCAGTCCACCATGCTGTCGCCCGACAGGCCGAACATCGCGGCGGTGGCGTGCCCGGGCTCGAGCGTGAGATTGAACGGGATGCCGAGCGTGTGAATCACCTGCGTCGCCGCGGCGGGATGCGCCACCCAGTAGGAAAATCCAGCGGCGTTGACGAACAGGCGAATCGTCAGGTTCAGCGCGTTGGTGCGCAGCCATTCGACGCGCGTCTTGGTGCCCGAGATTTTCGATCCCGCCGAAAGGCTCGCGCGCTTCAGCACGTGCAGGCCGTGGCCGGCCGCGAACAGCGCCCACAGGTGCGCGGATTCGGGTAGATGCATCATCGTTGGATTCCTCTCGAACGGAACAACCGTGCGGCAATCGCCCGGGTGGCATTCGGTATGTGGAGTGCGGCGGCTTGCCGCCGCTGTATGCCGCACGGGCTTGCCCGGGCGTGCTACACGCATTTCCTGACGCCTCGGATCGGGCGAGCCAGGCCTCGCCCGAAGACGGCGGGAGCAAGCTCCCGCACTCCACATGGCCCGAGGCGGCGTTACAATGGGCGACCTATCGCCTAAGGATGCCGCCAGGCGCGGGTCCGGAAAGTAGGAGCGGAGTCAAAATGTCTTTCGATTTGCAGCCCGCTTTGAAAGGTGCGCTCCTCGAACTGAGGCCGCTGCGCCCGGAGGATTGGTCCGATCTCTACGCCGTGGCTTCCGATCCGCTCATCTGGGAGCAGCATCCGGTCAGCGATCGCTACAAGGAAGACGTCTTCAGGGGATATTTCCGCGAAGCGATGGAATCGGGCGGAGCGATGATCGCTATTGACGCCAAAGACGGCCGCGTCATCGGGGCGTCGCGATATCAGGGCTACGACGAAGCGAACAGCGAGATCGAGATCGGCTGGACGTTTCTGGCGAGAACCCACTGGGGCGGCGCCTACAACAAGGAAATGAAACAGCTGATGCTTCGGCACGCATTCCGATTCGTGAAGAACGTCGTCTTTCTGGTTGGGCCGCGGAATATGCGTTCGCAGAGAGCCATGGAAAAAATCGGCGGCGTTCGCGCCGGATCGCGGCTCGACGCGCACGGCAAGGAAAACGTCGTCTTCCGGATCACCGCGTCAACGTTCGCGCCAGGGGCGTAGGGGTTGAGTAGCGCCAGCGTCTCGGTGGCGTTTTTCGCGCGAATCCGCAAATGAGAAAAGAGCCGACGGGACCCCGGCGCCACGCGGGGGCCACGCACCCGGCGTGCGAGTTGGATGGGCCGCATGGCGCCAAGGTCTTTCGCCGGGCGTAGCGGTGCTACGCCCCTACGAAGAAACATCAAAAGCGCGGCGGCGCGCGGGCCTCGAGCGATCACTCACCAATCAACAATCAGCACTCACAGCTGCTAATGCAAGATGATCGCGGGGAGGCCGTAGCCGCTGTACGTCACGCCGGCGCTTGGCACCGTGATCGGTGACGTGATGGCGCCGCTGGAGCTGGTGGAGCTTGAGACGGCGCTCGATAGCGCGAGCGGCGCGGTGCCGCTATAGGCGATCTTGCCCGCGGTGGCGTTGCCGGTGAACGCGAAAATGTACGCGCCGGCTGCGAGCGTCACCGTTCCCTGCGTGCACGATTGGTCGCTCGCGCCGCCCGAGAGCAGGTTCACGGCGGTGATCGAGCATTTCACGTTGCCGGAGGTATCCGTGATCGCCCAGCCATAGAAATCGCTGGTGCTCGAGTCTGTCGTCGAGACGTCCACCGTGAGGTGCGTGAATTGAATGTTCGGCAAATAAATTACCGAGACGTCCACGGCGTTCGCCGCGCTGGGCGCTTCCCCCGCCGAAAGAAATCCCATCGCGAATTTGGTGAAGAGCGTCGGGCACGGCGAGCCGGAATCCTGCACGTTCGTGGTCGTCGAAGCGAACGCCGCGCAGTTCCCTGCCACAGGTGTGCCGGTGGTCAGGGCGGCAGGCAGAGCGCTGGGGCCAACGGTGAGCGCGCCGCTGACGTTGAGATTGCCGTACACGGTCGGATTGATGCTGTCGGAAATGCCAGCCGTAAGCGGGACATTGGGACTCACCGGTCCCTGGCTCAACACGGCGTCGTCCACGAATATCTGGTTCGGATTCGCGGCGGTATTTTCCAGGATGAAAACGCGCATCGATTGCGCGACCGTGGTCGAGCTCGAATAGGCGTTGGGCACGCGGAACGTGATCGCAAAATTGCGCGTGGGCGTCCAGGTGCTCGCGGTCGCCACCTGCCAATCGGATCCGGTGACGTTGCAATTGCAGGTGATTCCGTTGTTGTAGGTAAGCGACGCGTTGCTGCTCTGCCAGTTCGGACCGGTGCCTACCAGCGCGGAAGTGCCCGAGTAATTCGCGGGCGTGAGGACGCGCGCGTTCGTGGCCACGCCGGTAATTTTGTCGGCTTCGGTGCAATTCGGATCGGAGTAGAAGCGGAACCCGGGGCGGAAATTGATGCCGGTGGAGGAAGCGGCGATGCGAAACGCGAGCGTGTAGTTCATCGTCGCGTCCACCTGCACGCAGCCGGAGTTCACGCCCAGCCCGGCGGTGGCGTTGTCGCCGATCTTCACGTTGTATGTGCCCTGCGTGGTCGCGTCGGCAGGCGTGCCCGCGCTCGTATTCTGCGCGTAGATGCCGCTGCCGGCCTGATTGATGCTGGTGCCGGTCGCGCCGCCCCAATAGTAGAGCGCGGTCGTGCCGGACCATCCCTCGAACGCGGCATTGCCGAGCAAATTTCGCCCCGCCAGATCGTTCATTCCGAAGTGCATCGAAGGCAGCCAGTTCGGGCCGTTGTTATCAATCGCGACCTGCGCGGTGGAGGGTTCGTTGGCCTTGATCACCGAATTCGCGGAAACGGAAATGTAGGGATCGAGGATGTGAATGCCGACCGCGCTGCCGTCAATTGGAAATTGGAAGCAGTTGTAAACATTCTCGCAGCGGTTGTTAGGGCCGATGGTGACGCTGTCCGCGTTGATGATGTTGTAGCCGATCTGGCCGAACGAAGTGGTCGAGCCTTCGCAATCGTTGCCGTAGAATTCGTCGTTGTTGGGATAGTTGCCGCTGGAATCCTTGGCCAGCTCGAAGCAGACCGTGCCGGTATTCGACGCCGGCAGGATGCAGGTGTTCTGCTCCATCTCGACCACGTTGAAAACGCCGGCGAGATGCAGGCAGCGGTCGTTCTGATATTGTGGGTCGAATTCATTGTGCTTGATCAGCGTGTTGGTGGAATCAAAGCCTCCCGTGGACGTATCTCCGAAAATCCCGTAGGAGCTCCCGCCCGTGCCCATCACCAGGCGATTATTTTCGATATCGGCATGGCCGACGCTGGTGAGATTCAGGACGGTCGAGCCCGCGCCCGTCGCTCTCAAATACATTCCGTTGATATGGACCCAGTCCACGTTGCGCGTGGCGGCATTCGGATTTTTCACCGCGGTGCATCCCGTGGGCTGGCAGGCGATGAAACCGCTGGAATCGGCGCGAGGGACCGTGCCTGCGCCGCTTTCCTGATCTCCGACGAGCGAGCTGCCGTCCCCGAGCAATTCGACCGCGTCGTTGTTGGTGGTGTCGTTGATAGTGAGTTCCGCCTGGCCCCATCGCAGCGTGGTGCCTGCGGGAATGGTGATGTGCGAGGCGCCTGTCAGCGTGCCGGTCAGTCCGTGCGCGTCGCATACGCCGCTGCTGGTGCTCGCTGCGGTGAGGCAGGCGTTGATTTTCGCGGCGGCGTCCGATCCGGTGAAGCGCTCGGCCATCTGCACGCCGTTGAGGGAATTGACGGCTGCGGAACCGTTCACGTCGAGGTTGTACTGTGGGCTGGTGGTATTGACGCCGAGCGACGTGGGCGTGAACCGGTGAGACGCCTGCATGTGATTGATCTCGACACCGCTGCCCGCCGCGGGCGTGAAATTCGCCCCGGTATCCGTCGTGCTCGTGGAAGTCGCGCCCGCGACATAGAGGCCCCTCTGCGTTCCATACGTTGACGCCACCGTGTTGCGAAACACGCAGAATCCCGTGAGCGCCGCGGACGCTGCGGGAGGCAGCGTCCAGGAAATATTGACCTGATCGTTTCCGGTGGTCGTGGTGGCTGCGGCGGAGACCAGCGACGGCGCGCCCACGGATGCCGCCGCGCAGCTTCCTCCGCCAAATGACGCAGAAACGAAGTAGTAGTAGGTCCCGTTGGCGAGCGTGCCACCGCTGGCCGGCGTCGCGGTCACGGCCGTTGGCGGCAAGGTGGTGGAAAAACCGACGTCGAGCGTTTGCTGGCTCGATTGCAAAAGCTGAGCGGTCCATCCGTAACTCGCGCCATTTCCGAAAAGGACGCCCTGTGCCGGATCTATCGCCAACGTTGCAAATGTCGAGCCGCTGGCCATGAACCGCGCGGGCGGCCCATGGCTGAGCGTGTCTCCCAGCTGAAACACGTCCGTGCGCAGCCGGGAGATGTCCGACGTATTCACGATGTAGTCGAATCCCGCGGTATTTTGGAGCACGGCCGGGCCGTACGGATTCCCGCTGCCGTCGTACACGCCCTCGCCGCAGAAAAACGTGCAGCCCGTGATGAAAACGTGGTCGAGCGTCTGCGTATTGGCCGCTCCGGACATCACGATCTCGCGTCCGATGTAGCCGATACCCGCCGACGTGGCGTGATTGATCGTCACGCCGCTCAGGGAACCCGGAGCGCTGTCGTTGATCAGCGCCGCCGTGGGATTCGTTCCATCGGAATCCTGAAAATGGTCAATCGTAATTTCGCCCATGCAGACGGTGTTGCTGCCGGTCGCGGTGATGTCAATAAAATCGGAGCTGGACGCTTCGCGCAGGATGTCGCGGAAGACCCAATCCACCGAGCAGCTTCCTGTGGGGGCGCGCTGGCTGTAGAGAATTGCTCCTCCGGCGAGAGTCACATCCTGCATGCGCATGATGTAAACGGCCGGCGTCGAGCTTCCGTTGCTTTCTCCGTCCCAAATGGAAACGGGCAGCGCGCCATTGGTTGTGGATCCACCGGTGGCCAGGGTTTCCAGGCAGCCCTTCTCCATCCAGAAATTGAAGACGTTGGTGAGCTTCAGCGGAGTGTTGTCGGTTTGCCCGGTGGTCTTCACGCGCAGGCAAGTGTTGGTCAGCGTGAGGCCGACGGTGTTGTCGGCCCAGATGGCCTGGTTGTAGCCGTCAATCGCGATGTCTTCGAACGTGAGGCTGGGCTGCCCTGCATTCAGGAGCGAGAAAACGGGCGCCGCGCTTGGGCTCGAGCCTGGTGCGACCTCGATGTAAGCCTGCGCGGGCGTCGCGAAAGTCATCAGCGCGCCATTGCCGAGGCCGCGAATGCGCAGCCCGGAGCAGAATGGCAAATCCGCCGTGGTGGAAGAACCCTGCGTTTGATCCACGAGATACCGGCCGGGGGGGAATACGACGTCCGGGATGATACTCGCGCCGCCAATCGTGGTGGCGCACGCCGCGTTGATCGCGCTCGTGATGGCCGTGGTGTCGTCGGTGGTGCCGTCGCCTTTCGCGCCGTAGGGCGGGCAGGTCACGTCCACATAGGGACGCGGTCCGGCGAAGCAGCCGTTGCCGCTGACCTGCAGCGCCGAGGGCGTGAGAATGCCCGGATTGTACCCCGCGGATGTGAGCGTTCCGCTGATCGTGGCGTTCCCGGCGACGGAGAGATTGCCGCCAAGGCTGAGGCCGAACGCGGAAATATTATTGGGCGAGCTGGAGGAGGAAACGTCGGGAGGGAGAATTACGTCCGGCTGCGTGACCGTGCCGCTAATGCCCGGGCCGGTGAATTGAATCAGGTAGCGTCCCGCGGGCGCGTAGAAGTGATAGTTGCCGAGGCCATCGGACTGGAATGGGTTTGTCGCGGGCACGGACATCGTGGTGTCGGTGTAGATCGTCGCGAGCGGCGAACACGGTGCGCCGGTAGCCGCCGCCTGGCACACGCGCACGGTCGCGCCGGCGACCGGGTGCCCCGTGGTGCCAAATACGATGTCGTCCTTGCGCGAGCCTTGCGCGCCGGCAGCAGGCGCCAGCGCCAGCGCGAGCAGCGCGACAACCGTCGCGGCCATAAACGCACCGATTCCATATGGGCGCCGCCCGCCGTTTCTTAGTAGGGGCGTAGTACCGCCATGCCCGGTGCGGCATTGCCCGTATTCGCCTCGCGCGCGATTGCGCGTTCGCACGTCGCGGCTGGGCGAATTGGCGGCACGTCGCCAAGCACTTGCGCCGGACATCCGTCCCGACTCACTGGCGGACCGTGCCCCTACGGAAAAAACGGTGGTCGTCGCAATCGTCATCGTCGCGTTCCCTTCCCTTTCGTGCGTGTGGATGCCATCCCGCGAGGAATTGTATGTCCGCGGAGGCTCGCGGGCACGCTGAGAATTATCGGTATGTTTGCCGATGCTCCGGGGCGTTGACACACCTCGGAGCCATGTGGAGTGCGGGAGTTCGCTCCCGTTGTATTTGGGCGAGGCTCGCCTCGCCCGATCCGAGGCGTTGGCAAATGCGTCGAGCGCGCCCGGGCAAGCCCGTCCGGCAAACAGCGGCGGCAAGCCGCCGCACTCCACATGAGCGGATCCGTTATTTTCGGGGTGCGGAGTGTGCGACGACGGGCGTTGCTGTCGTTGGCGGAGTCGAATTCGCCGCGCCGCCGCCGAGACCGTGCTGGGCGGCTTTTGCCGGGTCGAGGATCGCGCGGCAATGCTTGCAGACGGCCACGCCGGCCTTGACCTTCTCGCCGCACGCGGGACAATCGCTCAATCGCATAGGGACGTACGCCCACTCGCGCTCGACTCCGATGGTCATCGCTGCGCGGCGATGCAGGTCCGAAATTTCGCGGAAGGAATGGCCGCGGGCCCAGAGCGTGTCGCCCTCGGAGATCAGGCGGTGATAGTAGGCGTCGCGGCGCGATGTGGCGGCAACGAGTTCCCCGGGCGTGGGCCGCGCGCCGGCGCAAACGAAGATGCCGTGGTCGTGCAGGTCCTGCAGAAGATCGTCGGCGATCTCGCGCGCGGAAATCGCGAACGGGAGCCGCCGGCCGTCGCCGATGTCAATCACGTCGCCGCGCGAAGTGATCAGCAGCAGCGCGTAAGGCGCGTCTGATCCCGCAGTCTCGGCCGTTTTCTTCGCGCAGGCGGGAATGTGATAGACGCCGTGCGTGCGCGAAATGTACCAGTCCTGGTCGGAGATGGAGGCGATCGCAGCGGTTGCGGCGATGTCGCCCCTCGGCTGCGTGTCAATCACGGTTTCGCGCCGGCCGCTGCCGAAATGCGAAAGCGGGCGCGGAACGTCGCTCTGTGCGAGGTGTGCTGCGGTTTGAATGTCAGTGGGCAAGGGAGTTTCCTTTCGGGGGTTGATATCGGGAGCACGTGCTCATTTTCAGGCTTTGCATCGCATTGCACATATTCGTACAATCAGCTATAGTTGTACATGGGAGTACAATTCATGAAACACATCTCCAGCGTCCTTATTGCCGACGTGGTTCATTCCCGCCGCGAGCCGCGCCTGCGCGCGTTGCTGGGCGCGAAGCTTGCCCGCGCCACGAGCGCGCATCTGCGCGCAAAATGGATTCGCGTGCCCTACGCGGTGACCGCCGGAGATGAGTTTCAGGTCGTTCTCTCGCGGATCGAGGCCATCCCGGAATTAATCCTCGATCTCCGGCGCAGGCTGCGGCCTTTCAGCTTGCGAATCGGCGTGGGAATCGGCGATATCCGCGGGCCGATCCGCACGCCTGTGAACCGGCTGGGCGGCGGCGCCTTCATCTTCGCGCGGCAGGCAATCGAGGACGTCAAGCAGAACTCGCTCTATCGCTACCGCACGCTCACCGCCTTCTGTTCCGCGCGAAAATCCTTTGATCGGATTGCCAATCTGGTGTATGGACTGAACGACACATTGCTACTGGATGTGACCGACGCGCAGTGGCGCACCATGGATGTGTATTTCACAAAAAGGCGCGTGGATCGCACCGCGCGCAGCCTGCATCTGGACATATCCACGGCGTCGCGAAGCCTGAAGAGAGGCAGCTACTGGCAACTGGCAGAAGTCGCCGGCACCATGAAAGCGATCCTGAAAGACGAATGGAGCTGATTGCACGAATTCGTACAATCAGGCCGAATTGCACAATTTAATGCAAACACTCCTCATCTTCTGGCTCGGGCACCTCGTGGCCGATTTCCTGCTCCAATCGAACTCCCTGATCGCGCTCAAAAAGAAGGGTCTGGCAAGAGGCTATTTATATCACGGGCTGCTGCACTATCTGGCGATCGCGTTTTTCATGGCCTTGGTGGCTCCGTCCGATCTGCTGCGCCTGCGCTTTCACGCGATTCTTTTCGCCCTCACCGCGGTGCATCTGCTGATTGACTGGTGCAAATTGCGGCTCGCGAAATCCGGCCGCATTCCCGACGGCATCGTTCCCTTCCTCGTTGATCAGGTTCTCCACGCGATTACGATCGTGATCGCCGTGATGGTGTACGCGCGCATTCCGGCGCAGGAAATCTCGAGCGCGATTGATACGCTCCAGCCCTACTACACGAAGGGCCTTGCCGTTCTCGTGGTTTACGTGGCGATTGTGTTCGCCGGAGGCTACGTCGTCCGCTATCTCACGAAGTCGCTGCTGCGGGATCTGCCGCGAGTCGCCGATGAGAGCTCCGAGCAATTGCAGAATGCGGGCATGTACATCGGCTGGCTGGAGCGGATCATCATTCTGACCGCAGTGATCATGCGATCGCCGGCGACGATCGGCCTGGTCCTCACCGCAAAATCCATCGTGCGCTATCAGGAAATGAAGTCCGGGCGCTTCGCGGAATATTTCCTCATCGGCACGTTGCTCAGCATCGTCCTCGCCATTTTCGGCGGCATCATATTGCTCAGGGTGTTGCACGGATCCGTTGATTTCCCCTCGTAATTTCTAAATTCCCGCGCTATCGCAGCGAGCAGTTGTAGGGGCGCAGTCCGCCGCGGCGGACCCCTACGAAGAAAAACCCTCGTCGAGAATGTCGTCGGCGGCGCGATCGAACTCGCGGGCGCGGGCGGATTCGCGCGCTGCGAGCGCGAGGCGCCTCGCCTGGCGCGGCTGGCGGCGCGACCATTCAATCGCGCGCACGATCCAATCCGATGCCGCGGGCGTCAACGCGACGAACTCGCCCACGGCGCTCTCGAGCGTGAAGCAGTGCTCGTATTCGCCGCGCGCCGGATAGGGCCCGAGTGCCGGGACGCGCATGCCGTCCTCGGTTTCGGTGGTCCGTTCGTGCCACTGCTCCGGCGAGCCATAAAATTCCGGCGGCGTCCATCGCTCGATGTGCCATCGCTCGAGCGGCAAATATTTCGGCACTTGCCGTAACTCGACTGCCTCGCGGATCACGTTGCCGTGCGCGTCGCGGTCCGTCCAGCGGCCGCCGATCCACGTGAGCCGCGAACCTCCCCACACCACGCGAAAGTTCGGCTCGCCGAAGCGGTTTTCACCGCCCGCGCGCGCGACGCGTTGCTGGACCGCGGCGGGCGCCTCGTGCGTTTCGCGTAGCACTTGGATCACGGGAGGGTTGCAAGCCTGAAGATTCGTAAGACAATCGAGGTAAGCGGATCGTTCGGAGGGACAGCATGGCTACGCACAAAAACTTGGCAATTCGCATGGGAGCAGATCCGGCCGCGCCGCGCACGGTGGCTGGCACGCGCACGCGCGCCCGAATTCGCTTGTACGCACGTCGCGCGCTGGCGCGAATCGCCGTGCCAATCTTGATCGTGAGCACGTGCTTGCTGTTCGGCACCGCGGCGCGCGCGCAAGACGGCGGATACATGCGCGCGCTTACATCGCACGGGCAGGTTGCCGGCGAATCAACGGACCCAAAATTCAACGGATGGATATTGCTGCACGGCGCGACGATGCCCTCCGCGCCGGAAATCGCGGCGATGGCGGATGAGTCAGGCGCCGGTTCAGCAACCGGCGGCGCGAAGGCCGTGCGCAAGCCTGTGATTATCGTGAAGGACAGGGACCAATCGTCGCTCGCGCTGCTCGGCGCCTACACCAGCCATCAGCATTTCCCGGAGATTGACATCGTGACGACGTCGCCCGGCGGCGCGCCCACCTCCCGATATAAATTGACCGATGCGATGATCGTCTCGGTCCGCGCCGGCGACACCGACGGCGGAACCCACGAGCCCTTCGAGCAGGTCAGAATCAGTTACGCGAAAATCGAGATTCAGCAGTAAAGCCTCAGCGGTAAATCCCGCGCCGTAGGGGCACAATATTTCTGGCCCGGCAGAAGTCCTTGAGAATGGATCGCCCATATGAGGGCTGTCATCCTGAGCGGAGTCTCGCGCGCTTTCGCAGTTCCCGCGTTTTACACGGGCGCGAGACGGAGCCGAAGGATCTCTCTTCATGTGAGCGCATCGTTGGGCGGCTCGTCGAAGAAAGATTCTTCGACTGCGCGACCGGACGTCCCGCAAGAGCGGGACGAAAATACTATCGGGTCACTTCGCTCAGAATGACAGCGCGTGTGGAATGCGGCGGGCTGCGCCCGGCAAACATGCTTGGCTTGGTCAAGCCATTTGAGAACTCAGAAGAGCCGGCGGGCAGGCGTTCGCGATCGCCAACGACGCATAACCGCTTACGATTTTGCGGCGCGTTCGAGTTTCGCGATATCGAGTTTCTTCATCTTCATCATGGCCTGCATCGCCTTCGGATGTTTGATGAGCTCGGGCAGGCGCGCGGGGACGATCTGCCAGGCCAGGCCGTACTTGTCCTTCAGCCAGCCGCACTGGATTTCGTTTCCTCCGGCGGTAAGCTTCGACCAGTAGTAATCCACTTCCTCCTGCGAGTCGCACCGCACCACGAATGAAATTGCCTCGGTGAACTTATACATCGGGCCGCCATTGATCGCCGTAAATGTCTGGCCGTCGAGCTCGAACGCGACGGTCAGGACGCTGCCCTTCGGCATCCGGCTTTCTTCGCTCGTGCGCAGCGCATCGAGATGGCGCGAGTTTTTGAACACGCCGACGTAGAAGTCCACAGCCTCCTCGGCGTTCGCGTCGAACCAGAGGAACGGCGTAATGCGCGGAAATTTCTCGAACGAGCCCGTTCAGCCACCCTGCTTTCCGCCGTGAATTGCGGCATCCGTGACGACGCCGTTCGCAGAGTATGGGAGCAGGGGCCGGGATAGTCTCAAGCGAGGGCTCGCTGATCCACTGCGCCGCTCTGGCTTTCCGCGTTCCCGCAACCGGTGGCGATCTCGATGTTTCGATCCTTTTGACCCGTGGGCGCTTTCCGGCGTATGCTCCCCGCGCTGAAGCACGCGCGGTCCGAAACCACTTTGCCGGAGGATGGGAACCATGATCGAAGACAGACGAAGAGCCGGATTTTCGCGCCGAGGCTTCCTGGGAATTGGCGGAGCGGCTTTCGGCGCAGCCGCGCTGCTTTCAGCGGCCGAGGCCGCGGCGCAAGGTCAGCGCGGCGTCCCGCCGACCGGCGACCGAAAGACCAGCGACCCGGGCCCCGCAAATCAGGCGCTCGACGCGCAGAATCCGGACTCGATTCTTCCGCCAAGCTCGGATGCAGGCAGCGTGCAGACGTTTAAGTATCCGTTCTCGCTGGCGCACAAACGCCTTCACTCCGGCGGATGGTCCCGCGAGGTGACCATCCGCGAGCTGGCGATGGCGACGACCATCGCGGGCGTGGACATGAGGCTGACGGCAGGCGGCGTGCGCGAGCTGCACTGGCACACCGCCGGCGAGTGGGCCATCATGCTTTACGGAAACGCCCGGATCACCGCGATTGATTCGGACGGCCGCAGCTTCGTGGCCGACGTGACGGAAGGCGATCTCTGGTATTTTCCGACGGGAATTCCCCACTCGATACAGGGTTTGAATCCGGATGGCGCCGAATTCCTGCTGGTCTTCGACGACGGCAACTTTTCGGAATATGCGACGGTCCTTCTCTCGGACTGGATGGCGCACACACCCCGCGGAGTCCTGGCGAAGAATTTCGGTGTCAGCGAGCAGGCGCTCGAAAAGATGCCCAAGGAAGAGCTATTCATCTTCCAGACGGATGTTCCCGGCCCGCTCGCGGAGGATCAACGAGTGGCGGCGGGAACGCTCGGGCCGTCGGCGCGCGATTTTGCGTTTCGAACCATGGAACAGCCGGTTACGAAGCGGATGAAGGGCGGCGAGGTGCGCATCGTGGATTCCAACAACTTCAAAGCGTCCACCACGATTGCCGCGGCCATCGTCACGGTTCATCCGGGCGGAATTCGCGAACTTCACTGGCATCCCAACGCCGACGAGTGGCAATACTTCATCAGCGGCCAGGGCCGCATGACGGTATTCGCCACCGGCGGCCGCGCCCGCACCATGGACTTTCAGGCGGGCGACGTCGGCTACATCCAGAAGACGCTGCCGCATTACGTGGAGAACACCGGCGACACCGATCTGAAGTTTCTCGAGATGTTCAAGAGCAGCTATTACCAGGATCTAGCGCTTTCGGAATGGCTAACGCACACTCCGCCGGAACTCGTCGCGGCGCACCTCAACATTGATAAGGCCACGCTCGACGCGATACCCAAAGACGAAGTCGTGATCCTCCCGCGCTAGCGCCGCGACCAGGAGCGGTTTTGTAGGGGCGTAGTCCGTCGCCGCGGACTACGCCTGAACGAAACCGGAGTCGAATGGCGCAGCGTTGCGAAAGACGTTTGCCGGGCATACTAGTACTCTGCATCCGCGGTCCCGTCCTCGCGGTCAACAACTCGCAACATCCCGAGAATAGATTTCCTTTACAGCGCAATTGCTTAGGCCGAAGTTCCATGACGCTGCGCGCACCGACGTTACTCAGAAGCCAACACGCGAGTTATCAGTATGTTGCTGGCGCACTGAAAGCCCGAACAAGTGGCACGGCGGTTGCCAGGCGATAGGCGATGCGTCTTCTCGCGGGTGATTCGCGGGGTGGCTGGGGGGCCATCTCTTCGCGGGCGGTTGAGTTCAGACAAGCTAGCGAAGACGGGCCGATTCGCTCAAATTCACGTCAAAGGAGATGTTCATGAAAAAGTACATCAAGCCTAGCCTGACGGATCTTGGTTTGCTGCGCGATGTCACCAAGTACAGCATTTGCTTGCCCATTTATAGTCGTTAGTCTGGACTGATTTCGCTCCGGGAGGCGATAGACGCCGCTCCACGGTCGCGGCTCCTTTCTCGCCTTCCGGAGAAAAATCGGACCTCAGCCTTGCTAATCTGATCGAAGGCGCGGGCACGAAACGACGAATCGCGCGGATCGGCGTGGGCCTCTTCGAAGGGGACCTCACGGAAATGCTTGGGACGCATTGCGAGGAAGGTGCGCGAAGTCCAGAGGCGCGAAGTCGAGAGCGGCTTCTAACGCGTGGAAGGCTTTTCGGTTTTGCTCGGCGCGGCGGAGGATCCATCAGCGGTCGGCGCGGCAAGCTGCGCGACGGCAGGTTGTGACGACGGGCTCTCGCCCTTCCCTGCCGCGGGATATTTCAGCGCGACCCATTTGTACCAGCCGCCGTCCATCACCTTGATGTTGGAGTAGCCAAACTCCGCGAGCTGCCGCACCAGGTCTTCCGTATCGTGCGGGCAGGAACCGTACATGATCAGCGTCTTGTTGCGCGGCAGGCCGATCGGGAAAACTTTCACGCGCATCACCCAGGGATAATTGACGGCGCCGGGGATGTGTCCCTCGGCAAAGCCGTCCACGGGCTGCGTGTCCACCAGCGCGATGCTGGGGTCTTTGTCCTGGATCATTTTGAGCACGGCATCGGGCGCGACAATCTGCGGCGCGGGCTGGGCGACAATACTGGGGTCCACGTCCGCGAGATCGTTCTGCGCGCGCACCGCCGGTGCGCTCAGAGCCAGCGCCAACATCACGCCCGCCATCGCAACCGACATTTTCATCGCAGCATTCATAATGACCTCCCGCGCGTTCGTCGTGACGCAGCCGAACGCCCAACTAGCGCTAATATTACGCCCGGAGCGCAAAGGCGTCAACACAGTCGGCTGCGACGAGTGACGCAGGCATCGCCGCTAGTCTTGCAGGGGCGCAGTCCGCCGCGGCGGACGCCCGGCGCAGATGCTTGGGGAATCCGGGCCATCCGCGAGCTGTCATCCCGAGCGGAGCGAGGGATCTCTCTTCGTGTGAAAGCATCGCCGGGCGGCCACTCGAAGAGAGATTCCTCGTCGCTGCGCTCCTCGGAATGACAGAAGATCCAGAAAGAGCTGGATGGTTCGCGCTGTGCCAAGCATCTGCGCCGGGCGTAGCGGTGCTACGCCTCTACGAAACCAGTGACGGTTCGAAAACGCATCTAAGGCGAACGCCCGCACGAAGAAAATTCTTGCGCGGAGGGCCGAAGCGGGTCTAGCCAAGAATCGCGCTCCGTGGCACAATTAATTCATGGGAAATAAAGACGCAAAGAAGCGCGAAACCAAGAAGCCGAAGAAAAAGCAGCCAACTCCGCACGAACTTCGGATGGCCAGCCGTCCGATCTTCACGAAGCCGAGTTAACGCCCGCATCTGCGGCGAGGCCAGATAACGCACTTTTCACGCGACGGACACGATGCGTCCGCCGTCGCGCTCTTCCCTTCTCTCGAAACGCCGCTCGCGGTAGACTCTTGCCGCCATGAACACACCACGCCCCGGATCACGCAACTTGCAATTTATTCTCTGTGCCGCGCTGATGAGCACCGCGCTCGGATTCTGCGCGCCAAGTTTCGCACCCGTTGCCCACGCAACGGCGGCGGAGGAAAATGCGCCGCGAGAAAGCCAGCCGAACCGGCGAGACGCCGGCGGTACGACTACTTCGCAGGCGCAAACGATCCAGGACGCGCACGACGCGAACACTGTAGTCTACCAAGTCGCGCCGAACGAAGCCGACTCGGAGCTCAAGCGCTTCCTGCGGCCCAACTACGCGCTTTTCAATCGCGGCGTGGCGGCGAACGCCGAGCTTCTCGTGTTTTTCCCGGGCACGACGGCGGATCCGAAGGGCTCGTGGCCATTCCTCGAGTCGGGCGCGAAGGCCGGCTATCGCGTGATCGGCCTCGACTACGACAATGGCGATTCGGTGCCGCAAATCTGCGGGCCGAATCCCGACCCGGCGTGCTCAGACCGCTTTCGCGAGAAGCGCATTTTCGGCGACGGCGCGTCGAAAGAAATTGACGACTTGCCGGGCGAGTCGGTCGTCAACCGGCTGGTCAAGCTCCTGCAGTATCTCGCCGCGCATCATCCCGACGACGGCTGGGGCGGGTATCTCGCGAACGGCCAGCCGAACTGGGCGCGCATCGTTGTAGCCGGCCACTCGCAGGGCGGTGGCATCGCCGCTTACATCGCGAAGAAGGAAAAGGTCGCGCGGGTGATAGTGCTGTCGGGAGCGGCGGACCGCGTCGAAGCGACGAAAGTTTGGGCGCCCTGGGTGACGTCGCCCAGCGCGACGCCGCTCGATCGCTGGTATGCCGCATATCATCAGAAGGAAACCCGCGCCGATGCGATGAAGGCGGCGTACGCGGTGATCGGCATTCCGCCCGCGCACATTCGCGCGTTCACGCTCGAGCCCAACCCGGCGGCCAAAACGCCGCCCGGCGCCGACACGTACCACATGAGCATGTCAGGCGCGGAAATCACACCTCGCGACGCGAATGGCCAGCCCGCGTACGCGCCCGATTGGGCGTTCCTGCTCGGCGCGCAAAAATAAACGCCAGCCGCGTTTCCGCCTCCGCAACCGCGTCCAAAAAAAGAGAAGGGTTGTACGGTCGCGCCAGATCAGCCGCGCCAAGACGAAACCAGCGACGGGCGATTTTGTAGGGGCGTAGTCCGCCGCGGCGGACTACGCCCGGCAAACGTGCTTGAGAATCACGCACCCATTCGAGAGCTGTCATCCCGAGCGAACCGAGGGATCTCTCTTCGTGTGAAGGCGTCGCCCGACGCTAGGCCGAAGAGAGATTCCTCGTCGCTTCGCTCCTCGGAATGACAGGCGAATGGCGGAACGCTCTGGATGGTTTACATCGCGCCAAGCATCTGCCCGGGGCATCCGCTTCGGCGTTCGAACGCGCGACACTGGCGACCGTTCGCCGAAAGGCAGGGCCCGCAATCGGCTACGTCCCAGCGAAACTTTTTCGGCTTCGGCGGGTTTAATCAATTGGATAAGGCGGCGCCGCTTTTGTGTCCGCCGAAGGCTGGTTTTGTATCATACTCGTCATAATTCGCGTGCCTTCCGACCTACCGCTTTGGGTGCGGTGGGGAGGCAGCCAGAAAACGGAGGAATTCGTACATGAGAACGTTGCTGAAGGCTCGTTATCTCGTATTCTTTGCCCTACTCTTGGCCATACCGGCCGCATCGCACGCGCAGATTGGCGTGGGCGTTGCGATCACCGTGGCGCCACCGGCCATTCCGGTGTATGAGCAACCACCCTGCCCCACCGAGGGATTTCTTTGGACGCCCGGTTACTGGGCTTACGGCACCGGCGGCTACTACTGGACCCCGGGTCTGTGGGTTGCGCCTCCGCATGTAGGTTTGCTTTGGACGCCCGGCTACTGGGGATTCGTGGGCGGCGCTTACGGCTGGCATGGCGGCTATTGGGGACCTCACGTCGGATACTACGGCGGAATTAATTACGGCTTCGGCTACGGCGGCGTCGGTTTCTGGGGCGGTCGGTGGGAAGGCGGAGCATTCCGATACAACACCGCAGCGTGGCATGTGGGCGCCGGCTTCCATGGCGTGTACGAGGATCGCAGCTTTATTCACGCCGGAGCGGAGGTCAACCGAGCCAGCTTCAATGGCGAGGGCGGCGTCCATTACGCTCCAAACGCCGGTGAACGCGCCGCGATGAACGAACAGCATTTCGGGCGCACTCCCGATCAGGTCTCGCATCAAAATTACGCCCGCGTTGACAAGGGCAATTATGCCTCCGTCAACCACGGGTCTCCGGCTCACCCGGAGGGCATGGGCGTGAATGCGCGCCAGGATCGCCAGCAGAATCGCATCAATCAGGGAGTTCACTCCGGGCAGCTCACGCCGGGTGAAACTTCGCACATCGAGCATCAGGAAACCAACATCCACAACGAAGCGGCCAGCGACCGTGCGGCAAATGGCGGCCACCTGACCGGTGCGGAGCATAACCAGATCGAGCATCAGCAGAATCACGAGAGCCAGAAGATTTACAACGACAAGCACAACGCCAGAACCGATGCGCACCCGAACGGCGGCGCAAAGAATGCGCCAAAGGCCGGAGGCGGCGGAGGCAAAGGCGGAGAAGGCAAAGGCGGCGAAAAGAAGTAGCAGCGAGCGGTAACCTTAAACAGCAGCTCAGGGGCGGCCTTTCGGCCGCCCCTTTTTATTTTGTGCCGTCGCGAAAATCAGTGCTGCGGGCGGCTGCTGGTTCACGCGACCGGTTCGTAGTGCAGCAGCACGTTGCCGTTGGCGAAGGCGCGCGCCCCGGTCTGTTTCATCGCCAGTTTCTTCGTGAGCCCACTGAACATCGTGCGCCCCTTGCCCAGCACAACGGGGACCACCACGAACTGGAATCCGTCAATTAGGCCTTCCTGCGCCAATTGCGAAACGATGCTACCGCTTCCCAGCACACACATGCCCTCGCCGGGCTCGTTCTTCATCTTTTGAATTTCCGCCACGGGGTCGCTCTTCACCAGCCGCGTGTTGTTCCACGACGCTTTGTCCATCGTTCGCGAAAACACGACTTTCTGCGAACGATTCATCCCTTCGGCCACCGCGGGCATATTCTTGGCCGCCACCGGCTTGGGCCAGAAGCTGGCCATGAGGTCGTAGGTGATCCTGCCGAACACGAGGACGCCGCCCCCGGTTGCATTGCCTGCGATCACTGCATCCCACTCGGGGTCCGGCGCGGTGTTATGCGCCCAACTCATGTCGCCGTTCGCGTCCACAAAATAACCATCGAGCGACACATTATTGAACACGATTAATTTCCGCATGTTTGCCTCCGCCGGGGCAATGATGTCGCGGGCGGAGCATGCGCGTCAAGGCGGAGAGTGACTGGCGCGGCGTTAGTGCGACGCGTGAGTCTTCACGGGAGCGGGCGCAGGCGTCGCGGCAGGCGCCGTTGCGTTCGCCGGGGCGGAATCGCCGGGCGCGGGCGGTTCGTACGTCCAATCGGTGTCAACCGTCTGCTTCCCCTGCAGAGCGTCTTTCTGATCTCGGATCATGCCCTGCACGTTGAAAATCGTGTCTTTGTCTTTGCAGGTGACGGTCCCCTTGTACGCGTACTTCTGCGTGAGGAATTTGGCAAACGCAGCGGACCATGCGGCGCTGGACGGCAAGTCGGCCGTGTCGAAGGCATCGCTGAAATAGACGGTGGGCTTTTTTTCGTCCGAGTAGCAATAGGAGGCGCGCGGCTGCGGACCCTGATTGGCCGCGGGTTCGGGAGCGCTCGGCGCAGGAGGCGCCGCGGTGGCGGCAGGCGCGGAATCGGCGGGCTTCGGGGCTTGTCCCGGAATCCATTTCACCTGCACGACGTTCAAGCCTTTTTTCTGCCACGCGTTCATTTCCGCGGCAACGACGCGTTGCTGCATCGCCGAGTCCGTGCCGAGCGGCTGGCAAACGGACGACGAAACGGTGTCGAGGTGATAGTTGGCTTTGACGAACACGCCCCACGCGCCGTTGAGAGCGGCGCGCTCGTTCGTGTCCATCGGAATCAGCTCGCTGACGTAAATCGTGAGCTGCGATCCGCCGGCAGCGGCGGAAGTGGCCATGCATTGGAAGGCCGTCGTCTGCGCCGACGCCACCGGAGCCGGCAGCGCCGCCAGCGCAAGAATGGGGAGGATCGCCGCCGCAAATGAAGTCTTCATGCTGCCGAGCCTCCGCGCCCTGATTCTCCTGATGAGGCCCGAAATGTTATCGCCGGGAATGCGCGGGGTCAACAGAAGCGCCGACAAATCGCAAACGCAACGCACACAGGGTGGTTTGTAGGGGCCTAGCACTGCTACGCCCGGCAAACGTGCTCGAGAATAAATTGCCGGTTCGAGAGCTGTCATCCCGAGCGGAGCGAGGGATCTCTCTTCGTGTGAGAACATCGCTGGACGGTAACGCGAAGAGAGGTTCCTCGTCGCTTTGCTCCTCGGAATGACGGGCGAATGGCGGTACGAGCTGGATTGTTCATGTCTCGCCAAGCACGTGCGCCGGGCGTAGCAGTGCTACGCCCCTACGAGAAAAACCGGAGGTGGTCTTGCAGCGGCGGCCGTCAGCACGGCATTCTTTTCCACGGCATGCCGCGCTGAAGACCGCGGCGCTACGCTTAAACCTTTTAGTACCCCGTCGGGATGGCCAGGTTGTTGATGTACGCGCCACTGCGCGGCGAGTCGTTCCACACCTGGAATCCGGTGACGAAGTAGAAGATGTACGCCGCTGCGAGGCCTCCGCTTGCGCCGTAAATCGGGAACACGGTTTGCCCGCCGACATCGTAGAAATCAATGTCCTGCATCACCGCGCGTCCCCAGTGCGACAGATCGAGAAAATCCACGCGCGACTGATTCGCGTTGATGCTCGACTTGATGGGCACGCCCGCCATGGATTTGTCGCCGGTGAAGAGCAGATCGAGATCGCTCGCGCGCCCGCCCGCTCCTTCCTTGATGATTTGCGAGATCGTGACGCCGAGCTGTTCCCACTGGTGTTCCTGCTCGAGCGACGTGTAAGCAATCAGTTTGCTCACCTGATTCGAGCCGAGGGATTTTCGCACTTTGTTGATCGCGAGCCGCACCGCGCCAGGAGTCAACGCCGAATTGTTGCCGTTGACATTGGGCGTGGCGAGTTCCACCGGATACGTCGCTCGGTTCAGATTGAGCCACGTGCCGGTGGTTGCGTTCGTCTGGTGATAGAGGATCCCGAAGAGCGAAGTAGGTTGCGCGCCGGTCAGGCCGTCGTGAACGACCACGTCGTTCGCGGATGTGCCGGTCGGCAGCGCGTCCACCTGGATCAGCGAGTTGAACGGATCCACGAGAAGCACGTTGGCCGAGCCGCGATTGGTGGTTAGCGTCGGGTCGTACACCTGCACGGTCTGGTTGTAGTAAAAAAGCTGCGCGCCGGGCGGCTTCGCCATATTGAATTGCGCAGCGACCCCCGACGGCAGACCGCTGGTGGTGATCGTGCTGATGGTGCCGAGCACGCCGTTGCCGTTGGTCTGCATCACCTTGTCGAGAAACGAGCGGAACTGGACCATCGCGTTTTTCACTTCGCGCTTGGCAGCGTTCTCGATGGCTTTGTCGGGCGCGTTGCTGGCGTATTCGACGAGCTTGGTGATTTCGACCGCGTCCCGGAAAAATACCGGCGTCACCTGCGCGACGTCGTAGGTGGTTCCCGAACCGCGCCCGAGATCGCCGCCGTCCATATTCGCGAGGCCGGCCTTGCCTCCTGGACGAATCTGCAGCGGAAGCCGCATGTTGCGTGAGCTGACGCGTTCCACGTCGCCGCGCTGCTGGATCATGGTCAGCAGGATGTCGTCCCGCTCGTACAGCAGCGGAAGTTTGTCGCGGACCTTTTCGAGTTGCAGCGCAACCGATTGCGCGTTCTGCATCTGTGGCATTGGATTTGTAACCCCCTTGGAAGGAAATGCGTGGTGATTGGTGATCAGTGATTAGTGAGTAGTGACTCGTGAGTCGTCACGCGTGACTCATGATTCGTAACTCGTGATTCGCGACGGCGCGGTCGTGCGCGCGTGGTCGGCTACCGTCGTCACGCGATGTTGCCGTGCGGGATGTCCTCTGCGGACGAACGCGAGGAGAATCTGCGGCACAGATGGATGGTCGGCATCACGCCAAGCATCTGCGCCGGGCGTAGTCCACCGCGGCGGACCGCGCGCCTACGAGCCCGATCGCGTGTCGTTGCGCATCTTTCTCTGCGCCTCCGCAACTCTCTGGCCAATCCCGCGGCTACAAATTCAAAATATCCGCGTCGGACATGCGCCTGTAATCAATTTCGCGCGGCGTCATCGAGCGCGGGCCGTCGCTGCCCGTGCCGCCGAAGCCGGCGATGTCCACGCGGCGCTCGGCGGCGTGCTGGCGCGTGCGGCGATCCTGATTCGCGGCGACAATCGTCGAGGTCCACTCGTTGAGGACGCGTTTCGCAACGCCAGGCAGCGCCTGCCGCGCGCGGCCGGTGACCAGCGAGACGAGCGCGCGCTGATGGTCCGCGTCGAGCGCGCCCGAGCGGAACGCGTCGCGCATCTGCTGCGCGAGCTGGCGATTCGAGCGCAGCGTCGTATCAAGCTCGCGGTAGATTTCGCCCACCACGCGGTTGCGCGCCGATTTCGAGACGCCATCGGGCAGCAGCCGCTCGACCTGCGACTGAATGGCGTCGAGGACGCCTTCGACGGCCGCGGCGTTTGTCGCGTGAAAGAATTCGGTTTGAGCGGAGGTGGGGCCGGCGGATTGCGAGGCTTGCGGTGTTTGTGCGGGTTGTAGGGGCGTAGCACCGCTACGCCCGGCGAACATGCTTGGCGAACCTTCGCTATTTGCCGCGGTGCCGGAGGACGTGCTCGGGAATGACTCACCCATTTGAGGGACCCCTCTTGCGGCGCTGGAAGAGAGATTCCTCGTCGCTTCGCTCCTCGGAATGACAAGCGAACTGGGAGGTGCGGATGAAAGTCCGCGATTCCCCAGCCGATCGTCTCCGTGCCTCTGTGACTCCGTGGCCAATCCCGCCATGGCTTGCGCGAGCGAGGCGAACGCCGCCGGGTCGAGGCTGGCGACGGCGCGCGCGAGCTCGGCGTGATCTTCGGGGCGGCGCGAGAAAAAGAGCGCGTCCATGCGATCGAGATCGGCGAGCAGCGTTGTCGCCGCTCGGGCCTCTTCTGGCGATGAAAATGTTTCGCGGTACGCCTGCGCGTCGTCCCACGCGCGACGGAGTTCGGGATTGGCGTCGAGCGTCGCGCGCAAGGCCTCAGGCTCGGCGGCTTGCGCGGCGTCGGCATCGTGCACGCGATCTTGCGACGATGATGGCGATGCAGCCGAAGCGTCGTCGTCGCGCCATGGATCGTCGCTTTCGTGCTCGGCGATCGCGCTTGCCGCGTGGGCAGCGGGTTGCGTAGCGCCGGCGCTACGTGTGGTAGCGAGCCGCTTCGACGAATGGGCTTCATCACGCCAAGCATGCTGCGCCCCAACGAAAGAATCGTTCGCATCAGCCGAGGACGAATCGAGGCCGAGAATTTCGTCGTCGGTTGCGGTGCGCGATGCGCGCGCGGGGATCGGGCGTCCGGAGCTGTGCGTGGCGCCGGGCGCGGGATTGACGCGTGGAGACGCGGCGGGCGCTTCGCGCGTCGCCGTGGATGCAGGTGCCATGATGTAAACCTCCTCGATGCGATGCATCGGCAAACACAATTGCAAGGAGCGTAGTGGTTTTGTAGGGGTCCGCCGCGGCGGACCCCTACGAAGAAAGACCCGCCGCGAGGCGAATTTCAATGCGAGGGCGTATGCGCGACGAAGAACGTTCTCGCGGGCGATATCGGCTACGTGTAGTGCCCGAAATGCACTACGCGGCCTGCGGCGCAACCGCAAACCACACCGAATGCGCCACTTACCGACCGTTCGCCACCAGCGAAATGCCGGCAAATTGTAACCAACGTACTATTTCGCCCGATGGTCACTCTCGGTAAATTGGTGACAGCGGGGGAAGCCGCTCGGCTATCCTGGAGCACGGATAAGGCCCGCAACACTCTCTGAGGTGATTGCATGAGCTCGACAGTTCCTACAGTTGAAGAAAAAGCAAAGGCCGACGCCGCCGCAAAGGCGCAGTCCGCCGCGATCGAGCGACGCCGCAGACGCCGCGCGAAGATTTCCGCGCAGGTGCACGTCAAGGCCGTCAATTCCCCCGAGCCATTCGAAGAAATCTGCATGAGCATTGATGTGTCGCGAGACGGCCTGCTCTTCACCGCCAAGCACGCGGGCTACTGGAAGGGCCAGCAACTCAGCGTCACGTTTCCGTTTTCCACCGCCGCGCAGGCGTTGAACACGCCCCAAGTGGCGGACATCGTCCGCGTGGCCGAGCTGCCCGGCGGGAAGTTCAGCGTGGCTGTGCAATTTCAGGCCGCGAAGTCAGCCGCGAAGTCCGACCGCAAGGGCGCGACGGGTCCCGCGATGGACGCGGGTCTGGCCGGCGCCGGAATTCCGGCGATGGAGAAGGCGCAGTCCGTCGTGCTGGCAGTCGAGCCCGATGCGCGAACGGGTGAAATCATGCGCAACATGCTCACGCAGGACGGATACACCGTGATCATCGTGCCGACGGCGCAGGAAGCTCTCGAAGTGCTGCGCACCACCACTCCCGCCGTGTTCATCGCCGAAGTCGAGGCGACGGACATGTCCGGGCATGACCTTTGCCTGATCATCAAGCGCAACGAACGCCTGCAGCGCGTGCCTGTGATCCTGCTGACGCGCTCGGCGCAGCCGGCCGATTATTCGGCGAGCCATCAATTGGGCGCCGTCGTCTGCATGGCCAAGCCGTTCCAGCCTGAGCGGCTGCAGCACGTGGTTCGTTTGGTAGCGCCGCCTCCGACGCTGAAGAGCGTGTACGGGGCCTCGCGCGTCGCCAGCAATAACATCGAGCGCACGCTGTAACAGCAGGTGACAGGTTTCAGGTCGTAGGTTTTAGGGGCGTCCGCCAGGGCGCCCTTTTTCATTTCATCATGTCTGTTTGCTAACCGACTCCGCTCGGAATGCCCGTCGGCAGGGAGTGGTGTGCCTCGATGACGTCGAATCCGGCGCGCGACACTCGTGATAGGATTGTCGGCGATGCACGACAAGTTTACGATCGGCTTGATTCAGATGCGCTCGACCAAGGACGCAGCGGACAATCTGTCGCGCGCGGTCGAGAAAATACGCGAAGCGGCGAAGCGCGGCGCGCAAATCGTCTGCATGGACGAGTTGTTCCACGGCGAATATTTCTGTCGCAGCGAAAACTCCGACCTGTTCAATCTTGCCGAGTCGTTTCCCGGGCCCACGACCGATGTGCTGACGGCCATCGCGCGCGAAAGCAAAGTCGCGATCGTCGCTTCCCTCTTCGAACGCCGCGCCGCGGGGCTTTACCACAACACCTGCGCGGTGATTGACGCCGACGGATCGTTCCTCGGCAAATATCGCAAGATGCACATTCCAGACGATCCGCTTTACTACGAGAAATTTTATTTCACGCCCGGCGATCTCGGATTCCCGACGTTCGACACGCAGTACGGCCGCATGGGCGTACAGATCTGCTGGGATCAGTGGTACCCGGAAGGGTCGCGCGCGGTGGCGCTGGGCGGAGCGCAGGTGATTTTTTACCCCACGAGCATCGGCTGGCATCCGGCGGAGAAGGCGGAATTCGGCGCAGCGCAGCTCGACGCATGGAAAACGATCCAGCGCGCGCACGCGATCGCCAACGGCGTGTACGTCGCGGTGGTGAATCGCGTGGGCTTCGAGGGCGGTCCGACCTCCCAGGCTCCCCTGATCGGGGCACCGGGAGCGCTGCCTGCGGCGGGCGCCCCGGCTTCGCATATGACCAGCGACACGGGCCTCGATTTCTGGGGGAATTCGTTCGTCGCCGACCCGTTCGGGCAGGTGGTGGCCGAGGCCGCGCAGGACAAAGAGGAAATTCTCGTCGTCGAATGCGACCCTGCGAAAAGCGAGGACACGCGCCGCAATTGGCCTTTCCTGCGCGATCGCCGCGTGGATGCGTACCAGCCGATCCTCAGCCGCTGGCTTGGCAAATGACGCCGCGCGCCAGATTCCGCGGCCGGAATTTGACTTTCGGTCGTAGGGGCGTAGCACCGCTACGCCCGGCAAACATTCTTGGCGACGATTCGCCGTTCCCCGTGAAGCCAGCGCCTTCGACGCCGTGCTCGTGGCTGCGGCGCGGCAATGCCGCACCGGGCGCAGCGGTGCTACGCCCCTACGACAGCCCCAGATATGGACGCTTGTGAAGGCAATTCACGCGACCTTGGCGGCTAAATCGAATTTTCGCATGCCCGCCGAATGGGAGCCACACGAGGCGACCTGGCTCGGCTGGCCGCACGAGCTGACCGACTGGCCAGGGAAATTCGCGCCGATTCCGTGGGCGTTCGCGGAAATCGTAAGGCACCTGACGCGCGTCGAGCGCGTCAACCTGCTAGTCGAAAACCGCGCTGCGGAATCGCGCGCGAAAGCGATCCTGCGAAAATCCGGCGCGGCGCTCGACGCGATCACGTTCTTCCACGTCCCCACCGACCGCGGATGGATGCGCGATTCCGGGCCGATTGGCGTGATGAACGACGGCGAAGCTGTCGATGATCGTAGCGCCGTCGTCTCGCCGGCGAATTTCGCGGGCGCCGAGGCAAGACAAAAACGCCGGCGGGATGCCGGCGCTACAACTGCTGGCGGTGCGCTGCTGAATTTCGCGTTCAATGGCTGGGCGAAATATGACGATTACAAGAGGGACGCGAAGGTCGTCCCGCGCGTGAAATCGAAGCTGAAGCGCCGCGTGATTCTGCCGGAGCACGCCGGGCGGCGCGTCGTGCTCGAGGGCGGCTCGATAGATGTGAATGGCCGCGGGACGCTGTTGACCACCGAGGAGTGCCTGCTGAGCGCAGTGCAGGAGCGCAATCCCGGATTCGCGCGCGACGATTACGCCGAAATCTTTCGCCGCTATCTCGGCGCCACCAACGTGCTGTGGCTGCGCAAAGGAATCGCCGGCGATGATACGCACGGGCACGTGGACGATCTCGCGCGCTTCGTGGATGCGTCAACGGTGGTGACTGCGTTCGAGGACGATCCGGCGGATGCGAATTACGAGCCGCTGGCGGAAAATCTGGCGCTGCTGAAAAGCATGAAGGATCAGGACGGCAACGCGCTACGCGTCGAAACGCTGCCGATGCCGGAGCCGGTGTGGTTCGACGGCCAGCGCCTGCCTGCGAGCTACGCGAATTTTTACATCGCGAACGAAATCGTGCTGGTGCCCACGTTCAACGATTCCGCCGACCGCATCGCGCTCGATAAGCTCGCGGCGCTGTTCCCCGATCGCGCGATCGTGCCCATTTATTGCCGCGATCTGGTCCTCGGCCTCGGCACGATTCATTGCATGACGCAGCAGCTGCCGCTCGGCAAATTCTAACCGCCCGCGCGACCAATTCTTCTCCCGTAGGGGCGCAGTCCGCCGCGACGGACTACGCCACTACAAAAGCGTCCCGCCACGGGGTAACTCTCGTGGAACCCTGTACTTGCGGTCTATTGTCACCGGCGCCGTCAGGGGACACGATAAAAGCGGAACGTCCGGCCTGCGCGTACAGAAGCGCTCTCAGGCGATAGGTTCTCGTCGGGGGACGAGATGCAAATGTCGCAAATTCCTACATACAGGAAGACGAAACATGCCTGACGCCGCGCGGATTGCACAGGCACAGGCCCTCGAGGTTCCGGTCACCCTCCAAGGGGCGAAGACCGCCGACGAGACGGGCCGCCGCGAGCTATTCACCGAGAACGCGACGACGACTCTCGTGTTTGACAATGGCGCCGTGCTGAATCTGCGGTCCAGGCTGACCGTTGGACAAGCTATTTTTATTCATAACGAGCAGAACGGCAGAGAAATCCTGTGCAAAGTGCTGGAAGCGCCTGCCGAGAACGAGCCGGGTTACACAGACCTCGAATTCACTGCCGCCGATCCCGAGTTCTGGAACCCGAGCGCTCCGCCGACTGCAGCCAACGCGCAGAGTCTCTCAGCCGCGGAGGCGATACCCGCAACAAACGAACGGCCTGAAGCGCCGGCCGACGACACGCTGGCGATGATGGGCGCGACCGCCTCCAAAATCTCGGAGTCGGCGATGACCGCGCCCGGGAAACAATTCGGCGCGCCTCTGCGTGAAGAACTCGTTCCCGCGCATCTGATGGTTCCGGAAGCCACGACCGTCGCGCTCGAGCCCGAGCCGAGCGCGGGGCCAACCACGGAGCCGACCGAACCAACCGGCGAACAGATTGACGCTGCACTGCGCCAAATGTCCGCCGCGCCCCGCTCTCCTGCACCGGCGGGAGCGGATGCGTCGCCTCACCGGGATAGCGGCGCGACGGGCGACCACGCCGAAGACGAAAAACATCTCAGCGCGATGATGGCGCGGGATGCCAGGCTCGCGAAATTCGCGGCGATAAAAGAAAAGCAAGTTGAGAAGATCCAGCGGGAGGCGGCATCGAAGGACGTTCCCGAAGGCGCATTACCGGAAGCCGACCCGCTGAGCGAGGCGGAGCCCGTCGTCCCGAAGATTCCTCTTTCGGTGAGACTCACGACGGGGAAAAACGCGGTTTACGCCCAAATCGCCGCGTGGGCTCTGGTCGCTGTAGCGCTCGGCTTCATATGGAACGCGGTGCGTGGCGTATTCGTACATGATGGCGGCCAGCCCGTCGCGGCCGCTCCTGTTCCGGCAAAACCAAAGGTGTCACCTGCGACGCAGCCGCCATCGGCGGGCCCGGCTCCTGCTGTTGCCGCGACCGCGCCGTTAGCCGCAGCATCACGGACCGCGCCGGCAAATGCCGTATCTGCGCCAGCTGCTCCCACCGCCGCGAAAGCTGCGCGTGCGAGTGCGGCATCCGTCAGAACCGGCACCGTGCAGATCAGCAATGCTAACCGCGCGCCCGTCAGTTCACCCGGTGCAGGGATTGAGGAGAATCCCGACGCCCTTGTTGCCGATACAGAGGCCGCGCCGTCAAAACCGCGAAAGCCGGCGGAAGCGGAAGCTGTCGCAATCATTCCCGCCAAGATTCTGTCGCAGCCTCAGCCGTCATTTCCCGCATGGGCCAATAGCCTCGACGTGGAACCAGTCGTAACGCTCGATGTGCTGATCGACGAAAAAGGAAACGTCGCGGAGACGAAAGTGCTGTCCGGTTCGCGCGCGCTGCAACGCGCCGCGGAACAAGCGGTCGGCCTATGGCAATTTGTGCCCGCGCGATCCGGCGGCCAGCCCGTCCCCACGCACGTGACCCTCACCGTCGAATTCCAGCGATAGCAGTTCCCGCGTTCACCGATCCCGCGCAGGTGTTCGGCCCACGAACCGCCGCGTGTTGCGTGATTCTTTTCTCGCAGGGCCACGATGTATCGTCCCCGGCACAGATTCTTGGCTGGGCGCTGCCCATTCAGCAATTTGAACCGTTCGGCGGTCGATGCTCCACGTGGCGAATGATCGCCAACGCCGCACCGGGCGTAGCAGTGCTACGCCTCTACGGCCGAACACCTGCGCCGGGTGCGGCGGCTTGCGCGGCTTGGCGCTGCTGCTTCAGCAGGAATTCGCGGTGGAACATGGCGTGGGCGCGCACATTTGCATAACCCAGCGGCGCCTCGATCTTCGCCACCTGCCCCGCATCCGACGTAAACCAGCGCATGCAGATCTCCAGCTCCGTGGCGTGGTTGTCCGCGAACTCGTCGGGCATGATCGTGGGCAGTGTCAGTTCGACGCCGGACGCGTCGTGGCGCTTCACCACGGGCGCTTCGCCGACCATCTGCGCGATTTCGCGATACTGCTTCGTGCGCGATTCCTCGTCCGGGATCACAAACTCCTCGAGGCCGATCATGCGCTTGATTAGCGCCATATTTTCCGGATGCGCCAGCACGGACTGAATCTGCGGATCAGGATTGCTCATCAGCTGCATCAGCACGGCGCGCTGCTGCGACCACAGCGTCGGATACTGCTCGTCCGTTTCCGGATAGCTGAAGAGATTTCCCTTCAGATCGGCGAGGCGAATCCATTTCGATTCGAAGGCAGCACCTGCTCCCAGCAGCGTCACCTCCACGTCGTTCGGGCGATTTCGCCGAAAGCAATCCACGGCGAGCAGCATGATATCGGCGTGAAAGAATTTCATTCGCCGCCAGACCAGCCCGATGCGCCCCATCGCTTGATCGCGCGCCATGGAATATCCAGCTGCGGTGTCGTTGTTGGTCATAGCGCCGCCGAATAGCGCCGGAAACGCGCCGGTAAGAAATTGCGCGATCGGTCCCATCAGATTCGCGGCGTGCTGCGCGAGGTCTGGCGGAACTTGCGCGGGCTCCGGCTGAAAAAATCCCGCGGCGAGCGATTGGCCGGGCTTCGCGCGCGCGGGGTAGTGCGCGCCGGGCTCGGCGGTCTGATTCTGCAGCGAATCGAAATCGAGCACTTCGCTATCGGCGTAAATCGGCGGGATGCCGTATTCGTAGGTCTCGATCTGCAAATTCGAGAGCGTGTTGAAACGCTCCTGGACGCTAATCAGCGAGTCGCCGAGCGCGGGACGCCCGCTCGACCCGTCGCCAGGCAGCGCGTGGAGCACGCGCCAGTGATCGTCCATATTTTCGTTGCGCGATTCGCAGTAGGTGTCGCCGGCGAAAGCGACGTACGCGCCGTCGGGAAACAGTTGCAGGAGCTCGTCGCGCAGCGCTTTGTCGTCCAGCGCGAAAAACGCCCAGGGACGCAGCCATGTGCGCTGAAATGTGATGAGATTCGGATTGAAGTCGCCGCCTTCGGTGAGCGGTCCGCCCTGCGATTGCGCGAGCCGCGCCAGGCGCTCGTATTCCTGCATGCCGTTGGCGACGGGCGAGCCGATTTTGTCCGCCGCGTGCGGATAGGCCGCGCGCAGCCGCGCCTGATGCACTTCCATGTTTCATTGGAGGTACGGATATTCGTGCGTGTCGTTGGCCCACGGCGGAGTTTTCAATTCGAGCCCGCCGACGATGGTGATCACCTCCTGGCCATTGGGCACGCGCAGCCGAGTTTGCGCCGCCGGCACGGTGATCGTTTCCGCCGCGACGAAGTCTTCTTCGGTCAACAACGCGCCGCATTGGGAACAGGTGTCAGGTTTCAGGTGTGAGGTATCACGGCTGGTATCAGCAGCCTGCGATGATGCGGTGGCATCGGCTCCGTTTTTCCCTGAAACCTGCGTTTCCTCCCCGCACTCTGGGCAAACGTACACGTCGCTACCAAGCCGCACCTCGCGCGCGGCAATCTCCGTCTCCGGGTGAAATCCGAAGCGCTGGCCGTCCACGACGAAGCGCACGTACGCGCCGACTTTGCCGTCGGTCCACAAATTAAACGCTTCCTCGACGATCAGGTTGCCGATGCGATTGTTGCGTTCGACCAGTCCCGCGACTTCCGTGGCGGCCTTCGCGGCGGCAACGTCCTCTTCTGCCTGCGCGGACGACGGGAAAAATCGCACGCGCGGCACGTCCTGCGAGAGCACGGAGACGAGTGACAGCCCAAACGCCTGATAAATATTGGTGACGAATTCGTAGCGCGGCATGTCCTCGACCGAGCTGTTGTTCACGAGCTTCTGCTCGAACGGCAGATGCCAGTTCTGGTCGCGCTCGCTCCACCACATGTACTGCAGCCCGCGCCAGAATTGGTGCGCCTGCTTGATGCGCCGGATTTCCTGGCGGCGCGAAAGCTCCGACTCAGTCGAGAATTGGAACACGAGCCGGCGCAAAGCTTCCTGCAGCCGCTCGGTGAGCTGCTCATTATTCACGCCGAAGGGATTCGCCGGGCTTGCGCCGCCAGGCGCGTTGTCATCTCGAGGGCCGGCGGCGGCCCGAGGGATCTCCCTCGCGGCGCTGGAAGAGAGATTCCCCGCTTCGCTCGGAATGACACCGCGTGTGGATTGCGCCGGTCCTTCGACGGGAACGATCGCCGGATTCGCATTCGGTATGGATGTCGGTATGGGCATTCGTTTTTCTCGTTTGGTGCGTGTGATCCGGCGCTGCGGAAAATAAGGCGGCGGTTTTGCTCTCGTAGGGGCGTAGTCCGCCGCGGCGGACTACGCCCCTACCAAACCATACTCGGTACCCTACGACCCGGAATGCCGGGCCTGGCGCGAAAGAAGTGTTTCCACTACGACGACATTACTGCTAATCTTTCGCTCCTCTTTAGGCCGAAAAGACCGATTTCGACAGGAGCGTTCGCCGTGCTGACTTCTATTACGACTCGATGTTTCGGCTCCACGTTTGCACTTGCGGTGCTGCTCGCTACGTGCCTCGCGTCAGCGACAATCGCGCGCGCGCAGGGAGCCGCGGGAGCGGGAACCGGAAGCGGGACGATGCCGGTGTCCGCAACCATGCCCCCGCGGAACGTGCAGCCCGGCCAGACCAGCTCGGCGAACCAATCGGACCAGACGAGCACGTCCGCTCAGGCGACGGGCGCGAACAATCAGCTCCAAAACGCGCTCTACGAGCCAATCACGCCAAGCGAGCGCGTGGGCTGGGTCCTGAAGAACACGATTGAGCCGCAGCGCCTATTGGGCGACGCGGTTTATGCCGGAGTCGAAACCGCGGAAAACGATCCGAAAGTGGATGGCCCGCACTGGGACGGATTCGGCAAGCGAGCCGGCATTTTGCTCGCCGGCGCGGCGGTCAGCAACACGATGGAGGCGACTCTGGGTTCGTTCTGGGGAGAAGATCCCCGCTATTTTCGCGTGCCGGACGAAACCTTTGGCGCGCGCGTAAAGAACGTGATTAAGCTGACGTTCGTCGCTCGCGGGCGCGACGGAAATTATCATCTCGCCTATGCCCGCTACATGGCCATTCCCGGCAGCAACTGGCTGTCGAACACCTGGCGCCCCGATAGCCAGGCCGACAACACCGACGCCGCGATCCGCACGCTCGAAGGATTCGGCGCGCGCATGGCCAGCAACGCGTACAACGAATTCTGGCCCAGCGTCAGCGCTCATATTTTTCATCACGGCAATTAGCGCAGCCGGTTTTGCAACTCGGGCGCGACTTCGCACCGCAAAACGCCAGCGGGACGCTGGCGCTACACAACGTTGCCGAATAAGTGTCTGCAGCGTCGGCGTCCCGCCGGCATCCTGGCCTGTTAAATTGCGGTTTGAAGACGATGCCGGATTATTCGATGGTAATGGAGACGGTTTGGCCGGGGGCTAGGGCGATGGCGTTGGCCAGGCGCGCGCCACGGTCGTCGGTGGTGAATCCGAAGCGGCAGCGGTCGAATTGGACATTCTGCAGGTCGAGTTCCCCGCCTTCATAGCGCAGGCGCGTGCCGACGAACGTCACGTTGCGCCACCGAATCCCGTCGAGGGTTTGCGCCGCGCCGGCGATGGTCAGGTTGGCGACGCGAATGTTGTCGGAGAACGCGCGCGAGAACGGCGGCAGCAGAATTTCCGCGGTGTCCGGCATCAGCGTCGCGTCGAGGTAGCTTCCGCCGAACGATTTCGGACCGAGCGTCTGATTCGCGGACATTTCGCGTGGCGCGCTGATTTGAACGACGCCCGGGTTGGACACATTGTCCACCAAGCTCAAGGTTTGCTTCGGGCTGAGCGCCGAGCGAAGCTCCGCGAGAGAAATGCGCGCGAGCGTGACGTGCTCGAGCAGACGCGGATCGTCGGGGCGGTTCGTGATCACAGCGTCGAGCTGGGCGATCGCAGGCGCGAAGAAATCATCCGAAGTCGCGTAACCACCTTGCAGGCGCGCCGCGGTGACCAGCGACTCCGCGCGGTCAACCGCAATTTCCGCCGCGGTGAAATTCCCCGCCCCGGCGTTCTGCACGGCGATGTCGAGCGCTTCGGTAAAATCGCGCTGCCAGAGCGCGGCTCGCTCCGCGGCAGCCTGGGCCGATGACGGCGCATACGCCGGAGAATTTGCGCGAACACGGTCGCGGGCATCGTGCATCGTCCAGCGAACGCCGCGCCACGCGAGCGTGACGATCAGCACCGCCGCCAGCGCCAGAACCGTGTAGCGCACGTACGCCGGAGCGGACGCCGACATCGGCCGCCCTCTGCCGCGGTGCCGGTGATGCGAATGCCCGCCCGGTGCGTTCCACGCGCCCAAGTTCGCGATGCCTCCGGTAGGCATTCTAGACCATTGCAGCCGGCGAGGCGCGTGGGGCGAGGCGAAAGATGCCAATAACTCAGACGCGATCGCGCACGCGCACGGTCGTGTATATCAATGCACGGACGCCAGCGCCGCACCGGGCGTAGCGGTGCTACGCCCCTACGAAGAAAAGGCGCACGCGGGTCAGCGCTGCGGGGAATCTTTTGCGAGCGCTTTGCGGAGGAAATTCACGAGGTCGCCGTGATCGGAGAAGATGTGCGTTTCGGAAAGAGGCGCTGCGCCACCCGGTTGAGCGCTGTCGCCCCACGCGGAGAGCGGGCCCTCTCCCGCGGCGTTGGAAGAGAGATTCCTCGTCGCTCCGCTCCTCGGAATGACAACGGAGGCCGAAGGGGCAGCGCGATGGACGCGAGCGACGAAGCCGCGCGTGGAGCGGCCGGAATTCGATGGCACGAGTTCGGTCGCTTCGATCTCGATGTGATGAATCGGGCCGCCGGCCTGCGCGTCCGCCGCGTCTGCGGACGACGGATCCTCGGGGTCGGCGCTGTCGTCCTCGGGCGCGTTGGCAGAGGCGTCGCCGAAATTCTTGCGCGCCTGCTGCTGAAGCGCGAGCATCGCTGCTTCAGCTTCGCGCGCGGCCTCGAGCGCGTGGCCCATGATTGGATTGACGTGGTAACGCCCGCTGATGAATGGCATGGAACCTCCAAAGATATTGGCTAGCGACTAGAAAATCTGTGGCGCGGCGCAGCGATTCCTAAAAAGACTCTAGCCACTCGCCACTAGTCACTCGTCACTCGTCACTGATTTTTTCGCTGATTCCATTTCCAGCATGCGATTGATCTGGTGCCAGGAACGTCTGCGGAGCGGAGTGGGACGGGACAGGCTCCGCGGGCGCGCCGCGGCGCGCGTTCCCGGTGACGACGAAGAGAGGGAGGGATCATTCCGAGTCTCAGACTGTCGGGTCGGAGAATCGCTCGGGGCGGCCGTTTGGGGAGAGGAGGAGGTGGGCGCCGAGAGGGATTCGTCGCCGCCGCTGGAAAGCGTCGGAGACTCGGAATGACCGGCTGCGGGGGACGGCGCAGTGAAGGTCGGCAGAGGAATCGGCGGCATGCCCGCGATTCCAAGAATGGAATTCAGCAACGCGCGATTTTCCGCGCGGAGGCGCGAGATTTCGGCCTCCAGAGTTCGCGTGTAGCGCGTGGAAATAATTCGCCGCCACAATGCGTGAATCGAGGTCATTGATCGAATGGACTCCGAGGGACTTCTTTGTGACGGCGAGTTTGTGGAACGGCGGGTGCAGGTTTACAATCGGCTTACTCTGCGACTGCTTGCCGGACTCGTGATCCTGCTGGCCGCCAGCGTGGCCTTTCCTCAAGCCGCACCAAGTGACGATCCGCTGAAAGGGCCGGCCAAAACATATCAGAAATACGAGATACGTCCGGGAATTACGCTCGGTGTGCAATATTATTCGGATGGTCGAGCGTGCCACGCGGACATCACGCCGCTACATGGACCGACGTATCCGCCTGATGAGACCCCTCAAACGATTTCAATGAACACGATCAACAGTATTCCTGACGAGATACTGCCTGCAAAGACCTACGGCAAGAGAGTTGGCTTTCTTACGAGTTACATGTCGTGCGCATCGGTGGCCAGCCTCCGCGCAAATGGCGCGACAATCAAAATCACGGAGTGCCCACCACCGCTCGTGGAAGTCGAAGAGGTCGTGATTGATTTTGACCGGCCAATTTGCCATTCCGAGATCCATCAAAACAATTAGGACAAGGAGTCATTCAGAGGCGCCGACGGAGATCGCTCGCATTTGTGAGCGAGGCCGATCGCCGAAATACAGCCAAGGTCGTATGCCGGGCGTAGCGGTGCTACGCCCCTACGAAGAAAAGCCATTGCGCGCGTCGCCGCTCACCGGTTTCACCGGCGGCGGTGGGGGAACTTTACCGGTCCGGCGGAGCGGGTTTCCTCGATCTGCGCTTTGCGCGCCTGGATCGCGCGGACGGTGGGGTCGGCAGAGACGACGCGGGCGGCGAGGCGAGCGGCGAGCGGCATGCGACGGTCGCTCGATCCCCTGCCGTGGCGCACGCCGTATCGCGACTTCAGGCCGTAGCGCGCGGCGTCAGCGGGATCGTCGCCGTCCATTTTCTCGATGTCTTCGACGCGCGCCGAATCGCGCACCAGCGTCGGCAGCGTGCGCAGCAGCTCGATGCAATTGTCGGTGAGGACCCACTCGCCGGCGTCGAGCATCTGGTACATCAGCATCCATCCGCCGACGCGGTCGTCGTCGGCGGGCACGGGGCGCGGGAAGCCGGCGGCGGCGAAGATGTCACCCATCTGCTCGGCGATGGAGGCTTCGTCAGTGCGTCGCGCGAAAGCGTCGGGCGAGAGGTAGATCGCGTCAATTTTTTCGCGGGAAGCGTCTGCTCCGATGCTGCGGGCGATGATTTCGCGCGCGAGTTCGCGCGGCGGCGTGCGTCGCGTCACGTATTCGCGATGGGTCACGACGCGCGATAGCGCCTCGGTGGCCACATTTCGGGTGCCGTCGTAGGGGCGTGGCATGCCATGCCCGGCAAAAGAACTTGGCGAGGATTCGCCATTCCCCTGAAGATCGCCGACCACGACCACGCCCTCGTGCTCGTCACTGACGGTTGGCAACGCCGCACCGGGCACGGCATGCCGTGCCCCTACAAAACCATCACCGGATGGCACCGACCCGTGCCAGTACACCGTTGAAGGATGTTCGAATCCCCAGTCAATCGAGATCCAGCGCGGCCACCAAGACTGCCAGGTAATTGCCTCGGCGCGGACGACGTGGCGCGTGTAATCGAAGCGGTCGAAATATTGCCCGGCGAAGACGTCCCAATCGCCGTCGAGAAACGCGCGCCGCAGATGCGACGGCAGCGCGCGCAAAGTTTTCAGATAATGCTCGTCACCGGCGTAGATCGGATTGTCGGTGACGCGCGCGGGAATGAAATCGTAATCGGCCGGATCGTACTCGGCGGGATTTTCCATGCCCGGCGCGGGCTGCTTGTCAATCCACAGCGATTTCACCCACGCGTGACCGATGTTGCCGGGATTCGTCGCCGCGGCCATGCACGGAAACGCGCCGGGCACGGGACATCGGTTGCGGCTGGTGAGGAATTGCCACTGGCGCAGGGTGAAAAGCGTCAGCTCGTCCACGCCGATGAAGAGAAATTCGGCGCCTTGATACTGGTAGACATCGTGCTCGTTCTGGCAGTAGCCGAAGCGCGTGGTCGAACCGTTCGTCCACGTGACCAGATGCTTCGATTCCTGGAAACTCTTGTACAGCTCGCGCGGGACGTCACGGCGAAAATAATGCAGGAGGGTTTGCTCAAGCTCGGGGAACGTGCGGCGCAGCAACAGCGTGTTGGCGTTGGGCGTTTCGTCCGCCTGGATAATCGCCTCCATCAGCAGCGCTTTCGATTTCCCCGGCCCTGCGGCGCCGCCGAAGAGGCGGTATTTCGCCGGTGAGCGATGAAATTCCTGCTGCTTCGGGAAAGGCTCGTAGCCGAGCTGGATTTGTGGGCAGGCGACCGCGCAGGCGGGCTCGGCGGCGCCAGCGGGTTCAGCGGCGGGATCAGTCTCGGCCGGGCGTGCGTACTCAGCCGCGCGTGTGGCCTTGGACTGAACGTCTTGCGTCCACCGCTCGACACCGGATGTGATCGTGACCATGGGAAAGTGTGGGCCACAGAGTCACGGAGGCACGGAGAAAAAGCGTGCGGACCAGGTCTTTTGCGTTCGAGGATACTCTCTGTGACTCCGTGCCTCTGTGGCTAAGAAAGCGCGCGGATTTTCTGGCCGACGTAAAACGCCGCGGCGCCGCCGAGGAACGACGCGCCAATCGGGATGTGGTGCAGGCTGAAGACCGCCCCGAGCGTGAACGCGGCGATGCCGCCGAGTTGCACGATGTAGCCGATGGTTTTTCTGCTGGCGCCGCTGGAAGGCGCGGTAGTGCTCGTGGTGCTCGTGGTAGGTGCGGTCATGATTGCTCCTTGGCAATGCGCAAAATGGAAGATGGCGAAACCGAGAGGCGGCGAACCCAGTTGGTTTCGTAGGGGTCCGCCGCGTCGGACCCCTACGAAGAAACGCCGACGGCGAACCGCGTCGGGCATCGCGGCGACAAGGATCGTCGCCGGGCACGGCATGCCGTGCCCTACGAAAACGAAACCGCGCGAATCGGCGGGCGACCTACGCGCGCACGGGGCGGGCTACGCTGTGCACCAGTTGCACGACCACGGGCGCGTCGGAGTGGGGCGCGCGCGGCGGTTGGGACGCCTCGATCTGGCGCGACAGCTCCTTCAGCACATCCACGAAAAGCTTTTGGACGCCGCCCGTGTCAGCTTTCGGCGCTTTCAATTTCTTCAACACGTGCACGTAATTTCCGGCGATGGCGCGTTCGTCAATGCCGAGCTCGCGGAGCGCTTCGCCGATCGGGATGCGCGGGCCAGCAGGGCCCTCGCTGAGCAGCTTAAGATCGGAAGAAATCGGCGAGGACTCCTCCGGGGGCGCGGAGCCTTTGGGCGAACATGCGCGGTTCTTGCTCTTGCCCGCGCGGCCGGGCGCTTTTCGGTTTTTTGTCGGGGCGGCGCGCTTTCCGGCGGGCGTTGGGACGCTTTTTTCCTTGGGCATGGCGATATTCTTTCGTGTCGAGGAATCCCATCATCGCTCCGTCGAGCGCGTTGCGGTGAGCGGCGCAAAAGCAGTCGCCGCGCAGCGCGTCGCGGGCGCAGCGGTTCCACGTGACGGCGGACGGGCGGGACGGCACGAGAGCGACGCAGATGGGCACGGAGTTAGGAGCGAGGGCGGTTTTGTAGGGGGCGTAGTCCGCCGCGGCGGACCCCTACGAAAGACTATTTACGGAATCGTGATCCAGGTGGTGCAGACGCTTTTGCGCGACTGCTTGCCGTCGGGGCCCTGCGCGATCACGGAAATGAGGTGCTGCCCGGATTCGAAATCGAGCTTCGGGCTGGTGGCGACGATTCCGTGGACGAGGCCGACCGGTTTCGCGGGGAGCGGAATCGGAAACAGCATCGAGGCGTGGCCCGCGCCGGCGGAAATATCGTACGCGACAAACCGCTGCACGCAGTTCTGGGTGATTTTCTTGGTGCAGGCGCGAGTCACGCGGAAATCGTAGTCGAATGTAACCGTGACCGTGTGCGGCCCGTGCGAATTCACCGCGGCCGGCTGCGATGCGTCAGACGCGGCGGCGGACGAAGCCGGCGTCGGAGGCTGCGCCGACGCGGGCGGAGTCTGCGATGGCGATTGCGGCGCGGGCTGTCCGGCTGGCGGGGGTGGAGGGGAGCTCTGGGCCTGGGACGTCGCAGCGGTCGCAAGAAACAGCAACGCCGCGATCACACATACGCCGCAAGGTGACAATTTCGGCAGACGCATTCCCCCGGATTACGCTTCTGCCATGATACCGCAGATCGCCGGCCGACGATTCGCCGGACGCGCGACGCGTGCTAGAGGGTTTTGTAGGGGCGTAGTCCGCCGCGGCGGACCCCTACGACGAAAACCCCTTGCGTGCGAATGGTCGGCTCATTGCGCGGCGCTAGCCCAGGATTTGCACGATGATTCCGGCGCCACCAGTGATCGAGGACACCTTCGCGCGGATGAAATTGCCGCGGACGCCGGTTACCGTGCGCGCCTCGCCACCGGTGGCCGCGGAGGTGTCAATTGTCGCGTACTGCGCGTCCGAATCGGACATGGCGGTCTGCAGGACGATGCTGACGGCCGAGGGCGCTGTGCCGTAAATCGTCTGCCAGCGAATCGTGCGGCCGTTTTCCGGGAACCCGGCATAGCTCGGCAGAGCGAACTGCTGGCTCGCCTGGCCGGCCGCGGGCGCTTCGCTGTTGAAGGCCAGCGCGACGTCGCCGGGAAAAATCGAATACGGCGGAACCTGTGCGTTGTAGTTCGGCATGGTGTCTCCAGGAAAGTGGCGAACGATGAGTTGCGAGTGGCTAGAGGCGCGAAGAACGCAGCGAAAGCATTAGAGAAGCAGAAATTTGCGGGAAAGATAATTTCTTACAAGAGCTGCGCGGGCACACAACGAGGATAACGATAAAGTTTCTACGCGCATGCGATGCGCGTGTCAAGTGTTTATTCGTGTAAAGAAAAATCGTCCAAGGCGAGCGGCGCAGCGCGGCGGCAAATTCGTCGCGATTTCGTAGGGTCGTAGCACCGCTACGCCCGGTGCGGCATTAGAAACCGTGAGCCACGAGCACGGCGCGGCGGACGGTGATTTTGCGGGGAATGGCCCGAGCTCGCCAAGCACGTTTGCCGGGCGTAGTCCGCCGCGGCGGACCCCTACGAAGAGAAACCATCGTCGGAAAGGATGCCCGTCGCCAGACGAATTACTGCTGTTGCGCGGGCGCTTGGTTTGCCGAGGGTAATGATGGTCCGCTACTGCTGTGAAGGAGATGCATTGGGCGCGGGCGCCGAATCCGACGGCGCCGCGGGCGTTGCCAGCGCGGGGCGGAGGGTGAAATTGGCGCCGCGTTGGGCGTTTTCGTCTACCGTGCGCTGCAGGTCGAGCTGGCTGATATCAATCGAGGTTTCGCCGCCATAATTCGTGATGTAGTGCAGCTTGCCGGCGTCGAGCCAATAGCTCATCACTTCGTAGCTGGTGCCGTCCTTCAGGTAAATCGTCGTGGCGGATGGAGCGGGCGACTCGTTCGGGGCGGCGGTGACAGCCGTTCCAGCGGCGCCGCCGACGTTCGTCGAGGAATCATCGCCATTCGCAGGCGCGTTCGAATTTTCCAGCGAAGGATTGCGCGAGCCGTACGGACCGTAACCATTATCGTCGCCGGACGCGTCGCCGGAGAAAACCACGGGACCCTGGTCGCTCGAGCCGTCGTAGCCTGGACCGAAGTTGTAGCCTAATCCCGAGCCGAAATAGCCGCCGTAGCCGAAGCCGCCGCCAAAACCGCCGCCGTAGCCGTAGCCGAACCCGCCGCAGCCGAAGCCCTGGTTAAAGCCGAATCCAAGGAACGGATCGCAGCCGAAGCCGTTGCCGAAATATCCGAGGCCGTATGCGGGGCCGAAGAATCCGAACCCGGGCCCGAAAATAATTGGCGACGCTCCGGGCGGAAGGAAAACTCTGTGTGGCGGCAAAGGGCGCGCGACTGTCGCGGGCGTGCGTGACACCGCTCCGCCGATTAGCGTCCGACTCGCAGCAGAAGGCGCTGCGGCCGCTACGCTGTTGCCGCCGCGCGAAGACGAATCCTGCCAGATTTCGTGGCCCTGCCCGGAAAAGCTCAGCGGGCCGGAATGCACCGACTCGGGCTGCCATGCATGGGATTCAGATGGCGGAAAACCGATGACGGAAGTATGCGGCGCGGAGGTCCCGCCGTGGAGCTCAAATGCAGCGGTCGAACCCGAAGACGCGGGCGCGCCGAAAAGCGATGGGTGCGCGGTTACGCCGCCGGTCCTTGCACCTGTAGCGTTCGAATTTGTTCGCGCGGATGTCGCGACGGGAGGCCTCGAGGTTGTGACCGGCGCGGATCGCGTCGCAGGCGCCGCATTGGAATGCGAAGCCGCGGGCGCGGACGCGTGCGAGCCGCCGCCGAATCCGCTGCCTCCCATATGACCGCCGCCACCACCGCCGCCCATGTGCCCGCCACCGCCGTGCTGCGCAAACGCCACGGAGGGCGCAAACACAACTACGGCTGCGGCCAAGGCTCCGACGAGAATTTGTGTGGCGGCCAAACGGTATGGATTCGAGAGGTTCATTTTCGCACCTCGCTGACCCCAGCAGAGGCAATCGCTGCGTTTCACTGATTCTACATCATTAGACGCTCCCGCGCACCGCCTGGTTGCAGGTCAGCAAAGGCCACAGAGACACGGAGCAACGCGGGATCGGGAATGCCCGCCGGCGCAGGGGTTTCGGGCCCTCCGTGGCTCTGTGTCTCTGTGGCCAATCGGCTATACTGGCGCGCGATGGTGCCATTCCTACGATTCGGGCCGATCCTGGTGCCGACGTTCGGGCTGATGATCGCCGCGGCGATGGTAGCGGCGTACTACGTCCTGCGCGCGGACATGGCGCGGCGCGGGCTGGCGCCCAAGGACACGACGACGGCGGAGATGTTTGTCGCGGTACCGTCGCTCTGCGGAATCGTTGGCGCGAAGCTTTATCACGTGCTCGAGACGCCGCGCGAACTCTTCGCCGACCCGTTCGGCCAACTTTTCAGCCGCTACGGTCTGGCGTGGTTCGGCGGGCTGATCGCGGGATTCGCGGCGTTCGTGTGGCTGGCGCGGCGGCACAAATTTTCGCTGCTCGAAGTGTTTGACGCGGGCTCGGCGGCCGCGGCGCTGGGCTACGGCATCGGCCGCATCGGGTGCCTGCTTTCGGGCGACGGCGATTACGGCATCCCCACCACCCTGCCGTGGGGCATGAGTTTTCCGAACGGCCTTGTGCCGACAACCGACCGCGTGCATCCCACGCCGATCTATGAGTTCATTGCCGCGTGCGCGATCGCGTGGATCCTGTGGCGGCTTGGCGCCCAGCAGATGAAGTCTCGCCGCGAGACGGACTCGCTGCGGCCGGGCAGCGTCTTCGCTGTGTATCTGATCCTCACGGGCGTGGCGCGATTTCTGGTGGAGTTCATTCGCATCAATCCTCGATCGTTCCTCGGATTGACGAACGCGCAGGCGGCGAGCGTCGTCTCGGTGATCGTAGGCGCCGCGCTGTGGTGGCACGTGGCGAAGAAATCGCCGCGGCCCACGGTTTCGTAGGGGCGTGGCGCGCCGCGGCGCAGATGCTTGGCGAGATATAGACAATCCAGCTCGTACCGCGATTCGCCTGTCATTCCGAGGAGCGCAGCGAGGAGGAATCTCTCTTCGCGTTGCCGACCGGCGATGCCTTCACACGAAGAGATATCCCTCGCTCCGCTCGGGATGACAGCTCTCAATTGAGTGAGTCTCTTTCAAGCATGGCGTGACGGGCGAATCCGTAGGGCTGGCGTCCCGCCGGCGAGACGCCGGAGCTGCAAGGCTTGTGTTCGCGCGAGTGGCGAGATCTCGCCAAGCATGTTTGCCGGGCGTAGTCCGCCGCGGCGGACCCCTACAAAACCATCCACGATTCCCGCGGCGGCTGGTGCTTTCCCTCGCGGATCAATGTCAGGAATTGATTTTTGGCATGCGGATGGCGAGGAGGCCGTCCGCGACGACCGCGATAGAGCTGGCGGCGTTTACGTCGGCGGGCAGTTCCATGATGCAGACGGATTTCGATGGCGGGCGATCGTCTTCCATGTGCGGGCCCGTTCCGCGCCCCGTGTCCGAACCCGCTTCCCAGCGGCCACTTACTTCTGCGCCCCGCGCTTTTCGGCGGCGGACGGACGGGCCCACAGCGGAGCTCTGCGTGACGTCCGGGTCGTTTTCCGCTCGGCGGGTTTGCGGGGTAAGCGAGGGCTGCGCCAGAATTACCAGCCAGCGCGATTCAATGCCGATTTCCAGGCGCGCGGCGGTGGCGTCGGGAATACTAGCCATCGCGTAGACGAACTCCGTCGAATCGTGCACGTTGATCGTAAAATCCAGCAACAATTCACGCTCGGCGCGAACCCAATCCTCAAGTTCCCCGCCTGGACTCAGCCCCCGCGCGAGAAAATTTTCATAGGCGCGACGCGCCACACAATCGTAAGCCTCGAGCAGGCAGTCGGTCAGATCGGTCAGGGCCACGCATTCGCGCTGCGGCTTTCCCGGCCCGCGCGATATCCGTTTGCGGATGGCGTTGCGGCCACCCGCAGGTGAGTCCACGACAGCGTACGTTTTCACGGCAGCGCTCCTCTCCTTCACAGACTTCAAATCGGCACGTGATCCCTGTCTCTGTACTTGCGCCGCGTCAGTATTGGGCGCTGAGTGGTCGCTGAGCCCGGCAATGCGGTCACGGGCCGCAGCGATGTCCCGGACTGAAACGCGGCCATGGCCCGCAGCACCGTCGCTGTCGGGGGATGCGCATTTGTCTCGTGCCCAAGAGTCGTCGCGTGCCGGGGAGTCGCCGAGTGCATCTGAACGGCGCGCGGGCCCGCGAGCGTTGAATTACTGGAGACGGCGCTCGCATTGTCACCAGCGCTTCTAAGCAATAATCGTTCCATCTCCGCTTCGAGCATTTGCGCGTTGAGCGCGCGCCTTCCCAGCACGGAGACGCCGCGCTCGACAACCGGCAGCCACAGGCAGCTTTCCGAAAGCGCCACGCCGACCAGCAGCGTCCGCGAGTGCCGCTCGATCGGTGCGGCGACGTCGTAGCCGCGGCCGTCCGGAAGAGTCTCCGTGGCCAGCACGATATCGAAATCGAATGTCTCCAGCAGGTCCTGCGCTTTTTGTACGGTCAGCACCTGACGCGATCCCCATCCTCGATCGGAAAAACGCCGGAGAATCTCGACGGTGCCGGCCGAAGGCGTTCCAACCACTAGAATTCGCATTGCGATTACAGTCATTGTGTTTCTTCCTTCCGCGCACAGCGCCCGTAATCCCAACGGCGAGCGGCGCTCACGCGCCATCGCCTCGGTCCTTGGGGAGTGCGGTTCGTCCTGCGCGAATGGCGAGGGCTCGCCAAGTTCGCTTCCCGGGCGCCCGGCGATGCCTTCTCCCTCGCTCCGCTCGGAATGGCAGCTCTAAAGTGGGGCGACTCATTCGCAAGCACGTTAGCCAGGAATCCGCCGCGAGAGATCATGCCCCGACAAAACCACAGCGCGTTTCCTTCCCGAGTATGAATCTGAACCAAATCGGGAACCCGCAGGAGAACCGAAAATGCACCAATAATTCCCGCGCATGCCCTGATGTCTATATCGGGAAGCTCGGGCGAAACGTTAGCGAAAATATTGCCTTCCAGTCTTGCGGAAAACGCAGCGTTTCACTACGCATGGTTCGACAGGAAACACTACTGCATTTGACTTGCGGGACTTGCCAATACACTGCGTACCTCTTCGCCCCGGTTAAGCTGTAAGTTACTTGACGACATGATAGCGAGCGAGCTACAGTATCGCCCTGTTATGGGATGGCGCCGTGGGCATCTTGCCGCAACTGGATATCGCGACAGTCGCCGCGAGGCGCCCGATCGAGGGGTCAATATGAAAGACAAGGCCAAAGGCCCCGCAGAGAATCCTGAGTCCAGCCGGCCCGAGTCGCCGCTGCCGCCCGCGCTACCCTCCAGATATTCCAGGCCGTATCGAGTGCTCGTGGCGGACGATCACCCCGTGGTACGGCGCGGGCTGCGGGCAATGCTGGAATCGCAGCGCGGCATCGAAGTTTGTGGCGAGGCCTCCGACGGCCTCGCCGCCGTGGACCTGGTGAAAAAGGGCAAGCCGGATCTCCTCCTGCTGGACCTGACCATGCCGGAGATGAACAGCCTGGAGGTCACGACGGCCGTGCGGGAGTGTTCGCCGGAAACCGAGGTGCTGATTCTGAGCATGCATTTTTCCGAGGAGCTTGCGCGCGAAGTGCTGCGCTGCGGAGCGCTCGGATACATGCTGAAATCCGACGCGGATGCGGAACTGCTCGAGGCGATTGATCGCGTCCGGCGGCACCAGCCGTTTTTCACCAGCAAGCTGGCCAGCGCCATGGCGCAGAACTTCATGGACGGGACGCCGGAAGCCGGCGTGGACGAAAAGGGTAAGCCCGCTTCCCCGCTCACGGACCGCGAGGTTCAGGTGGTGCAGTTGCTCGCGGAAGGAAAGAGCAACAAGGAAGTCGCGGGGACGCTCGGAGTCTCGACGCGAACGGTCGAAAGCCACCGGAACCACGTCATGCACAAGATGAATTTTGGAAGCTTCAGCGAATTAATCCGCTTCGCGGTCCGCAGCAGCCTAGTCGCGCCGTAAGTAAACGGTTTTTCCCCGTAGGGGCGTAGTCCGCCGCGGCGGACCACACCCGTGCAAAATCAGCTGCCGATGGTCATGGATGGGAAAACGCGCCATTCGCGGAAACGGCCCCCACGCTTGACGCGATGGAGGCCGTTCGATTGCGATATTTCGTTACCCTGGGACTCGTGCAAAAACGCCGGCGAGACTCGGGCGCTACGACTTCCCGCTAGGCTTTTTTGGCGGTTTTGCGCCGGCCGCGGCGCTTCGTTGGACGCTCCGTCGGCGGCTCGCCGATCAGTTCCGCGCTCCAGATGGAGGTGACGAATTTCTTCATGCCGTGGTTGTCGAAATCAATCGTGGTGCGTTCGCCGTTTGATTCCGTGACGACGCCAAGACCGTATTGGTCGTGACGAATAGCCTGGCCCTCAACGAGAGTCTGCACGTTGCCTCCTGGGATATCGAAAAAGCGATGAAGTCCTGACAGGTTCTAGAGGGCGGTGACGCGCTCGGCCTGCAAACCCTTCGGACCCTGCTTCACTTCGAACTCGACGGCCTGTCCTTCGTTGAGGCTCTTGTAACCCTCGGACTGAATCGCCGAGAAGTGCACGAAGACGTCCTCACCGGACTGGCGCTGGATGAACCCGTAACCCTTTGCTGCGTTGAACCACTTGACTGTGCCCTGTTCTGTAGCCACGATACTGCTCCTAATTAATTCATAAGACGACGGTTAGTCGCCCAGAAGGCTATCTGGTGCCCCCGCTTGCCTGGCCCGCCAAAAAAAAGGCCGTCGGACACCTGCCCGGCAGCCTTGTGAGACGCGTCAAAAGCGACACAAGAGCAACAAACGCATAGAGATAATACCACGGATTAGAATCGAAAACAACGGGGGGTCAAAACCCGAAAATCGCCCCCGAAAAATGCCCGCCAAAGCGTTCGGTTTCCCTTCGTAAGCGCACGATATTTCGTGCCGGTATAAACCACTCCAAATTTGTCGCCGCGCCGCGCCGGGCCGGCATTTTCTTCGTAGGGTCGTAGTCCGCCACAGCGGACTACGACCGGCAAACGCACTTGGCAGGCTGTCGCCATTCCCCAAAACACGACCGCCCGCGACGATGTACTCCTGGTTAATTCGAGGCAACGCCGCACCGGGCGTAGCGGTGCTACGCCGCTACAAAACCATCCGGAATCTTTCGCCTCGGCGCGTTACGAGGGCTGTAAACCAAACGCTTCGGCGAGGAGCTCGTACGATCGCCGGCGGTCGGCGTGCTCGTGCGTCATTGTGGTGATCATGATTTCGTCCACGCCGCCCTGATCGGCGAGCGCCGTGAGCTGCGCGCGGACCTTCGCGGGCGTGCCGACGAAAGAGCGATCGCGATTCATCTCGACGATTTGCAGTTCCTCGGGCGAAAACTTGTAATTCGTGGCTTCCTCGATGCTCGGAAAGCGCCCCATTTTGCCGGAGCGGAAACGCAGCAGTGTAAGCGCGAGCGGCCGCGAGAGTTCCTCGGCGCGCGCGTCCGTCTCCGCGCAGACCACCGATACGCCGATCAGCGCCTCCGGCTTCGCCAGAAATTCCGACGGCCGAAAATGATCGCGGTAAAGGCGCAGCGCGCCCACGGCCGGCCACGGCTGGATGTGGTGCGCGAAAGCGAATCGCAACCCCATCTGCGCGGAAAGCTCGGCGGAAAAATCGCTCGAGCCGAGCAGCCATACGTCCGGCATGGGGACGTCGTCCGGCATCGCGCGAATGCGTTCGAGTGCATGCCCCTGCGGAAAGCCGTGATCGAGGAACGCCAGCAGGTCGTTAAGGCGCGCGGGAAAATCGTCGGCGCCGAGCAATTCGCGCGAGCGTCGAAGCGCGAGCGCGGTGAGCGAGTCCGTGCCGGGCGCGCGCCCGATGCCGAGATCCACGCGGCCGGGATGCAGCGCCTCGAGGACGCGAAACGTCTCCGCCACTTTCAGCGGCGTGTGATTCGGCAGCATCATTCCGCCGGAGCCGACGCGGATCCGCTGCGTGACGTCCGCCACGTGGCCGATCATGATTTCCGGGGCGGAGCTCGCGATCAGCGGCGTGTTGTGATGCTCGGCGAGCCAGTAGCGTGTGAAGCCCAGCCGGTCGGCGAGCTGCGCCAGGTCGAGCGTGTTGCGCAGCGCTTCCGCGCTCGTCGAGCCCGACGCCACCGGCGAAACATCCAGCACGGACAGCCGATAGGATTTTCCCGCGGGCATTGGTTCCCTTCTCCGAGACGATTCGCGCGGCGATTCGGGTAATGCGCGCACGACAATTGTTACACATCGGAGAAGCGCAGGCCACGGGCGCAGTGTTCGTCGCGCCAGTTCGTGGCGCCAGCGTCTTGCTGGCGTTTTTGTCGTGCGCGCGCAGGAGTAAAAACCGCCGGCACGATGCCGGCGCTGCGAACCGCACGCCCGTGCCCGGAATTTACTTCGTCGGGGCGTAGCGTTGCTACGCCCCTACAAAACCGACACGAATCGTTCGCGGCGTCTCGCGCGCGAAGCGCTGGCGAATGAGCCGGTACCAGGAATACGATGGTACGGAAGTACCGCTAAAACGCGCGACCCCGGTACTGCCAGAATGTAACTTTGCCTCTACTGCTTCGGCAGCCTGCCCCCTGCTATTGTTTCTCTTCGGACACGCACGCCACGAAGACGAGGCCCATCAGAATGAGCGACACGTTTGACTTTTCGATCCCCGACCAGAACCACAGCAACAATCTGCGCGCTGACAATAGCTCCCCGGATGCAACGGGCCAGGCGCAGCCGTGCCCCGAAAACGGTTCCGCGGCGCTGAATTCGACAACCGATGGCGCAGCGGGCGCCAAGGCATCGCCGGGCGAACGCCGCAGCCGGCGCCGCGCGCTGATTTCCGCGCCCGTGCGCGTCCGCAGCGTGGACGTCACCGACGGCGGCCCCGACGAAATTTCGACGACCCTTGACGTTTCCCGCGGCGGCGTGCTTTTCGCGACCAAGAGTCCCAGCTTTGAAGTCGCCATGCCGGTGATGGTCACGTTTCCTTACAGCAAGTCTCAGGTTGCGGTGCAGGCCGAACAGACGGGCCGCGTGGCGCGCGTCACGCAATTGCCGGACGGCCGCTTTTCCGTCGCCGTCGTGCTGCGATCCGGCCCCGGTGACGATTTGGTGGACGCGGGCGGGCGCAAGCTCGACGCGAATGCGTCCGCGGAAACTTCCTACTCGTCCGAGCTCGTCGCGGAAAAGCCTCTCATCATCGCGGTAGATAAGGACCAGACTCTGCGCGATTCGCTGAAAGCGTATCTGACCGGCGAAGGCTACGAAGTGATCGTCCTCGCCAGCGCGGAGGAGGCGCATCATGCGCTGGAAATGTTTACTCCCGCACTGCTGATTGCGGAAATTGAGGGCGACGATCTGCCGGGCTACGAGCTTTGCGCGTACGTAAAGGCCACACCGAGGCTGCAAACCGTGCCGGTAATGCTGATGACCAGCTCGGCGTATCCGAGCGATTACGCAAACGCCCATTCGCTGGGTGCGGTCGTATGCATCGCCAAGCCGTATCGCCAGGAACGCCTCGGGCATGTGGTGCGATTGCTCGCACCCACGCGCCAGCACAAGGAACAAACCGGACCCGCGCGTCCCGGCGACGCCTCACGCAAAAGCTGCAACGGCAACGCCACGAGGAAATCGGTCGGCTACTCGCCCAATATCCGCCTCCGCCCAGGCTGGTAAGCCCTCGGGCGCGATAACGCGCATCAGCACACGCAAGCCCGCACCGGGCGTAGCACCGCTACGCCCGGTGCGGCGCTACTCCGAATCAACCATGAGCAATGCGTCTCGGGCGTGAATCCACATTCAATGGCGAAACCTTGCCAAGCATGTTCGCCGGGCATAGTCCGCCGCGGCGGACTACGCCCCTACGAAGAAAATTCCCACAAACGCGAGCCAGCGCAAACAAGCACACGCTCGGAGAAGACCTAAAATCTTATGGCGCGGCGCTGCCATGCAGCGATCCTCCTGCCCCCGCGCCCGCTGTTAACCCTGTGGGCGCACGAAACACTCGCCGGGGCGCGCGCGGGCGTCCTTCCCGGTAAAATAGGCCTATGAAATGCCCGAAATGCAGCGCCGACGCACGCGACATCGCGCGATTCTGCCCGCGATGCCATGCCACGCTGCGTTACGAATGCCCTTCGTGCAAACACGAACAGCGTCAGGGCGGCCAATGCGAAAAATGCGGCGTTGATTTCCTGAAATATATCAACGCGGTCGTCGCGGGCAAGAAAATCGAGGCCGACGCGGCTCACGATCGGCTGGAACAGCGTTCGAGCCTGATGAAGAATCTCCTCTTCGTGCCGTTCACGCTGGGCATTCCCCTGATTCGCAACTTGCTGCTTGGATCGCGCAGAGACCGCGAAACTTAAGCGACATCTGGCTCCCTCGACGTCCTGGTTGCGCCAAGCTGGTTCTTGTACCGCCAGCGTCTCGCTGGCGTTTTTCCGCGCATCGTTTCCCGCAACAGAACCGCCGGCGACACGCCGGCGCTACGAAACGCGTGATCACTCCGGAGTGTACTTCTGCGAGGAGCGACCTACCGCGCATTGAAATATCGCGACGGCGGATACAGCCCCGTGCGCGAAAATTCCGCACCGATCGCCCGCTTGACCTCGCGATACCAGTAATCGAACGTTCCCTCGGCCACGCCCACCAGACGAATCGCGCGACGGTATTCCGCGCCGCGCAGGAAATACACGTTGAAAAGTTTCAGCCTCCCCTTCCATTCCGGCCGGCGCAGCGCGTGACGCCCGATGCGTTCGAAGTCCGCGACGTAATCGCACGCCCGGGCGCGGTCCGGCCGCCACAGATATCCCGCCGAAGGCTTCTCGAAATCCAGCGAACGCACCGAGCCGGTCGAATCCGCTAGCCATTCGCGCAGCCCGCGGTAGCGGCCGTGGCACGCGTCGAATATTTCCGTGGATTTCATATTTGAGATCAACTCCTAGTGGCGAGTGGCTAGCGCCTTGGCTAACGCGCCTGCCCCCCAGGTCGTCGCCGGTTTGAAATGGGCATGGCATGTCATGGCCGGTGCGGCGCCGGGTGCCCTGATACGAACCTGGCGATCGCGCATTCGAGACGGCTTCGTAGGGGCGTAGTCCGCCGCGGAGGACTCCCTCGGGATGGCGATCCTGATCGGATCGTCAATTATCCTTCGGAAGCTTCGGCGTGTCGGTGAGCAGCGCGCCAATCTCCCACGCATTATCCGAGCGCGTGAGCTCTTCCTCGACAGCAACGAGGCACGCATGAAAGCACTCGCGCCAGCCGATCAGATATCCGCGCGCATATTCGTCCGCCATGCGCTCGCGCTCGCGGTGTGTGCGCTGCATCTCGAACACCTGCGTGCACTCGATTTCCGGCGCGCGTACCGCCACGCGCAAGCGGTAAACGAGCTCGCGCACACCGCGCAGCACCCAATGCAGCGGCGCCGGGTAATACACGCCGATCCGGCGGCGCGGCTCGTACCACGCCATTCGCCATCCGCGCGGGATCATTCCCCCGTGCCCTACTTCCCTGCGCAATCGCATTTTTGAACGCGCCTTCATGAACGTGGAACCTCCGGGCCGCTGCCTACGGCGAGTTCGCGCCGAATCGCTTCCTCGCGTTCCGCACGCATCAGTTGTTGGTGCAGGCGCGCTTCGAGGAAAAATTTGTTTTGGTGCTGGAGATGCGGCGGGGCCGGGAAATCAGGCCTCGCGCCTCGTCCGGGGTTCTGTGTTTGACCTAAACCGGAGGAATTTGCAGCTGGGGCTTGCGCTGGCGGCCGTTGATTTTGATTTTCTCTGTGGAAATTCCTGCGCAAACCTACCGGTATTGTTCTTTCTTGTGATCTTGCTATAGATGAACTACCTATCCCGCCCGCAGTCTGCTGATTCCACGCGGGATTCAACCCATTTGGTACGCGGCTTTGCGTGACGCCCCCCGAAACTTTGCGTACCCCGTACGCGGAATTGCGTCCACCTTGTGGAAATTTCTTGGCCTTGGTGATGCGCACAATTACTCCGGCCGGGGCCGCTTCCGTCTCGATGTAACCGTGGCGCCGAAGCGTGTGCATCCAGCGCTCCAGCGTTCGGCAATTAAATCCTGTCTCTTCCTCGATTTCTCGATAGCTGATCGGAGTGCCGCCCAGGACCCAACCCACATCACCGTGTTGATGTGTCTGCCGCAGGACGAGCCATCCGTAGAGCCACAGCGCCGCGCCCATCCGCCGATGGTGCCGCGCCTCGAACAGCACCCCGCGCAATCCGGCGTTATAGTCTTTGCCTCTCATAAACTGACCGCCGGGAGCTGGCAGAACACCAACGATTTCCTGCGCCCGAACTCGCCGTGCGTCAGCATTCGCCGCAGTAAGGAATACGTACTTCCACGTACCCGCGAGGTGCGTAGTCTCTAACTTCTAAGCGCATTACCCGCGTCACAGGCAGGCTCTTCCGGCAGAAGCCGCAAACCGGATCTCCGTAGTCGTCCGTGTAGGCACCGTGAACTCGTAGGGCGCTCCGCAACTTGCGTTCGTGGTGCCACCGCTCGCGATTCTCGCGTTCATACGCCTGATGCCTCGGGTCGGCGCGCCAATGGCGCATGTAGAGTCGGTTGTACCTGCGGCGCTTTTCAATCAACGCCTTCTCCGCTCGTTCCGCGCGCCCGTGATATCCCAGGGAGATGGCCGAGAAACGACTGCAGTGCATTGCTGCCTCCCACCGCCTCAGTTCGTTTTCGTTCGCCGCGGTACTACTACTCGGGTACCATTGCGCTAAGTAATCTCTGTGTTATTCTGCGCCGTACCTTTCTTTTCTCCTGCTCTTGGAGATCGACGTCACCGGAGGCATTTTCATGGGCGCTGCCCGTCCGCCGCTCAAATACTTGGCGACCTGTTCGCAGATGTCGCTTGAATCGGTGGAGCTGTCGCGCTTGAACCTTGCGGCGAATCTGCGTAAGGAATTTCAGGAAGTCCTGGACGAGTGGATTGACTCCGAGGTTGATGCGCAGCTCGCGCGCTCGATTCTGGAGTGGCGGCGCGAGCAGGACATTGCGGCGAGCATGCCCGCGCTCGAAGCTGCGAAGCCCCCTCAATTGGAACAGCTCGCCATCGCATTTCTTCCGGAATGCTCCGCGCTGCCGGCAGGTGATGCGGTTGAGCGCGATAGTCAATCGCTGCCGGAGGAAATACCGTCGAGGCGTGATGATTCGCCGCGCGACTCGGTTTCCGAATACAGGTCGCCCGTGCGTCTCCGCGATGACAACGCCCCGATGGTAGGTAAGGAGTCCCGCTCGATCGCAGTCCTCGTCCCTTGCTCGACGTCGCTCGCGAGAGCCGCGGCGGTGAATTCGGGCGCCGCCCAAGGTCTCGTCGAGCCGCTTTCCGGCAAACTGCAGGTCTATCGAAAGACAATTGCCTCGCCGAATGGCGCGCGAAAAACCGGGAGCAAACCGACCCCGATCCTCGCCGCGGAGAGCCCCTCCTGGGCCGTTCACATGCAGGCAGAATGCGCGGCGCAATATTCCCGCGTGCGACGGGCCGGATGACAGGGCCGTGCGCCGAGGCTGGTGGTCCAACGAGCCCGTGCTCAGCTCCTGTTTCGAGTCGCTCGGGCGCGCCGTCCTCACTTGAACGCGCCCCCTGATTGAAGTGCTCGAAGCGGTGACGCCAACCTCGTCCGCCGGCCCTGAATAAAGCGCGCAGCGCCGCCGAGCGAGCACCACCGTCGCGCGCGCGGAAACAACGGCTCCAGCCCCTGCGATCCCGTTCTTTGATCGCGTCCCGGGAGCTGTGAAATGGCTAGCGGTCGTTCCATCGCCGGGCAGCCCACGCCGAGGGCGCATCGTGAAGCTTTTAGGCATCGTTGAAACCGCTGTGACAGGTTTTCGCGGCTTTGACAGGCCATCGTTGTCGCTCGATCGAGCGGCACCACCTCGGCGCGCTCGCGCGATTCGCGTCGGACTCGTGCCGTCGCCATCTCTGGCAGCGAATTCGGCGATGCCGTGCCACGGAACGCTGCGATCGCATTGCCGATGCCGATTCGCTGGCGCTTTTCGACTACGTGCCATGGTCGTCGTTTCCATCAGTCGTACTCCGCAACGCAAATGCCTGATCGCCCCGCCTTCGTTAACGTCACCACGCGAGTCAATTCCCTCGCTTCCGCTCAGTCACGCACTCCGGACACGTCGCCAGAGACGGGTGCGCTTGCCGTCCAAATGTCAGTGCCGGCATGAACCACCGCGCGTGGCGCAAACCGCATTGCGCAAAGCGACTCCACACCGCTACATACACTGACAGCTTCACCAAATGCTCCAATCGCGGCGCTACCCGCTCCGAAATGACAGCTGCACTCTGCTCCGATCATTTCGCCACCGCAGCGCCCCACGAATCGGACGAAGCGCCCAACAAAAACCGCCACCGGAGCTGAGGCCCAAATCCAAGTGCTCCGCGCGGAGCGCCTTCCAATGCGCCCCGTCTGTCGCTGCGGGTATTTCGCGTGCAGCGCCCGAGAGAACCGCCGCGCGAGCTCCAGTTGCGACCCCAGTACGCGGCGCCGAGTGCCCTCCGATGCGCTGCGTCTGTCGCAGCAAGTGATCGGCCGCAGCACGCGAAAAAACCGCCACGGGAGTTCCATCTTCGACCCGCACAAGCATCGCCAGGCGTTCTCCAACGCGCTGCATCTATCGCAGCAAGTATTCCGTGCACAGCCTCCGAAGGACTCACAGGTACCGCACTCTACGAAGCCGCGCTCAGGGGGATACACTCGCCGTTTGCTCTCGCCGTACGCACCCTCGATGCCACGTTCCCGTTTGCTCCCGCAGCAGCGAATTTCGCAGCGTCGAGCGCTTGCACTCTCACTTTGTACTTGGCATGGCCACCCGCGAGGTCGCCTTCCCGCTTGTTGGAGCAGTGCTGAATTTCACCGCAATCATCGCTCGTCCCCCGTGCAGCGCTTCGGCATCAGCACTCGACGTTTGCGCCTGGGGTCGGCAATCGCGAACCCCACGTTCCCGCAGGCACCGCGCTAAGCGAAGCCGGACTCGGCGCTTGCATCGTCGTTCGCGCTCGCCGTTCGCACTCTCGGTGCCACGTTCCCCCACGTGCCGCGCTATGCGCAGCCGCACTCGGCGCTTGCACCCGCCATTTGCCCTCGGCGTCTGTGTTTGGCGTGGGCACTCGCGACGCCACCTTCCCGTTTCCTCCCACAACGGCGAACTCCGCAGCCCTTAACGCCTGCCCATCCCGTTGAACGCCCTCACCCGCGCCGTGATTGTTGAGTCCGCGAGTTCTCGACGTCGCCTTTTACGACGGCCTCCCAGACAGCCTCTCAGCATGCGTGCCAGCAACTCCATTCGTCGCCCTCGTGGAGGCTCCCAATCGCCAGAACGTTCGACGTCGCGAGTCGCGCCACGCCGCACCCAGCACATCGAGCTCTCGCCGTTTCCCTGCTCCGCCGCACGTATGCGATGTCTCTGCAAATCAACATAAGATATTCATTCGAAGCAAAGCGGCGCGAATGTGACGAGGCGCTGGGGCGACAAATCTTCGCGCATCTCGTCAGAAGGGGCGCGCCGGCGATTCGGTTTACGAATGGCAGGATGCAATTGCGATGACTCGCGCAGGATATGAGATTTGAGGAAATGCGACCTGGGATCGCGACGGATATTGAGTATGGGTAATTTCTAATTGGAGTGGGCTTTGCTGCGACGTTGGGGACTTCGCTGGCATTCCTACACAACAGGCAGGGGAAAGAAACAACTTCCAGTCAGCGATTGTCGGGATTTGTTGCCGCTCAAGAACGGGGGTCCAAGTGCAGTCCAGGAGAACCAAGATTGCACATTATCAAGTGCGCTAGATACTCACGGCTTGCGATACGCTGGACGTCAGCGCGGGTCACTGCCGAGCCAACTGCTTAGTCGCACACGCGACTTATGATGCTCGGCACGATTTTTCGCCCGCCGTTCGTTTTGCATACGCTATGCCCTAATACTTGAGACCACTTTCGCTGCGATCGGTAGATTCATTTGCTGGCGCACGACAACCAGTCCGAGGTGACGGCGATCATCTTAGGCTCGGGCGCCGGTCATATTACGGTACGTAGCGCGACTACCTAGGAGCCGCCACTCCAACGTGCGGCAAAACCAGTCGCGGCGCGCGAAAAACAGTACAGATCGGTTGCAATGATGACGATTGCTTTCGTCGGGGCCGCGACGGACTCTGTGCGTCCCAAGGGCGACGAACTCGGCGGCGGCGATGTCGGCGACTGTCATAGCGATGGCGCTACGATCGACGGGTTCGTCGGAGACGATGCCAGCGGCGAACTGCGAATTACGCGATCAAGAAGCTGGTGTGCGGGGCGGCCACGGCTCGAGGAGCTGTTCCTTGCGGTAAATCATTGCGTTGATGTCGTACGGGGCCAAATCGATGCTGTGCCCGTGCGTAATCGCGTCAGTGGGGCAGGCCTCGACGCAATAGCCGCAAAAAATGCAGCGAGAATAATCAATATTGTAAACGCTGGCGTAGCGCTCGCCGGCGGAGATGCGCTCCGTGTCAGTATTCTCCGCGGCTTCAATATAAATGCAATTCGCGGGGCAGGCCGCAGCGCAGAGGAAGCAGCCTACGCATTTCTCGAATCCGTTCTCGTCGCGCTGCAAAACGTGGATGCCACGATAGCGGGGCTGGACGCTTGCGGGAACGTCCGGATAGTTTTCAGTGGTCGTCTTGCGAAACATGGTTTTGAACGTGACGCTAAAGCCCTTCACAAGCGTCAGGAATGTTTCGCCAACTTCTCTTACGATTGAGGCCATGAGTCACTCACTGTAGCAAATTTTAAGGTCCCGCGCTTCTGGCATTTCTGCGACAACGAGATAAGGCGCAGCAAGCAGCGCGTCTGCGACGCGGCCGTAAAGCGGCACGCGGGACTCAGCGAGCCATGCCGCACGCACGAATCACTCTCCTGGTGGAGCGACGGGAGCGGGTTCTGGAAGCTTTCCTTTGCCGGTCATTGCGGAAATGATCTGGCGGCCGTGAAAGCGGCCATTTTCGATGAAGATGTCGGATGTTTTCAGGCCTCCAACGACGACACCGGCGACATAGATTCCCGGCACGTTCGTTTCGAGGCTGTCGGGATTGGCTTCGGGGCGGCGCGTCTCCCCATCGAGGTGAATTCCCTGCTGCTCAAGAAATTCAAAGTCGGGGTGGTAGCCAGTCATCGCAAAGACCTGGGCGGCCGGGATGCTTTTCTCTGGGCCGGAGTTCTTCACCCAAACCTTGCCAGGCTCGACGCGCGTGACGCTGGTTGAGAACAGCGCATGGACTTCGCCGGCACGGATGCGGTTTTCGATGTCGGGTTTGACCCAGTATTTGAGGCTTTTGCCCATCTCGGACTGCCGATGAACGAGCGTGACGCGCGCGCCGCCGCGGAAAAGATCGAGCGCCGCTTCGGCGGCCGAATTTTTTCCGCCGATGACGACGACGTCCTGATTCCAATAAGGGTGGGCGTCGGTGAAATAGTGCGAGACATGAGGCAGATCTTCGCCGGGAATTCCGAGGCGGTTCGGGCGGTCGTAGTAGCCGGTGGCGATGATGATTTTCCTGCCGTGATACTGGTGACGAGCGCCGGACTCGGCGAGCGTCTCCACGACGAACGCATCGTCCTTGCCGTGGATTTTTTCGACGCGTTCGTAGAGGCGGGTCTCGAGGCCGTAGTGCTCGACGGCGCGGCGGTAATACTTCAGAGCTTCGACGCGGGTCGGCTTGCCGCCGGTGGTGGTCATGGGGAGATCGCCGATTTCCATGCGCTCGGGAGTCGTGAAGAACAGCATGTTGATCGGGTAGTGGTAGAGCGAGTTGCAGAGGGCACCCTTGTCTAGGACCAGCGAGCGCATCCCGGCACGCGTGGCTTCGATGGCACAGGCGAGGCCGGTGGGCCCCGCGCCGATGCAAATCACGTCGTAGAGGCCACGATCGGCGACTTGGGAGCCCTTAATTTCACTCATGGCGCCCCCTCGTTTTCAGTGTCACGTAGATGGTACGTCCATCGTTTGTTTTCAATGAGTTAGGAGAAAATCTACTCGGCACGCTGTGTCGAGTAGATGTGCCGCAAACCGGACGAAACCCACGGGCTTGGCGCGAGGAGAAAGTGGCCGACGAACCGGGCACACTGCTACGCAACCCGCGGCGTCTGGCTCGGACCGCGCGTTCGATCAAATGCTGGTTCAGGTTCTTCACGTGACCATCTTAGTACACGGGAGCGGGAGTGCAAGTGTGGATCCCTGTGGACTTTGAGCAAGCCTGAAAAACGTCCTCGCTCTCTCCCGGAAAGCGTCCAGGACGCAGGTCAGCCGATGAGACCCCCATCCGCCCAGTTACCCGTTAGGACAGGTTCTCTTGTGGAATCAGCCAGCGTGCGATGGTACCGACAGAACGCTACGCGTTTGATAGGCTGGCGCCAGGGTAGCAAGCGGCGTCAACGGAGGGATAGCAATGGCTAAATCATATGCGGGAGCGGCGATTGTTCTGGTTTTGTGCGCTGGCGCGGCGCTGAGTGGTTTGGCCGCGGAGCCTGTTTCCCAGCCGCTCCGGCAGACGGAACTTCTTGCGCTCGTGGCGGGCGGAGTCCTGCCCGAAAACCTGGTACGGGAAATCGGCACGTATGGCTTGGCATTCCATCCGGATGACCCGTACCGGTCGCAACTCAAGAACGCCGGAGCCGACGACTCCATCTTGAAGGCGCTCGATAGCGCGAAAACTGTTGCCGTACGCCCCGCTGATGGGAACGCCGACGCGGCAATGCTGCAGCACATCAGTAATGCTGGGGCGTGGATGAAGGGCGAGCGCTATAACGAGGCTGCGCAAGAGCTGAATGCCCTTCTGACTGCCAGCTTTGACAAAGAAGAGGCGGGGTTCGTGATGGCCGAACTGCTCCGCAGGCAGGAGCGATGGAACGAAGCGGAACTCTTGTACGAAAAGGTGCTGGAAGAAGCTCCCGATTTTCGGGAAGGACACACGAAACTGAGTTACATCCTCTATCGAGTGGGAGATTATGAGGGCGCGCTGCGGGAGAGCAAGAAAGCGCTCGCCCTAACCCCCGACAATTCCGAAGCGCACAAGAACAGCGGTCTGGCGCTTGAATACTTGAATAAACACGACGCGGCAGCCGCCGAGTATAAAGAGGCACTGCGACTTAAGCCGGACTACGCTTTGGCGCGGTATGACCTCGGGAATTTGCTACGCGAAGACGGCAAATTCGACGACGCGATCATCGAGTACAAGAAGGCGATACAGCTCGATCCGAAAGCTGCAGGCCCGCACAACAATCTTGCTATCTCTCTCGATCAGAAGGGCGACCTCGATGGAGCGATCCGCGAATACCGGGAGGAGAAACGCATTGATCCAAAATCGTTTGATGTGCGCGCGGCCCTTGCGGCGGATCTTACGAGGCGCGGCATGGATGCCGAGGCGGTGACGGAATACCGCGACCTAGAGGCCATGTATCCGAACATGGAGGTGTGCCACGACTGCCTTGGCAATGCGCTTTTCCGAACATGGGATTTCGACGGCGCAGAAAAAGAGTTCCGGAAGGCAATGCTGATGGATCCGACGGACTTCAGACCGCACGTAGGACTCGGAAACATTCGCGAAAATCAGAACAGGTACGACGAGGCTCTGGAGGAATACCGGCGGGCCGAAGCGATAGACGACACTGCGCCGGACGCGCACGTTGGCGCCGGAAGAGTCTTGCTGGCGAAAAAGAATTACGCGCAGGCCATCGTAGAGTTCAAGCAGGCCGAGGAGCTGAGGCCGGGCTGGGAAAACGTTTATGACCTTTGCGGCCAAGCTCTCGAAGCCTCGGGAAACGTTGACGGCGCAATTGCCGAGTATCGGCAATCCCTCGCGCTCAACGCCAAACAGCTTCAGGTGATAATCGAACTCGCCTTGGCGCTTGAGAAGAGTGGAGATTGGGTCGGGGCGATCGCGGAATATCGCGCGGCGGCCGGCGTTGACGCGAGCATGGATTTGCGAACCAAAGTCATACGAACCTCCGACCGCGATCCTCAAAAGGAATACGCCGCGGCGCAGGAGCGTTTTTCAGCGCATCTTGCTTCGTTGAAGGCGGCCGGGAAGACCGCCGAGGCAACGAGCCTGCAGGCGCGTGTTCAGAACATCAGTGTCTCATCCGGCCTTTCCGATAAGCTCGACGCCGCGATGCAAGCGGGAGCCAAGGCAAACTCCGAACGACGCTGGGATGAGGCACTCAAGTTCTATCAGGGAGCCGTGGATCTGGCCGAAAAGATCCAGCCGCACGACTCACGACTAATCACGGCTCTGGATCATGTTGGAAACGAGAACCTGAAGCAGAATCCGGCCGCCGCACAGGCCGCCTTCGAACAGGAATTGAAGGTTTCCGAGGAGGTGTATGGCCCACAAACTCCCGGGACGACACCGGCGCTGCAGTCCCTGGGCAACAATGCGATGGTGGAACAGGATTACGAGGGCGCGGCGAAGTATTACTTTCGGGCCGTGGACATAAACGAGAAGGCATTCGGTGAGGGCAGCGACGCTGTCGCAGAGAGTCTAAGGGTCGCTGCGACGGCATATCTGATGGAAAAAGATTACGCGAAGGCGGAGCCGTATTTCTTGCGAGCGCTCCGAACCGAGGAGTCGCTGCACGGGAACGACAGCATGAACCTCGTACCCCTGCTAGGCGAACTGAGTTATCTCTACGATGGTTGGGCCAAGCCCGAAAAAGCCGAGCCTTATTATCACCAGACACTCAACGTGATCGAGAAACAATACGGCGAAAACAGCCCGGTGCTCGAAACGCTGCTGACCAAGGACGCCGCGGAGCTGCGCAGCCTCGGAAAATCAGATGAAGCCGATGCGTTGGACAAGCGGCTGGCGACGATCCGTGCGGCCACGATGAAAACAAACTAAGGCCTCGGCTATTTTGCGCCCTGCCCTTCCCCGCCACGGCCAGCGCCGAGAGTTCGATCGATTCAAAGCAAACCAGGGTGACGGCGAGCTAGCGGCGCGGGCTCTCTGCGGTGAAATGTTTCTTCCAAGGAAAACCAAGGACGTCTTTGCTAACGTCGTACTCCGTCGAGAGGTAGATGGATCCTACGATGCCCACCCCGGTGCGCTCCACGTTGATCTGCTCGGGTTCGAGATGAATCCCGTCCTGCGCGGCCTTGGCGATCACGAGGTCGCGAAATTCGGCGTCTGATCGCGGATCAACCAAACCGATTCGCATGCCGGTGAGTGACGAAAGGTCCTTCAGGTCGCCGGTCAGCTCGATGTTCGACAAATAGACCGAGCCAATCTGCCAGCCAGCGATCGCCGCCAGCACAAGCAGGGAGAGTCCGACAATGGTTCCTGCATTTTTCACAGACCCCTCCTAGCCCTGAAGGAAGTGGGCGCCTCAAATTCAAGGATAAGCGAGCAAGAACTTAATTGGTACGGTACGTGCCAAAACGTTACCCATTCGGTCCCGCCACCGGCGGGACCTCAGGGCCAGAAGGCGGCTGATAGGAGATCAGAAAGAGGCGGCGATCCCCTCCTGCGGTCGCCAGGGCGAACTACGGCGGGACCAGAGGCGATCAGAGTCGCGCGCAGCGGTCCCGCGTGGCATGATGGGCGGCGATTTGCGAGTAATGACAGGAGTGAGCGATGAGCACATTTGTTCTGGTTCACGGGGCGTGGCATGGCAGCTGGTGCTGGAAAAGAGTTCGCAAGGCGCTTCAGGCGCAAGGGCATGAGGTGTTCACACCGACGCTGACGGGAGTGGGAGAGCGGTCGCACCTGTTGTCGCCGCAGATTAACCTCGAAACACACATCCTCGACGTGGTGAACCTGATTCGCTGGGAAGAGCTGTCGAATGTCGTGTTATGCGGGCACTCGTACGGCGGAATAGTGGTAAGGGGAGCGGCGGATCGCGTGCCGGAGCGAATCGGCGCGCTGGTCTATCTGGATGCATTTGTGCCCGAAGACGGGCAGAGCCTGCACGACACGCTTCCGCCGGAACAGCGGAACGCACAGCGCGAGGCCGCGAAAATGCACGGTGACGGTTGGAAAGTGCCGCCCATCACCGCTGAGCGGTTCAACGTAAACGCCAAAGATGCGGCGTGGATGGACCGGCAGTGCACGATGCAGCCGCTGGCGACATTTGACCAGCCGCTTCGGTTGAGCGGCGGAATTGACGCGGTGAAGAATGTGACATACATCGTTGCTCCACGATTCGAAGGATCGCCGTTCGGGCAGTTCTACGAGCGAGCGAAGGCGAAGGGATGGAAGACGCTCAGTTTGGCGTGCGGTCATGATGTGATGCTGGATATGCCTGTGGAATTGACGGCGGCGCTGGCGGAGGCGGCGCGGTGACAAGCAAGAAGCAACACGGCGGGCACGGACGCGAGCCCAATGGTCGCGAGCCGCCAAGCACTGGCGCCGGGCACGGCATGCCGTGCCCCTACGAAAAACAACCGACGACGACGATCGCGTTACGCGACGGGCAAAAGGGCGTTGACTAATTCGGCGGCGAAGGATTCCAGCTCGGCGGTGCGCTCGGGGCTCGCTTCAAGTTTGTCTTTCTTGCGGACGAACCAGTGGCCATCGGACTGGATGGTGCGGGCGCTAAGGCCTCCGGCGACGAGGTAGGACGGCTCGCCGTAGAGGGTAAAGTTGTCCGAGCCAGCCGGAGCGAGAAGCGCGCCGCAGTTCCCTCTTCGCACGCCGACGTAACTCTCGTACATAGGAAACGCGACGATTTCGAAGCCCCCTTGTTGGAGGCGGTTGAGGATTGCGAGCTGTTGGGGAGCTAATTCCATGGCGCGATTAGGATACCAGTTTGGAGTTGAGAGTTCAGAGTCAAAGACAGGGCCGCAGGGCATACCACTGAGAGCACAGAGATCGGACCGGCACCACCGAGAACAAAAAGCTCACCGCAGCGGGCGCAGAGAAGGCTTACCGATGGAACGCAGCGGTACTGGGTCGCGTCGAGTGATGACACGATTAGATCGGTTTCGGTGGTAAGCTTTCGCCACTTCACGGGGGTGAGGACGCCGATGACCCGAAAAATGTGGTTCGCTGCAGCCCTATTGCTGGCGCCTGGCATTGCGCTTGCGCAACAGCCGCCGGACTTCTCGAAGGTCGAAATCAAAGTCAGCAAGGTTTCCGGGAACATCTACATGTTGCAGGGCGCGGGCGGGAACATCGCGGCGTCGCTGGGCGATGATGGAATTCTGATCGTGGACACGGAGTATTCGCCGCTGGCCGATAAGATTCAGGCCGCGCTGAAAGGCATCGGCATCACGGACAAGCCGGTGCGGTTCGTGATTGATACGCATTACCATAGCGACCATTCGGACGGAAACGCTGCGTGGGGCGCGCGCGGCGCGACCATCATATCGAATGAGAATTTGCGGAAGCGTCTGGAGGATGGAAGCGCGATCGGCAATGGTCCCGGCGGCGCGATAAACCTCAAGCAACCGGCGCAGCCGAAGGCGGCTCTGCCGATCATCACGTTTGACGACGGTATCACGCTGCATTTGAACGGCGAGGAGATCCGGGTGATGCATTTTGCGGCAGCGCACACGGACGGCGACGCGGTCATCTATTTTTCGAAGAACGACGTGGTGCATATGGGAGATGAATTCGTACGCTACGGGTTCCCGTTTGTTGATGTGAACGCCGGGGGGAGCGTCCAGGGGATGATCGCGGCCTGCGAGAAGGTGGCCGCGACGGTACCAGCGGACGCAAAGGTGATCCCCGGGCACGGCGAAATCGCGAGCATGGACGACCTGCGCGAATATACGAAGATGATGAAGGACACACTCGCCGTGGTGCAGAAGGCCATGGCCAATCACGAGACGCTCGATCAGATGAAGAGCGAGAAGATTCTGGCGCCGTGGCAGAGGTATTCCGGGGCGTTCGTCAGCGCCGATGCGTGGATCGAGACGATTTACAATTCGCCGAAGGGCAAGTAGACCGTCGAGTGGATACGCCCGAAAAGCCAGGGGCGGAACTTTGCGGCCACGGTCACGGTAGATTTCATTGAGACATTCACGGTTCATGAACGCCCAATCCGGGATTGGTGCGTCCAAGGGCAGCAGGGACTGCCGCTCGGCGGTGCGTCGAGCGATGGCGCGGCGCGTAATTCAGGCAGTCCGGAGGAAAAATGAAAATCGCCCTGGCATTCGCTACACTGGCGGTGATCGCGGCGATGTTCAGCGCGGTCGAGGCGCGGTCGGCGGCGACTGACACTAACGCCTCAATACCAGAGTACTCGGGTGAAAGGCTCGTGCGTCCGGAGGGCTACCGCGAGTGGATTTATCTTTCGTCCGGGCTTGGAATGAATTACAGCGCGAGCGCAATGGGCCCGGAACTTTTTACGAATGTGTTTGTGGCGCCATGGGCGTACTGGGAATTCGTCGCGACCGGAAAATGGCCGGAGAAGTCCATATTCGTGGTTGAGGATCGCTCAGCGCAGACCAAGGGATCCATCAACAAGACGGGACATTTTCAGACAGACCGCGTGGGCATGGCCGTGGAGGTGAAGGACTCGGCGCGATTCCCCGATAAATGGGCCTACTTTGGATTTGGAAACGACGACAAGACCTCCGCGGCGGCTCCAAAGGCAGCGTGCTGGCAGTGCCACGAGGATAACGCCGCCGTCGAACACAGCTTCGTGCAGTTTTATCCCACGTTGAAACCGATTGCGCAGAAGTTCGGAACCTACCGGCAGCAGGCGGAAGCGGTTCCAGCCGATCACTAAATTTCAGAAGTTCAGGTGATTGGCGGCGAGCGGAGTGATACCCTACCGGGCGGTTGAATCACTATCGGAGCGATCCGCTGGTGTGCGACGGCGCGACCAGGAGAAGATTGCATGCGCAGACGCGATTTCTTAGGAATGCCGGTTGCGCTCGGAGGATTGGCCGCGATGACGAGCGTGGGAGCGACAGATTCAATGGCGATGGCGGCGCAGCCGAATGCGCCTGCGCCAAATCCGCTGGGGGTGAAGGCGCTGGTGTTCGATACATTCGGCACCGTGGTGGATTGGCGCGGGTCCATCATTCGCGAGGCGACGCAATGGGGACAGGCAAAAAATCTCCAGATCGACTGGGGCAAATTCGCGGACAGCTGGCGCGCGGGATACGGGCCGTCCATGGACAAAGTGCGCAAGGGCACGTTGCCATGGATGAAGCTGGACGACCTGCATCGGATGATCCTCGAAGATTTGCTGAAGCAGTACAACATCACGGGACTGACCGAAGAAGAGAAGCAGCACTGGAATAGCGTGTGGCACCGGCTGAACGGCTGGCCGGACGCGGTGGAAGGACTGACGCTGCTGAAGAAGAATTTCGTGATTGCGACACTTTCAAACGGGAACGTTTCGCTGCTGGTCGAGATGGCGAAATTCGCAGGGCTGCCGTGGGACACTGTGTTCGGGTCGGACCTTTTCCACCACTTCAAGCCGGACCGCGAAGTTTATCTCGGCGCGGTGGACCTGCTTAGTTGCAAGCCGAGCGAGGTGATGATGGTGGCTGCGCATCCCACGGATTTGGCGGCCGCGCAATCGTTCGGGCTGAAGGCAGGTTACGTGCCGCGTCCGCTCGAAGGCGGACCGGACAGGAAACCAACGCCTGCCTCTGCTGCGACGCTCGCTTCGTTCGACGTGGTGGCTGCGGATTTCGTGGAACTATCGGCGAAGCTTTCGTAACGCGGAGACGCCACGAAACGAAACCCACCGGTAGCCGACGCGACACTGGCGGTACGAACATTACTCGCGGGTCGAGCGCCAGATGGATGGCCGCGATATTGCCAAGCATGTGTGCCGGGCGCAGCATGCTGCGCCCCTACGAAAGCGGCCTCGGTCGTGATTGCGAATGAATTAGGCGGCGGAGGATGAGAGCGAGCCGGACTCGATGCGGCGCAAGACTGCGCGCAACGCGGCAGCGAGTTCTTCGTTGCTGACATGGCTCTTGCGGAACTGCAGCCGCACGCGGAACGAACCGTCCTCCGACTGGAAATCGAAGTTGAAGGGCTGAGGCCGGGGCGCGGATTCGGTTTCGTCCTTCCGGGCGCGACGGGCTTCGTCGCGCGTCAAACCGCCCTGGACGATGCGCTGGACCATCTCGCGCATCTTTTTCTCGCTGGGCTGGCGAGAAACCTGAAGCAGCAGCGACTTCGAGGCAACTCCCTTTTCCACGCAGGCGCGGCGAACATCATCCGGAATTACGCGAAGGGACATGGTTTCGGTGACGGAGGAACGCGCGCGACCGATCTTTTTAGCTATATCGTCGTGGGTGTAATCGAACTGATCGGCAAGGCGCTGCAGGCCATCGGCCTCTTCAAACGGAGTGAGGTCTTTGCGCTGGAGGTTTTCGATCAGGGCAAGCTCGAGCGTTTCGGCATCGTCCGCGATTTTTTCGATGCACGGCAATTCGTGCAGACCGGCCGCTTGCGACGCGTGGAAGCGGCGCTCGCCGGAGATGATGTAATACATGTCCTCGCGCGGCATGTAGCGGACCAGAAGCGGCTCAAGGACGCCCTTTTCGCGGATTGAATCGGCCAGCTCGCGGACGTCGCCGATAGTCTTACGGGGCTGATCGGGATTGGGCCGAATCTTGTCAATCGGGATCATGCGCCCGATAGACGCACCGCTAAAGCTGGTCAGCGTTTCAACGTAATGCGCGTCATGCCGCATCTTGAGAGTGACGGGCAACCCGATCCTCTTCGACACGTTGTATTACCTCCTGTGCGAGCTTTTTGTAGTCTTCGGCGCCGGAAGATTTTGGCGCGTAACTGAAAATGGTCTCTTTGTACGCGGGACTTTCCTCCAGGCGGACATTCTTGCTAATACGCGTCTTGAACAGCGCGTTTCCGAACGTGGCGCGAATCTGTTCATGCGTGTCGCGAGAGATGTTCGTGCGCTTATCGAAAAGGGTGATCACCACTCCGAGGACTTTCAAATCCGGATTGGGGCGCGCGCGAATCCGGCCGTAGGTTTCGAGCAGGTCGTCGGTGCCCTCGATGGCGAAGTATGCTGCTTGAATGGGCACCAGCAAGTGAGTCGAAGCCACGAGAGCGTTCACCGTGAGAATGCCGAGCGCCGGCGGAGTATCGAGCACGATATAGTCGTAATTTTTGAGTATGGGAGCGAGCGCGTCTTTCAACTTGAAGGGCGCGTCGAATGCCCCGGCGAGCTGCTGCTCAAGCCTGGCGAGCGCAAGACGCGCGGGCGCGACGTGAAGATTAGGGTCCTTCGTCGGGCGAATAATCTTCGCCATTTCGACGGGATGCTCGGCGAAAACGTCGTACATGGTGTTCTGGATTTCGTCCGAGGAGAAAAATGCGATCGTAGCGTTGGATTGCGGATCGAGGTCAATCAAGAGCGTTCGTTTCTTCTTGATTGCGATAGCTGCGGCTAAGTTGATGGAGGTAGTGGTCTTCCCGACGCCGCCCTTTTGGTTGGCAATAGACAGGACGCAGGTCAAACCGTTGGCCCTCACTCCCGGATGGCAACCGCAGGCCTATATGTGGAGCCCGGTAGCCCCTTCGCCACTACGACTAGCGCCCACTCTACCTATTCTGCGGTGGGCAACGCAAGCACAATTTGACATCTCCGGCCGAGAGCACAGCGAATTTTGGCAGGCTTTGACGCTGCTGGCGGACTTGGTACACTCCAGCGCGAGATAGCGGATGGGGGCAGGCGAAATGGCAAACGGCGAAGGCGAAAATCCAGCATTGCAACCGACGATCCCGGCGGCCCGCGTGACGCCGGTTGCTGCTGTTTGGCACACGGTCCTATTCGTAGCGATTTTGCTGGGCTTCGCGCTGCTCCAGGGCCAGCCACAGCTTGTGAAGGGCGGTCACCTGCCGAGCCGGATGATCCTCTACCTTTCGACGGTCGCCTACGAATTCATTTTACTTGGGTACGTCTGGCTGCTCGGGCTGAGGCGGTACAAAGTGACGCTGGGCGAAATCATCGGCGGAAAGTGGCTGCGCTGGCGGGATTTTTGGCGCGACGTGGGAATCGCCATCCTTTTCTGGATTGTCGTCGGTGCGATGCTGGTGGTTCTTTCGTTGTCACTGCACTTCAGCGGAATGGAAGCGGCGAAGTTCTTGCTGCCGCAGACAAGTTTGGAACTCACTGTATTTTTGGTGCTGGTGTGCTCCGCGGGATTTTGCGAAGAGGTGATCTTTCGCGGCTACCTACAGCGGCAGTTCACGGCGTGGACGGGGAATGTACCGGCGGGCGTTGCGCTACAGGGATTGGTATTTGGCGCGGCACACCTCTATCAGGGTGGGAAGGCCGTGATTGTGATTTCAGTTTATGGCGCGATGTTTGGAATACTGGCCGCGATGCGCAAGAGCCTGCGCCCAGGCATCATGCAGCACACGGCGCAGGACGCGATGTCGGGAATTGCCGGGATGTTTCTGACGAAATACAAATACCTGCAGATAATTAAATTCTAACGAGCCAGCGTGTGTGGCCGATAGGTTTAGGGCCGCACTGGAGCGCTATCTTTAAAAGCGATCGCGACAAAGTGTCCGCCGCGATCGGATGCAGTCTGGAAGAGCGGTTTGGAACCGGTGGGCACCCAAAGCTCTCCGCCTCGCAGCGCGTTCGCCGAATCGAGCCCCGAGTTACCAGTAATTCTGACATCCGTCAGTCCAGCGATCAGCCTGTCCATGCCGTCATCCGGCGCGGGAATCGTGGCTCCGGGACCGACTTCCCAAGATTCCACCAGGATCTCGTCGGTCTCGAACAGGGGTGAGCGCCTCGACGGATTTGCCTGAGTCAGTTCGGACAGGGCGCAAGTTTCTCGCGGCTGATCGCGAAGGACCGCCGAGCAGCGATTGCGGACAGTTCCCTGCGGGCGGACCAATTCGACGGCCACGTTGCGCAATGTCACGTCGCTTGAATTCGTAACGGCGTGAGAGAAATTCCCCAACGCAAAGGCGACGCGCGCGAAGTTCGGCGTCGACGTGGAGCCTTCGGCGGGCGAAGGTGCGGCGTCAGCGCCTCCCGGCGGGACCGACACGTACGGGAAGTCATGATGGTGCAGCAGCGTGGTCTCGTGCGCAGGAATCTCGACGAAAAAGACTTTGACGTACTGGTTTGCTAAGACGAGGTGATGGTGACTTTCCTCACGCATGGGGATGCCGCCGCTGGTGTGAGGCGTGGAAGTCTGAGCGGTAAGAGCGAGTGCAGAGAGAGCGACGGCCGCGCCGAGTTGCAGAACACGACGGAGACGTGAAAAGAAACGCACGCGAGACCTTACATCTTGTAGCGGCCGAGATCGTCGTCGTTCAGGCCCTCGAGCCATTTGCGCAACTCTTCGTTGGAGGTTTTTTCGGTAACCACGCCGGCTTTGTTCGAATTTTTCAACACCTGGTCCTCGACGAAAATCGGGCAATCGAGGCGCAGCGCCAGGGCCAGCGCGTCGCTCGGACGAGAATCCATGGACATGGTCTGCCCGTCGCGCTCCATCCAGATCAAAGCGTAGAAAGTGTCCTCTTTCAAATCCGAGACGACTACTTTCTGGACATGCACGTCCAAGCCGATCAGAACATTCTTGAGGAGATCGTGAGTCTGCGGGCGAGGAGCTTCGATTTTTTCGATTTCGCGGGCGATGGCCTGCGCTTCCGGGACTCCAACCCAAATGGGAAGGACCCCGGTTCCATGCGTTTCCTGGAGGACCACTACAGGAGTGTTCGTCGCGGGGTCCATCATCAGGCCCCGAATTTTGACTTCGAGTTCCATGGTGGTCTCCGCTGCCTCAAATCACCTGCTCGCCGACGAGACTGAACGGCGCGGCGCGGGTGATTCGCGCCTGAACATATTCTCCCAGAAGATTTTGATGCGGCGAAGTGAAATTAACGATCAAGTTGCTCGTGGAGCGCCCGGCCCATTGCGCGCGCGCGGCGTGATGCGTATCCACGAGCACCTCGAATGTCGCGCCGACCAGTTTATTATTGCGCTCGATCTGAATCTGGCGCTGGCGATCCTGCAGAACCGCGAGCCGTCGAGACTTCTCTGCCTCGGGGATCGCGTCGGGCATCGTCTTGGCCAACGTGTTGGGGCGCGGCGAGTACGTGAAGGCGTAAACGCCGTCGTAGCCCACCGCATCGAGTAGGGTGACGGACTCCTCGAAGTCCTTGTCCGTCTCGCCGGGAAAGCCGACGATGACGTCAGTGGTCACGCTGATGGGGCGACGCGCGGCGCGAATCCAGGAAATCTTTTCGAGATACTCGTCCCGCGTGTAGGTGCGGCGCATCGCGCCGAGAATGCGGCTCGAGCCGGACTGCACGGGCAGGTGAATGTGATCGCAAAGGGCTGGCGTCGAGTCAATGGCTTCCACAATCTCGCGGTGAAAATCATTTGGATGCGAGGTGGTGAATCGAACGCGGCGAATTCCTTCGACTGCCGCGACTTCGCGCAGCAGCTCGACGAAACCCAGCTGGCGCGAGGACGGATCGCGGTAGGAATTCACCGTCTGACCCAAGAGCTGAATTTCGGTGTAACCCGCGTCGGCGAGCCGGCGAGCCTCGGAAAGGACAGCTTCGCTGGGGCGGCTGCGCTCGGGCCCACGGGTATGCGGCACAACGCAATAGGAGCAGGAATAATCGCAGCCTTCGATGATGGTCACGTAGGCGCGGAGCGGATTGTCGCGCCGAGTGATTTCGGTTTCAAATGTTTCTTCCGTGTCGAGATCGAGGCCCATCACGCGGCGGCCGCCGGCTTCCAGCTCCGCGACCATCTGCGGAAGCTTTCGATAGCTCGCCGAGCCACACACCAGACTCACCCACGGCGCGCGCTCGAAAATATCCTCGCCCTCCTGCTGGGCCAGGCAACCGATTACGCCAATGATTTTGCCGTCCGCCATGCCCCGCCAGGCGCCGAGGCGCGAGAAAACCTTCTGCGCAGCCTTCTCGCGGATCGAGCAGGTGTTGTAGAGCACAACGTCCGCTTCGGCGATGGTTTGCGCCGCGCGATATCCTCGCGCGAGGAACACGCCGGCCACTTTCTCAGCGTCGTGGACGTTCATCTGGCAGCCGAACGTTTCGATGAAGAAGGACTTATTCGCCGCAAAGGACAATGACTCCGCATCGGGGTTGGCGATCTCAGCGCGAATAATCTCCGGGCCGCACCCTTCGGGAGTGACCTTCGCCGAAGGCAACGCCAGCGATTCAATCGTGATGTCGAACGATTTGCTCATTACTAGAGCCTGAGTTTAGCACAGGCGCTTGCGTCGAATGAGCCGTGGCGCTTAGACTCGCGATGTTGTCAGTCTTTCGCCACAGAACCATCGTGATGCGATTTAATCCAAAACGTCAACGACGCAGCCGTGCAAACGCTATAGTTCTGCTTCTATTTGCGGCGCTCGTTGTTGTCGCTCCGGAGCAAGCGCTCGCTCAAGCGCTTGATTTCGACGCTATCGCGTCGCGATTAGCCGATGCCATCTTGTCGTTATCCAGGGGGCTTGTGGTAAAACCGAGCGTCGTCGTTACGGAATTCGTCGAAACGCATGGCGGCTCAAGCGAGATGGGAGCGGAACTCGCCCGGCAGTTTTCCAAGTCGTTGGCCAAGAATGCGCGAGATTTCGTGATCGCCGATCCGAACAGCGAGTTCGACACATCCAGCGCCAGTCGGTTGCCTTCGCAGTCCGCGGCCGATGCGGCAGTGAACTGTTCTGCGGGTAAGCCGAAGCCAACCTTTGTCGTCGAGGGATATATGGATCAATTGCAGGATCGCGTCGTCATCAGAATCAAGGCCACGCGGACTGACGACAACAAGGCTATTTTCGACGAGCGGGTTACGGTGCCGCTGACACCCGAGTTGCAAGCGCTGGAATCAAAACTGCCGTCTGCTGCCGGTAAGCTGTCCGGCGAGAACGGCCCCACTTGGGTGCGGCCCGGTTTTCACATCCCGGACAATGGGGCGAATGTTCCGTCGATGGACTCCGTCAGCAACTATACTCCGCCGCGATGTCTCGAATGCCCGCGTGCGGAATATCCCGACTCGGCCATGGTTGCGAAAATACAGGGAATGATCAGCGTCCGGGTCTTGATTGACGCGACAGGGCGACCCGCGGAGATTATCGTTTTGAAGGGACTTCCCTGCGGCCTGAACGAAAGAACCGTTGAAACGGTGGCGACGTGGAAGTTCGATCCGGCCCTAGAGCCCGACGGAAAGCCAGTGGCTGTCTGGCAAAACATCGAGGTAAATTTTCAATTGTTCAACTAGCTTGCTTCCGTACCGAACGCCGACAAAGACGAAGCCGTCACCAGCCGAGAATATAGGCGAACATGAGCGGGGCGACGATGGTGGCGTCGGATTCGATGACGAAGCGCGGCGTGTCCACGCTCAGCTTGCCCCAGGTGATTTTCTCGTTGGGGACGGCGCCGGAATAGGAGCCGTAGCTCGTGGTCGAATCGCTGATCTGGCAGAAATAGGCCCAGAGCGGAACATTGGGACGCTTCAAATCCTGGTGAAGCATGGGGACGACGCAGATCGGAAAGTCGCCGGCGATGCCGCCGCCGATCTGGTAGAAACCAAGAGGCGTTTTCGTGGCTGTCTCCGTATACCAACGGGCCAGTTCCATCATGTACTCAATCCCGCCCCGCATGGTCGTGGCGGTTTTTACGTTTCCGCCGATGACTTGCGCCGCGAACATGTTGCCGAGTGTGGAATCCTCCCAGCCGGGAACGAACATCGGCAGGTTCTTTTCGGCGGCGGCCATCATCCAGCTATCTTTGGGATCGATCTGGTAGAACTGCTTCAGCTTCCCCGACAGGAGAACCTTGAAAAGAAATTCGTGCGGGAAGAATCGCTGCGAGGATTTGTCCGCGGTGTACCAGTCGTCCATAATCGCGCGCTCGATGCGGCGCATCGCTTCTTCCTCGGGAATGCACGTGTCCGTGACGCGATTCAGGTGATGATTGAGTAGCTCGACTTCCTCGGCAGGGGAAAGGTGACGGTAGTGAGGAACGCGCTTGTAATGGTCGTGCGCGACGAGATTGTAAACGTCCTCCTCGAGATTGGCGCCGGTGCAGCAGATTCCGTGGACCTTGCCCTGGCGAATCATCTCGGCGAGCGAAAGCCCAAGCTCCGCGGTGCTCATCGCGCCCGCGAGCGTGACGAACATCTTGCCGCCGCTCGAGAGGTGCTCCACGTACGCTTCCGAGGCGTCAATCACCACGGCCGCATTGAAATGGCGATAGTGGTGCTTCACGAAGGACGTGATGGGACTTCCCGGTCGTGTCTCAGGCGCGCTCATGAAATCTCCTTGGGCCAGAATCGAGATGGAAAACACCCGTAACGGGTGAGCGTTCGCGTGACGAGAAGCGGCTAAAAGTAACTGGCCGTGTAGTTCAAAAGCCGGAAGAATTTATGCAGCGAGATATGAAATTGAAATGAAGCGCGGCAGAATCCACGAGTCACGGGGAATAAATAACACAGATGCAGGCGAACTGACTACGAAATTCTCGCGGCGGGAGAGCAACCACATGTTCCGGCGGCGCGCGGAGGTTCCGCAGGAACGGAACTTCAGCGGTTAAGGCCGGTCTCATCAAGCAGAGCCGATGTCGCCATTGAGACCACGACTTGCAAAACGTTTTAGAGTTCTCGCTCGTATTCCGGAGCTCCGATTCTCCTAGAACAGCCGACGATGAGGGGACAGTGGGGTAAATCCGGAAGGAGTCGCGCGGCAATATCAAGGCTCGGGTGTGTCGTTTGAGACAGCTTTAATCTTCGAATGCGCGTCTGATAAGTTTGAATCTGCTGAGTGCGTGTGCTACGGTAGTTTTGCCCGGCAAAATTTCGTTCTTTCAAGGGGGAAACAATTTCTGGCCTGGCGCTGCTCCTTTTTGCCAGCCCCCTCACTCTTCTGGAACAGACGAGTGGGGTGGCAAGAGTTATCCTCGGAATACTTCTGCTACTTTCTGTTTTCTCCTGGGCGTTAATTCTCCAGAAATATTCCCAGCTTGGCGGGCTCGACAGTAAAACCTCGAAGTTTTTGCAGATGTTTCGGGCAGGCCGGGGACTTTCCGATCCGAACACGTTGCGCGCCGGCGTCGGCGTGACCCCGTTGATATCGGTGTACGCAGCTGGATACCGCGAACTCGAATCGCAAATCGGCGGCGCAAATCCTCGAGCAGGCGTGGCCGGCAAGCTGAGGAACGCGAGCGCGGTCGGCGTGGAGATGCAGGTGGCAGCGGGAGAAGAAGTTCGACGCCTTGAAAAGGGAATGTCCTCACTTGCCACGATCGCCTCGGTATCGCCGTTCATTGGATTGTTTGGTACGGTCTGGGGCGTAATGGACGCGTTCGCGGGATTGGGCGACGCGGGCGCTGCAAGCCTGCGCGCGGTTGCTCCGGGAATCGCGGAAGCGCTGGTCACGACTGCCGCAGGGCTCTTTGCCGCCGTTCCGGCACTGATCGCCTACAACCACTACCTTCATGGCATCCGCGGCGTTGCATCGCGGATGAACGATTTCGCCGCGGAATTCGTGTCGAAAGTTGAGACGCTGTACAACTCGTAGACTACTGCCATGCCGTCCATCGAACGCCAGACCGGCACATCGCTCTCCGAAATCAATATGGTGCCGTTTATTGACGTGGTGCTAGTGCTGCTGATTATTTTCATGATAACGGCGCCGATCCTGCAGTCGGGCATCGAAGTGGACGTGCCGAAAACGAAAACCGTGAAGGAGCTGACCGAGGTGCGGATGGTCGTAACCATAGACCGCGGGCAGCGCGTATATCTGAACGACAAGCCCGTGAACATTCACGACATCGGCCAACAGGTTGTGGCGCAATCTCCAGATCCGAAGAAACAAGCTGTTTATGTGCGCTGCGACGAAAGCGTTCCGTTCGGGAGCTGGGCGACGGTGGTTGACGCGCTTCGCCAGGCGGGAATCCAAAATGTGAGCGTCGTAACGCAGCCGCTCAGCGAACGGCCATCGGCTCAGTGAAATGACAGCTCTCGCCGCAACTCGACCTAACGATTTGCTCAAGACCTTCGTTTATATCTCGCTCATCGTTCATTTGACGCTGTGCGTTTTGGCCGGTCTCTATGCGTATTTCAATGGGCGGCAGGCAGATTGGGGAGGGCCGGGCGGCTCGATCACCGTGGGACTCGTCGGCAACGTGCCTGCGATCCCGCTTCCCCGCCCTGATGTGGTGTCGCCGAATCGCGTCGTGGATGACTCGAAAGGACTGTTCAAGTCCGAACCTGCACCGGTGCCCAAGCCCGCGCCAGAAGCCATTCCGATACCAAAATTCGAACGGAACAAACCGCCGAAATATGTTACGCGGCCGTCGAAAGTGCTGGAAAATCCCACTCCGGCGCCACAAAACGCGATTCCCTACGGCGGAGGGGGGACTCCGACGGTGCCGACAACGTCTTTTGCGCTCGGTGCGGGCACGACGCAGGCCGGACTCGGATTTACGGGCACGGCGGGCGGTGATTTCGGTTCGCGATTTTCGTGGTACGTCGAGGCGGTGCAACGCCGCATCAGCGGCAATTGGCTGGCGTCAACAGTGGACCCCAGCGTAGCTACGGCGCCGCGCGTAGTCGTTACGTTCACGATTTTGCGGGACGGCACGGTAACGAATATTCAGATGACCCAACGGAGCAACAACAGTTCAGTAGACAGCTCGGCGACCCGCGCCGTGCAGGATTCAAGCCCGCTGGCGCGGCTGCCGGCGGAATATTCGGGATCGAGTGTGAACGTGGAGTTCTGGTTCGATTTTCACCGTTGATTGAGCTCGCGACGGAGACACTGAGGCATGCCAAAGATGGAACAATGATTGAAATTCGGGAAGACCGAAGGGCAAATGAAATCATCTAACCGTTGGCGATACAGCATTCATAAGAGGTGTCTATTGGCGATACGGACGTTTACACCGCTGTCATTTCTGAAACTTACCCTGATATTGACTTTGGCATTCTCCGCGTTGGCGCGGCCTTCGGCTGCGCAGGATTGGTTCAAGACCGGCACGGGCCTAGGAGTCACTAAGGCGCGGCTCGCGCTGCCGGAAACGGCGGCTCGTTCGACGTTCGCGCAGCCGCTGCCCAAGACTTTTCACGATGTGGTGTGGGCGGACCTCGACTATTCCGGGATCGTTGATATGGTTAGCCCGAGCTTTTACCCGGTGCAAGTGCCGGGCCAGCCGAGCGAGCTGAAGGCGGAGGATTGGGCGGCCGCTCCAGCGAACGCATACATGGTGGCATACGGCAACCTTTCGACGGACGCATCAGGCATCGCTTTCGCCGGGTATCTTGCCGACGTGCACAATCCGACGGCTCCGCTCGCGCTGCAAAAAATCTACCGCGGCGCGGCGACGGATGCCGACGCGAGGCGCATGGCGCATCAGTTTGCGGACGATATTATCGGCGTGCTGAGCGGCGGGCAACTCGGTATCGCCCAAACCAAGATTGCTTATGCCAGCGCGCGGAACGGCAATAAAGAGATATGGGTGATGGATTACGACGGAGCGAACCAGCAGCAACTCACGCACCTGAAATCCATTTCGCTCACTCCGCGGTGGTCGCCGGATGCCACGCGAATCGCGTTTACGTGCTTCGCGCCATACCGCGGCGTCACTTCAGCGCAGATTTGCATTTACTCGACCGCGTCAGATCGCTTGATAGCGTTCCCGCGGTATCGCGGAACGAATGGCTCGCCCGCATGGTCTCCCGACGGCTCGGAGATCGCATTTATGTCGAGCTTGAACGGCGATCCGGAAATTTACATCTCGGACGCAACCGGGGCGCATTTGCACCGTATTACGTTTGCCGCCGGGGTGAGCACGTCGCCGGCATGGAATCCGAAGACGGGCAAGCAAATGGCGTTCGTGAGCGACCGCGGGGGGTCACCGGTGCTGTATCTCGCGAATTCCGACGGGTCCGACGTGGAAAAGTTGAATCTGCCCGACATGGGATACGTGATCGATCCGGCGTGGTCACCAAATGGACAATTGCTGGCATTTAGCTGGCGACGTCCGAGCGGCAACTACGATATCTACGCTATGGACATCGTGAGCCGACAACTGGTCGAGCTGACACGCGATGCGGGACGCAACGAGCGCCCCAGTTGGGCGCCCGATGGCCGGCATCTTGTTTTCGAATCCACGCGCACGGGGACTCGGCAAATATGGTCCATGCTGGCGGATGGCAGCCAGCCGCATCAATTGACATTCGAAGGGCAGAATGAATCGCCCAGTTGGTCGTCGAAGTGACGGAGACGAATTATTTAAATGGCATAAGGAATATTGCCAGCACTAACGAGTAAGCGTATTCACGGCGAAGCCGCAGAGCCCTCTCGGCGCCGAAGGAGGCAATTCATGCACCACAGTACTTTTCGAAAGTTCACATTGCTGTTCGGCCTCGTAGCTCTTGTCGCCATTGCCGGCGGCTGCAAGAAAAAGGTGGCGGCAACGCCGCCTGCGCCGCCCCCGACTCCAACGCTGCAGCCAACGGTGACGCTGAATGCTTCGCCGACTTCAGTGAATCCGGGCGGAACAGTAACGCTCTCCTGGTCGTCCACCAACGCAACGGACCTGGATATCGAGCCCGGCGTAGGGAAAGTTGCGCCGCAAGGCTCGACTCCGGTGAATCCGACGCAGACCACGACGTTCACGATTACGGCGACCGGCGCCGGCGGCAGCGCCACTGCGAGCGCGAACGTTGCGGTGAATGGTTCGTCGGCCCCGACGGCGGAAGCGCCGACAGAGCAGCCGGGCGTCAACGAACTCTTCGAGCAAAATGTGAAGGACGCATATTTTGAACTCGACAAATCCGATCTTCGCGACGACGCTCGCGCCGTGCTGACCAAGGATGCGGAGTTCTTCCGTTCGTATCCGCAGGTCAAGGTTTCGCTCGAGGGCCATTGCGACGAGCGCGGTTCGACGGAATACAACCTGGGTCTCGGCCAGAGGCGCGCCGAGGCTGCGAAGAACTACCTGATCTCGCTCGGCATTTCAGCCGATCGGATCGAAACAACGAGCTGGGGCAAAGAGCGACCGTTCTGCACCGAGCATGACGAATCCTGCTGGCAGCAGAATCGCCGCGCGCACTTCGTTCTGGCACACTAAACCAATCGGCTCGCGCCTGTGTCAGCGATGGAGATCGCTTCGTCGCTGACGCAGGCCGGCCCGGACGCGGCAGGACGGCTGCCGCAGACCGAAAGCGGTCAAGTTTCTCCAAGGAGGTTTTCCCTTGCGCACACGATGGCTCGCGCTGGTACTTGCAGCGGTGTTCTGCGGCGCAGTCGGCGGGACGCTGTTCGCTCCCCAGCCTGCGGGCGCCGTCTCGAAAGAAATGATTGAGCTCCAGCAGCAGGTGACGCAGATTTTGCAGGCGCAGCAAGACCTGCGCAGCGCGGTGGACGGCAACAACGCCGCGCTGAGGACGCTGGTGCAGCAGTCGCTCGACTCCGTGAACAGACTCGACGGCGAGATGGGCTCGCTGCAAAAGTCGGTGCAGGAAGTGCAAGCGAATACGGGCGCCCGCATTGACACCATGACGCAGCAGACGCAGGGAATTTCCGACAACATGCAGGACGTACAGTCGCGCGTGGCAAAGCTTTCGCAGCAATTGACCGACGTCCAGAACCTGCTCCAGAGCATTGATGCGAAAGTTTCCGGTGGCTCGACGACGGGAGCTCCGGCGGCGATGAATGCGCCCGGCGGAAACCCGGACAACAGCGCGCCCGCACCACCGTCAGCGCCGGTGGGGCTAGCGCCGATTTCCGCGGACACGCTCTATCAAAATGGACTGCGCGACCTGACCGGCGGTAAGTACGACCTGGCGCGGCAGGAGTTCTCGGACTACATCAAGAATTTCCCTTCGAACGACCTGGCGTCGAATGCGACGTTTTATCTTGGCGAGATTGCCTACGCGCAAGACGATTTCAAGGGCGCTATCGCGTCGTACGACACCGTGCTGGCAAACTATCCCAAAAGCTTCAAGCTGCCGGCTTCTCTTTTGAAGAAAGCGATGGCCGAACTCGAGCTGGGGATGAAGGCGAGTGGAATACGCGATCTGCGAGAGGTTGACCGCCGCTTTGCCGGCTCGGATGAAGCGAGACGTGCGCAGGCGAAACTGCGCGAGCTCGGCGCGGCCACGACGACGCGCCCGTCCACGCGCTGAAGACATCCCGATCTGGCGCTTCTATGCGCGCAGATGATCGGGCTGCCAGTCGCGAACCAATTGCTTGATGGCTTTGCGGTCCGTGACCTTATCCTGCAAGACTTTGCGGGCGAGATCGGGCAATTCCGCGTCGCTCGCAAACCGCAGCGCCACCAATTGGCCCACCGTGAATTCCCCAATTCGTGGGCGCAGATCCACCGGCAGCATCTGTTGCATCCGCAGCAGCATTTCGAGGCGGATCACGCGATCCTGAACGGTAACAGTCATCATGCGCGCGGACAAAGCGAGCAAGAGCAGCGCGACAGCCACGAGCAACGAAAGCACGGCGCCCTTCGAAAACGAATACACCAGCCGGTCGATTTGCCACCCAAGATTCACTAGAAGAATAGGCAGCACAACGAAATGGAATGGGGGCACGAACTTCGTGTGGTTCTTGAAATTCTGAGTTTCACTCATGACTGGACCTCCGACGATCTCGATGGGTCTCCGCGCGCGCATGATATCAAAATTGCATGCTCCCGGCACGGCGACAGGCGTCTGCACGAAGCGGGTCAGTCGTTTCTGTTGACTGCGCGCTTTCTGATATACTCCTGCCCATGTCAGTCAACAAAGCCATACTGGTAGGGCGGCTCGGGCGCGACCCGGAGACGCGATATACGTCCGGGGGGCAGGCCGTGGCGAACTTCACGCTCGCGACCGACGAGACCTTTAAGGACCGCGCCGGCGAGCGCCAGAAACGCACCGAGTGGCATCGCATCGTATTGTGGGGAAAGCTGGCGGAGATTGCGCAGCAGTATCTGAAGAAGGGGATGCTGGTGTACGTCGAGGGGCGCATCCAGACGCGTCAGTGGGAAGACAAGCGCGACGGCCAGAAGCGCACGACGACGGAAATCGTTGGGAACGTGATGCGGATGCTGACATCGCGCGCGGAAGGCGCGGCCGCGGGCGCAAGCGCCGGCGGCGGGTCAGGCGCTGGAACGGGACACGGCCGCTCCGCTGATGCCGATTTTGATGTCGCCGGCCCGGCCATCGAGGAACCATCCGCCGGTCCGGAGATTTCGGACGAAGATATTCCCTTTTAGCCCTCGCGCGAAGAATTGCATAACGGGCCAGCCTCCCGACCCGATCGCTTAATTCCAGTGGACCGTCTCAAGAAGCTTGGCTGAGGGAATCCCGCCTTACTTCGGCGTGGAACTTCCGTTGGGACCTGTTTCCGGGAGCGCCCCTGCAATCGTTTCGTCATCGTCATCATCCTCGAGCGTGGGCAGGGTCGGCAGAATCTCCGCGGCGATCGATCGGCGCTGAATGAGCACGTCCTTGATCATCTTCCCGTCGCGGAATTCCAGCGCCCGTTTGGCGAACTGCGCGATATCCGGCTCGTGCGTGACGATCACGACGGTGAGGCCGTTCGCCGCGTTCAATTGCTGCAAAATATCCATGATCTCGATGCTGGTCCGGCTGTCGAGGTTTCCGGTCGGCTCATCGGCGAGCAGTAGCGAGGGGCTGTTCACAAGAGCCCGAGCGATTGCCACCCGCTGCTGCTGCCCGCCCGAAAGCTGCGACGGGAAGTGGCCGGAGCGATCGGCCAGGCCCACGCGTTTGAGCGCTGCCTCCGCCCGGCGTTCGCGCTCCTCGATGGGAATACCCGCATAGATCGTTGGAAGCTCCACATTTTCGAGCGCCGATGTGCGCGACAAAAGATTAAATTGCTGAAACACAAAGCCGATCTTCCGGCTGCGGATTTTGGCGAGATCGGTCTTGGTGAGCCCCGAGACATCCTTCCCATCGAGGAAGTAATGCCCCCGCGTGGGCTTGTCGAGACATCCGACGATATTCATCAGCGTGGATTTTCCCGATCCGGAGGAACCCATCACCGCGACGAACTCGCCCGGATAGATTTCCATCGAGACTCCGCGCAGGGCGTGAACGTGGATTTCGCCGAGGTCGTAGGTTTTGTGAACGCCGTCCAGCCGAATCGTGGGAACATTTTCCGTCGCGCTGCTTGTCTGAGACTTTGGGGCAGTGTTCGATGTAGTAAAGGATTCGCTCATGGCGTTGCGCGGGATGCGGCTATGCTGGATCGAGATGGCGACGGAGCTTGAGAGCGATCCTAGTGACTGCTGGCGTCTTTCTTGCGCTGCTCGTCCAATCTCCGCTGCTCGTCCAGCTGCCTGAGAAAATCATCGAACTTGATCTGCTGATCGGGCGAGAGGACGGCGCGAATGCTGGCGCGGCCCTGCTGACGAATTGCTTCACGGGGAGCGTCCAGCGGGGCATAGAGCGATTGCCACTTCGAGAGCGTGTCGTCAATCACCGCACCAACCTGCTTCTGCTGTTCCGAACTGAGCTGGAGCCTCTGCGTTAGATCGTTCACCCTCTCATTGCGCGTCGGCTTGAGGTTCAGCTGCGCGGCGGTCTGCGCCTGCACCTGCCCCTCTACGCGTTCTTCCCAAAGATGACTGCCCACACCTCCCAACAGAATCCCCAGCACAAAGACGACGATTACGAGTACGGCTGCCTCGGTCCGTGCATTTTTAATTGCCATGGTTGGTATCCGCCACCATCATCAAGACTTCGTCCCTGTTTGACGGCGCATTCGCCGGGTCCGGAGAGAAAATGTCGCTCACACGAATAAGACGTGCGGTGGAGATGTTGGGTTGCAGGTGGCGCCCCCAGCCCGCGTCGTAGGTCACTAGAACGCCCAGAACGATCGTCGCTGTGGCCGCGAATCGCCATCCCAGACGCACGAGCGGCTGCCAGAATCCAGTGCGCTCGGCCGACCGCTCCTGCTCAGCGCGAATCCGCGCCATCACCGTGCGCGCAAATGCCGGTCCCGGACCATCGGACGGCCCCGCCAGGCGAAACAGTCGGACGCTCGATGCGGCCTGCTCGAGCGCAGCGCGGCACGACGCGCAGCTCTGCCAATGCTGTTCGGCAAGCTTTGCATCGGCAGCGATGAGCGCGCCACTGACGTAATCCTCCAATAGCGCCTCGTAGCTCTTACAGGCTTTGTTTCCGAACTCAGTGTCCGTTGACATGGCTATTGCCCTTCCTTTGCGCCGAGCGAGACCCAGCCGACTTGCCGCCAGGATCCATACGGCGCCGATAAACGTCCATGATTCGGCCGCGTGCGCGGAACAACCGCACTTTCACCGTGTTCACGTTGAGGTTTAGAATTTCAGCCAACTCTTGCACAGAAAACCCTTCCATTTCCTTCAACACCAGTAATTGCCGATCCTGCTCCGGCAACGCAGCGAGCATCCGGTCGAGAACCTCGCGGGTTTCGGCGCGGGCGCCCGCGCCCTCCGGCGGACGATCCGCGGACACGATGCCATCCAACCGCGAAACCTGCTCCTCGGATAAGTCCGCTTCGTACACCAGGGGCCGCACTTTCTTCTTCCTTAAATAATCCCAGCACTCGTTGACCGCGATCTTGTAGAGCCACGTTGAAAATGCCGCCCGCTGGTCGAACCGCTTAATCCCGAGATACGCCTTCAGAAATACCTGCTGCGCAACGTCCTCAACGTCTTCCGGCCGGCGCAGAATGCCGCCGACGAGCGCGAACACGCGCTGCTGATGTCGCCGCACCAGCTCCTCGAACGCCGTCTCAGTTCCATTCTGAGACAGGCGCACCAGTTCCCTGTCTTCTTCCTTCTTTCCCTTTCGGTCCAGAGGAAGCGTGAGCGCCGGGGCGCTGGCTACCATAGTCTTTGGGACGTCTGCCATTCGCTTTAGGTTACGCTGAAAATTCCGACTGTGAGTCAATTTTTTCTTGCGAGCCTAACTGGTCCATGTGACAATACCCGCCATGATAATCGGCGACAGAATACGACTGCTACGAGAAACCAAAAAACTTTCCCAGGGCGACGTCGAAAAGCGCACAGGTTTGCTCCGGTGCTACATTTCGCGCGTCGAAAACGGCCACACGGTGCCGGCGATTGAAACGCTGGAGAAGCTGGCGAGGGCGATGGAAGTCCCGCTCTACCAACTGTTCTATGACGGCGAAGAACCGCCCGTGCTGCCAAATCTTCCGAAACGGAAGAGCGCGGATGATATCGCCTGGGGCAGTACCGGCAAGGACGCCCGTTACCTGGGGCGTTTTCGCCGCCTTCTGGGTAAAATAGAGGAGGGCGATCGCCGCCTGCTTCTATACATGGCCCAGAAAATGGCTAACCGCTAGCCGGTCGTTCCCACATCCGTTCTGCGAATCATGGCTTGCCGCTGCAAGCAGCGATTTGGCGCATCGGGCGTGCAACCTCGCCCGTGGCGATTCCGATACGAATCGGCGCCAGCCGATTCCCTACTCCCACTCGATCGTGCTCGGAGGCTTCGAGCTGATGTCGTAAACCACGCGATTGACGCCGGGAACTTCGTTCACAATTCGAACAGAAATTCTCTCGAGCACTTCCATGGGCAGACGCGTCCAGTCCGCGGTCATGGCATCGAGCGAATCCACTACCCGCACCGCGATGGTGTCCGCATAGGTTCGGCCGTCACCCATCACTCCCACGCTTTGAACCGGTAGAAGGACCGCGAACGCCTGCCAGGTTTTTTCGTATAGCCCGGCGCGGCGAATCTCTTCCACCACGACCGCGTCTGCTCCGCGCAGAGTTTCGAGCTTTTCTCGCGTGATCGCGCCCAGTAGGCGAACGGCGAGCCCCGGACCCGGAAACGGCTGCTTCACCAGAATCTCCTCCGGCAGCCCGAGTTCGCGGCCGATTTGCCGGACTTCGTCCTTGAATAGATCGCGCAAAGGTTCGATGAGAGCGAACGGCATGTCTTTCGGCAATCCGCCCACATTGTGATGCGACTTGATGACTGCGGAGGGACCCTTCACCGAAACCGATTCTATGACGTCCGGGTAGAGCGTCCCCTGGACGAGGAACTTGACAGGAAGCCCCGCTTGCGCGCCGGCAAGAAGCTTGCGCTGTTCTTCGGCGAACACGGCAATGAACTCGCTTCCGATGATTTTGCGCTTCTGCTCGGGGTCCGTGACGCCTGCCAATTTCGTCAGAAACCTCTCGGATGCATCCACACCAATTACGTTCAAACCCAGGCGATCTCGAAGCAGCTCGAGCGTGTCGCGAAATTCATCGCGCCGCAGAAGCCCGGTGTCCACGAATACGTTTGTCAGCCGGTCGCCCATCGCGCGATGCACCAGCGCAGCCGCCACCGTGGAGTCCACGCCGCCGCTGAGCCCACAAATTGCCCGCGCGCCTTGGCTCTGTTTCCGGATTGCCTCAACCGTCTCAGCGATAAATCCAGCGCGATTCCAATTCTGCTTGGCACCGCAAACGGCGAAGACAAAATTGCGGAGGATATCGGTTCCCCGCTCCGTATGATTCACTTCGGGATGAAATTCCACGCCGTAAAACCGCGACGCGGGATTTTCGACCGCCGCCACCGCATTGTCGGTCCGGGCGGTTACGTGGAATCCGGATGGCAACCCAACGACATGATCTCCGTGGCTGTTCCAGACGCTCAATTGCGCGGGTACTCCCGCGAAAAGCTTGGATTGGCATGCGATATCGAGCTGAGCGCGGCCATATTCACGGCGGTTCGCGGGTTCGACCTTGCCGCCGAGCGAGTGCGCGAGCCACTGCATTCCGTAGCAGATTCCGAGCACGGGAACTCCCAGCTCCAGTGTCTTTGGATCGCACACCGGAGCGTCCTTGTCATACACCGAGCTCGGGCCGCCTGACAGCACAATGCCGACGGGCTCCTGCGCGCGAATCTCCGCGACGCTGGCGGTGCACGGAAGGATCGCGGAAAACACTTGCTGCTCGCGGATGCGACGGGCGATCAGTTGCGTATACTGGCCGCCAAAATCCAGCACGACGATTCCATGTTTCGTGCTCACCATGCCTCCGTGCTCTTTTGCTGCCGCTGCGGCTCCGGGATTTGGCGCCATTATCTCTCCGTCTGCGTTTTGGTCGTTTAGTGTTTCTTGTTGTTCTTGCCTTGGGTGAACAGCGCCAAATCAATCGCGTCGCCCATCGCCTTGTAACCCGCGTCGTTCGGGTGGAGGTGGTCTCCGCTATCGAACGCGGCGAGGCCCTTCGTAGGATGCTGCGGATCGCGCATAGTCGCATCGAAATCAATTACACCGTCGTACGCGCCACCGGTACGAATCCATGTGTTGACCGCCGTGCGTTTTGCTTCGCCATCGGCAGAATAGTAGGTCGCCCCCTCAAAGGGCAGCAGCGTGGCACCAATCACTTTGAGTCCGCGAACGTGAGCGCGCTCGATGAATTGACGGAGCCCGGCGATTACATCGTCGGCGCTGACTTCTTGATCCACCACGCCCGGAATATTCGAGAATCCGATGTCGTTGATGCCCAGGAGCACAATTACATCCCGCACGCCCGCTTGCGCCAGGGCGTCATGCCCGAAACGCTCGAGAGCGTTGGGACCAATCATGTCGTGCCAGATCCGATTGCCACTGATTCCGGCATTCAGAACGGCGATCTGCGGAGCGTGGCCTGGACGAGCTAGGAGACGCTGCGCCAGCTCGCTCGGCCAGGTATGGTCGGTGTCCACCGTGGAGCGAGCGCCATCGGTGATCGAATCACCGAACGTTACGACCGCTGCCGTATCATCCGGCGCAGTGACGTCAACACCCTCGATCCAATACCAGCAGGGCTGCGTGGTCGCGCCGGGGAGATCCGCTTTTGAAGTAAAATCGCCCGGTCCCGAAATGTAGGTTGTGTGCAAACCGGTGGAGTGCCACGTCGGAGGACCGGTCTTGGCCGGCGCGTAAATGCTGATCGCCAAATTGCCCGAATGCGGAACATCGAGATCAACTGCGTCGCTGAGCACCTCCGCGCCGGCGGGAATCGTGATGGCCGCGCGTCCACTGAAGGTGAGCGGCCGGTCCGACGCCGGAATGATTGCCGAACCGCTGCCGCGTATGGCGAGATGCGCCGCCCCAACCGTTAGAGGAGTCGCGCCAAAAGCGTTTGAGACCCGCACTCGCACGCGGTGTCCGCCGATGGTCGTGTGCACGATCATGCGCACCGTCTGATTTTCGAATCCATCATTGGGAGCATTGCGGCCGGCGAAGCTGATTTGCCCATGCATCGAGGCGCTCCAAGTGCCGACCCAGTGCTCACTTTCCCAATTGTTCTGCGCGCGCGCCGCCGGCGCGATTGCGAGAGCGAGCGCCGCTACAGCCACCAACCAAAGTCGTCGTCCGTTGCCAAACATAATGCCTCCTGCGAATCGATTCGCCGTTAACGCAGCACGACGTTCACAAGTTTCTTCGGAACCACCACAATCCTCACGATTTCTTTACCGACTAGAAGCGGAGCGATGTGAGGGTCGCTCAGGGCGCGTTCTCTTGTCTCGTCCTCGCTTAGATTTGCATCCACCGACATCTTGCCGCGCAAACGACCGTTGATCTGAATGATGATCTCGATCTGATCTTCGCGCGTCAGATCCTCGCGGTACGCCGGCCACTTCTGCCGGGAGATTGTGCCTGAATTTCCAAGCATCTCCCACATCTCTTCGGCGATATGCGGCGTCATGGGCGAGAGCATCAGCACCATCACGGCGAGCACGCGCTTCAGGATCGCCGGCGAGACATCCTGATCGAGAGGCTCCTGGGCGTGGAGTTCGTTCACCAGCTCCATAACCAGCGCGATCGAGGTGTTGAAATGCCACCGCACCTCGAAATCATTCGTCACGCGTTTAAGCGTTTGATGCGTGCGACGGACAAGGATTTTCTCCTTGGCCGTTGCCTGAACCATATCCGTGAGCGAATTCCAATCAATGGAAACGCCGCGCAGGCGTTCGGCGTGCTTCTCGACCAACCGGTACACTCGATTCAGAAAGCGCGACGACCCTTCAATGCCCTGCTCGCTCCACTCGAGATCCTTTTCAGGCGGCGCCGCGAACAGCGTGTACATTCGCCCGGTGTCGCAGCCGTATTTATCGGACATGTCTATCGCGCCTACCACATTTCCACGCGACTTCGACATTGCCACTCCGCCCTTTTGCACCATCCCCTGCGTGAACAGCCGCGCGATCGGCTCGCCATGTTTCACCAACCCGAGGTCGCGCATCACCTTGCAGAAAAAACGGGAGTAGAGCAGGTGCAGGATCGCGTGTGTGATGCCGCCGACGTACTGGTCAATGGGGAACCAGTAGGCGGCTTTCTGCGGGCCGAAGGGCGCCTTGTCGTTGTGCGGGTCAGTGTAACGATAGAAATACCACGAGGAATCAACGAAAGTGTCCATCGTGTCCGTTTCGCGGCGTGCCGGGCCGCCGCATTTCGGGCATTTCGTGTTTACGAATTCCGGCACGCTGGCGAGCGGCGACTGCCCCGCTGTCGCAATCGCCAGTTGCTCCGGCAAACGCACGGGCAACTGGTCGTCCGGCACCGGGACCATGCCATCTTTTTCGCAGTAAATCACGGGAATAGGCGTGCCCCAATACCGCTGCCTCGAGACGCCCCAATCCTTCAGGCGATACGTGGTCTCGCCCGTGCCAAACTTTTTCGCCGAGGCGTCGGCGGTCATTTTCTCGATGGCCTGGTCGGTGGTGAGGCCGGAATACGGGCCCGAATCGGCGAGGCGTCCATGCTCGGTGTAGGCCTCGTTCATCCGATCGGCGCGCAACGGCGCGCCCTGCAAAGGTTGGATTACAATTTTCACGGGCAAGCCGTATTTGTCGGCGAATTCGTAGTCGCGCTGGTCGTGCGCCGGGACGCACATCACCGCGCCTGTTCCGTACTCGGCGAGGACAAAATTCGCCACCCAGATCGGCACTTGCTCGCTGGAAAATGGATTCACGGCGAAGCGGCCGGTAAAGAAGCCTTCCTTCTCGGCCGTGGCGACGTCCGCGGCGCGCGTGCTTTTCTGCCGCATAGCCTTGAGGCGAGCGTCCGTCGCAGTGCGCCCCGGCACTCCCTCGAGCAATTTGCCCAATTGCGGATGCCCGGCGGCCACAACGATGGCGGAGGCGCCGTAAATCGTGTCCACGCGCGTCGTGAAAACCTCAAGGCTCATGTCGGACATTCCCGCGACGTCGAATCGCACCCGTGTGCCTTTCGATTTGCCGATCCAGTTTCGCTGCATCACCAGAACGCGCTCAGGCCATCCGGACGCGAGTTGCGTCATATCCGCGAGCAGCTCGTCCGAATACTTCGTGATTCGCAGGAACCACTGCTCGAGTTCCTTCTGCTCGACCTGCGTCGTCTCATGCCGCCAACAAAAGCCGTCAATCACCTGTTCATTGGCCAGAACAGTGAGGCATTCGGGACACCAATTGACCTTGCTCTTTTTGCGGTACGCGATTCCCTTCTCGAGCATGCGCAGGAAAAACCATTGGTTCCACTTGTAATACTCCGGCTCGCAAGTGGAAATTTCGCGGCGCCAGTCGTAGCTGAATCCGAAGCGCTTCAGGACCCGGCGGAACTCCTGTATGTTTGCGTTCGTCCAATCGCGCGGGTGAATTCCGTTCTTGATGGCGGCGTTTTCCGCCGGCAATCCGAAGGCGTCCCAGCCCATGGGATGCAGCACGTTGTACCCGCACATCCACTTGTAGCGCGCCACGGCGTCGCCGATGGTGTAATTGCGCATGTGGCCCATGTGCAGCGTGCCGGAGGGATATGGCAGCATTTCGAGCAGATAGTATTTCGCGCGGGTAGCATCGCCATCCTGAGCGTGAAATGCGCCCTGCTCGTCCCAAATCTTCTGCCACTTCGCTTCGATCCGCTGTGAATCGTAATCTGCCAAGTTCACTTCCCCCGTGATCTCTTCTTCGCGCGCACGCCCGCTTTGCTCGCGCGTACTTTGCTACCCTTGTGGGGCCGCGGCTTCATGCCGGGCCCGGTCGCGCGAACCACTCGCCCGGTGAGCCGCCATAGCGCGGCGACGTTGCGCTTGTCGTCTCCCGGCTTATCAATGGGCGTTTCCAGGATGAAAGCGCATTTTGCGAGTAGCGGATGATTCAGAATCCTGCCGAAGGCTTTCAGCCCGATCAGCCCTTTTCCGATGTGCTCGTGACGGTCAACCCGCGAACCGAGCGGAGTCTTAGAGTCGTTCACGTGAATTACTGCTACGCGGTCGAGGCCTACCGTACGGTCAATGTCGCCCAACGCAACCTGCAAGCCTTCCTCGGTATGGATACTCCATCCCGCGGCGAACAAGTGCGCAGTGTCAACGCACACGCCGAGCGGCAAATCCGGACACGCAGCCAGGATCGCCCGCAACTCCTCAAACCGTGAACCGAGCGAACTTCCCTGGCCAGCAGTATTTTCAAGAAGGATGCGCAGATCGCCGAACTTCAAACCTCGTGAGGCCTGCTTAATTCCAAAGGCAACTGCCGCGACGGACGATTCGACGCTGGCCCCCAGCGCGCTTCCCGGGTGAATCACCAGATAGTCCGTGCCGAGCGCCAACGCCCTCACAATTTCCTGATGGAACGCTTGTATGGATCTTGTGCGCAGCACCGGATTCGGCGATGCCAGATTGATCAGGTAATTCCCGTGCACCACCAGAGGTCCGAGTTGCAATTCCTTTCGCCGAACGCAAAATCGCGCCGCATCCGTTTCGGCGATTCTGGAGCTCCCGTGTCCCCACATTCGAGGGCTCGACGAAAATATCTGCAGCGCGTTCGCGCCCAGCCCGTGCGCGATATCCAGGGCGCCGGCAATGTCTCCGGCAATGGAGGTGTGGATTCCGATGCGGATGCTGCCATCTTTCCATGCGGGAATTTCAGGTACGGGAGGGGGTTCGGGACGATATTCGTCAGCGGCGTCGAAGGTTAGTTCAGTCCCGTAATTTTCTTCTGCCATTCCCTCAGGTTGTCCGTGTGGTAAGGCACTCATTTTATCGGAAAGTCGCCGCGCGCGCAAAGGGCGCGAACAACTGGCAAATACCCCCGTATGCGAAGCGAGCGCGGGTGGAAAACTTTAGAGCGGGAATGCTATCATTCCGAATCGCAGTTGCTCTCGATGACGTTGGTGCCGGGGGCGCGGTCGCCAAGTGGTAAGGCAAAGGTCTGCAAAACCTTTATCGGCGGTTCGATCCCGCCCCGCGCCTCCAAATTATCTCACTGCTCTTACCCGCTGACCGTAGAGCGTCTTTGCCTCGCCGCCACGTAATAAGCTAAACTTCGCGTTTCGCCTTTGTTCAGAGGAGCTGTCCATGCTTGTGGTGATGCAATCCCACGCGACCGAGGAACAGGTTCGCGCCGTATGCGAGCGAATCGAGTCTCTCGGGTACCGCGCGCATCCGATGCCCGGGGCGGGCCGCACAGCCATCGGCATCACGGGCAATAGCGGCGCGATTGAAACCGGCTCGCTGGATTCGATGCCGGGAGTCGTCGAATGCATCGCGGTCAGTAAACCCTACAAGCTCGTCAGCCGGGACCTGAAGCCGGAAAACACGGTCGTACGCATCCCGACGCCAGCTGGCGAGGTCACCTTTGGGGGCAAGGCGGTAGGCATGGTCGCCGGCCCTTGCGCTATCGAGACGCGCGAGCAGGCATTTACCATCGCCGAGGCGGTTCGAGCTTCCGGAGCCCGGCTATTCCGCGGCGGAGCGTATAAGCCGCGCACGTCACCCTATAGTTTTCAAGGGATGGGCGAGGAAGGCCTGAAAATTCTCGCGGAAGTGCGCGACAAGTTTGGCCTCGGCGTAATCACCGAAGCTATCGACAACGAATCGCTCGATCTGGTCGAGAAATACGCCGATGTGATTCAAATCGGCGCCCGCAACATGCAGAATTTTTCGCTTCTGAAGCGCGCCGGCCGCGCGCGCAAGCCTGTCTTACTGAAGCGAGGGATGTCCGCTACGCTCGACGAACTCCTGATGGCCGCCGAGTACATAATGTCCGAGGGGAATTACAACGTGATCCTTTGCGAGCGCGGCGTGCGCACATTTACCGACCATACTCGCAACACGCTCGATTTGAGCGTTGTCCCGGCGGTTCAGAGGCTGAGCCATCTTCCTATCGTCGTGGACCCCTCGCACGGCACTGGCAGGCGCAACAAAGTGCTTCCCCTGTCGCGCGCCGCCGTGGCCGTGGGCGCGGACGGCATACTGGTTGAAGTGCACCACGATCCCGCGCGTGCTCTATCGGACGGCCCGCAGTCCATTTTGCCCGAGGAATTCAGCCAGCTTATGCGCGAAGCCCGCGACATTGCAGCAGTACTCGGCCGCACACTGAATTGAAATTTCGCGTCAATTACCGGCTCGTAATCTTGTTAATTCTTCTGGTGGGCCTCGCCGCCCGCGAAGTGGCGCTTGAGCTTCGCCCCTCGTTCCTTCGTCCTGGGCTGCACCTCTTCGCGTACGTTGGCAACACCGGCGACGGAACGGTCACGGCCGTTGACCTTGTGAAGCTTTCCCCTGCCGCTACCATTGCGGTCGGCGTCGGGCCCACTGGCATCCGCGCCCATCCGACACGCAAGGAAATCTGGGGCCTGAGCTCTGCGGGCGGCTACGCGTGGGTGCTCGATGCTGCCACGAATCGAATTGCTGCACGCATCCCCGTCGGCGCCGCACCTTATGCTCTCGATTTTTCGCCCGATGGTTCGCGCGCCTATGTTGCCGCCTCCGGATCGAACACAATTGTCGCCATTGACTGCGCGACGCGCGCCGTAGTGGCGCGCGCCCGCGCCGGACGGCGTCCGTGGATTGCCCGCGTTTCGCCGGACGACAAGCTCGTTGTCGTTACCAATCGCGACGACTCGACCGTCTCCGTGCTCGACGCGGCATCGCTGGCGCCGCTCGCGACCATCCCCGTCGTTCCCGCCCCCGAACAGATTGTGATTCTGCCCGATAGTTCGAAGGCCTTTGTTACCTCCGGATCGCAGAATCAGATTTCCGTGGTTGATCTGAAGAAAAACGTGCTGGTGGCAAATCTCGCACTGGACGGCACGCCAGATGCGCTCATCCTCAAGCCCGATGGCGGCGAGCTTTACATTCCGTCCAGCAACGCACACGGTCTGCTCATCGTTAACACACAGACCAACGAGGTCGGCGACTTTCTGCTTCTCGGCATGTCGCCTGCCGCCGCGGCTATCACGGCGGACGCCTCGACACTTTACGTTTCGGACTCGGCGGCGGGACACGTTGTGCCGGTATCAATCAACATCCGCCAGGTAGCGCGCCCCATTTCCGTCGGCCAAGCCCCGCGTAACTGCCAGCTCACACCGGGAGACGATATTCTCGTGGTCGTGGACACATCTTCTGACGAGCTGGCCATTGTGCGAGCGAAGACTTCCGGATTGATCACGCTGATACCGACCGGCCCCCAACCTCGCGATCTGGCCATCAAGGTATTTTGAATTCGATCTAACTGTACCGAATTCAACCGAGCTGCCCCTACTGAATGGTCAAGCTCAGGGGAAACGTGCGCGAGACGCTTGCTTGCCCCGCCGGGGTGACCGTTGCGGTTACTGTGATGGTATAGGTGCCGGTAGGAGTGCCGGGCGGCGGATCGGCTGGAGTGACGCTACCCCCGCCACACGCGGCCATCACGATCGCAATTGCCACCAACAACACGCTTGTGTGCATGAGTCTCGCGAGTGGGGGACGATGGCGTCCAGGCGCGAGCGTCCAAATCATCAAGGCGGTAAGAAACAGGGTGGCGAACCAAAGGATTCGATCGCGCCGCGGACGCATTGGCGTTTCTCGCTGCCCGGGTTCTGCAATCGCGGCCGTCCCCGCCGGTGTCGAAGTGACGACAACCTGAAACTGACCGGGAGTGGCTGGGGTGATCTGCACGACCGTGGGGTTGGTGGCAGGCGTGGTGGTGATCGTACAAGTCCCCAAGAGCGCGGCCGGAACCGAGCACGATAACGCGGCCGAGCCCGTAAACGCGGCCGACGAATTGATCTCGAGCAGGTAAGTGGCGGATTGGCCCGCGGTGATCGGTTCAACAACCGCCTGGCCGGGCGAAGAGCCGATGCAAAAATCCGACGCCGTGCCGCTGAGCGGAATGACCTGAGGACTGCCCGGAGCGTTGTCGTTCAAAGCGAGCGTGGCGCTTCTGGAGCCGCCATTCGCGCCGCACGCGGTTGACCGCAACGGTTTGAAGGCCATCTGGATCGTGCACGTTCCGCCCGGACGCGTGCTTTGCCCGACGCAGCCATCGCCGCCGCTTGCGATCACAAAGTCTCCCGAGTTCGCGCCCGACGGCGAGACGGATGTGATGGTCAGCGCCCCAGCGAACGGACCGGAACTGCTATTCGTCACCACGATAGGCTGAGGCGTTCCTCCCGCGCCGCCCGCCAACTGACTTCCGAAATTGACGCTGGTGGGTACCGAGATGCCGGCCTGAGTGGCAGTCCCTGTGAGCGCTACCATGGCCGGATTACCCGCGGGCACACTTAGAGTGGCTGAACGGATTCCGGGAGCCGTCCCTCCCGGCGTAAATGTCACTCCGATCTGGCAGCTCAATCCCGCGGGAACTTGAACCGAATTGCACGAGGACGGCCAGGAAAAATCTCCAGCGTTCGGGCCCGAAATCGCAATAACTGAAGTCTCCGCACTCGCGCCGCCCGTATTCAAGATCGTGACGGTCTGCTGAGCGCTGGTAGTGCTCTCGCTCTGCGCGGCGAAGGTCAGACTCGACGGAGACACCTGGAGAGATGGCGCCGCGGTGGCTGTTGCGGAGAGCGAGACCTGCTGGGGGCTGCCGGGAGCGTTGTCGGTGAAGCTAAGACTCGCATTCTTCGCCCCGGGCGTTTGCGGCGCCAGCTGGACCGCCACAGTACAGCTCGCCGAAACGATCACGGTGCCACCCGATACCGGGCACGTTGTCCCGGCGGACGCAATCAAGAAATCGGATGCATTTGTTCCTGCGAGAGTGATGCTCGAGATGGTGAGGGCAGCGCTTCCTAGGTTGGTTAACGCGATGCTCTGCGCGCCGCTCCTGCTGCCCACGTTCTCGCTTCCGAACACGAGCGACGGCACCGCTAGGCTCACAATAGGAGCCGGTGGTATCCCAACACCTGTGAACGATACGATCTGCTCGGAGTTAGAAACTCCGCCCGAATTATCGTAAAAATTCAATTGCGCATTAAATGGTCCTAACGCGTTGGGCTCGAACGTGAACCTAACCACGCAGTGGCTTCCAGGTGCGAGCGAGGTGTTCGTCTGGCAGGCTGGACTTTTTGGAACTGCGCCGGGGAACAAAGCGAATTGCCCTACGTTGGGACCGCTCCCGCTAAAGTTTGTAAGAGTCAGATTCTGACTGCCGGTGTTCGTGACGGTGATCGTCTGTGGCGCGCTGGGAAAATTCTCGGCCTGATTGCCGAAATCCACAATCAACGGCGAGACCGTGGCGAGTGGGTCCTGTCCCGCCGCTACGAGCTCGAGAACCTGCGGGCTGCCCGGCGCGTTATCGGAAATAGTGACCACGGCGCCTTCTGGTCCCGTCGTAGAGGGCGTGAATCCCACCTCGAACGAGCACTGCGTCGAGGTCCCGGGGGTAATTGCCTGGGTGAAACATGTGTTGCCGCCGATGAGCGAAAAATCTCCCGCGCTGGGTCCGCTGATTTCAATGTTTGAAATCGTGAGGCTCGCATCTCCGCCGTTGTGGACGGCGACGGGCTCCGGAGTGCTAAGAATCGCGACGGTACCGGGCGAAAAAATCACGTTCGCGACGTTGAAATAGACGCTCGGCATCGGCGTCGCGCTCTCGGCGATTTCTGCCAGGAACGCATCCGGCAGGGGCGGCGTCAACGAGCAACTGACGCACGCCGGCTGAAAGCCGTTCCAGGCACCTTGTGAGGCGACCGATGTGCTGACCGCTGTAGGAAAGTCTTCCGACGTGGATGCTCCCGCAATATATAAGTGCCCGGCGTTATCCGCCGCGACAGCGTTGCCAGACGCACTCGCCGTTCCTCCAACAGGCGATATCCCGCCGAGCGGTGTCACATAGATCAACGACGCCGCTCCCGACGACGTTGGGTCGAACTTGGCTACGAACGCATCGCCGGCGCCGTTGAAAGCTTGCAGATTGTTATGCCAAGGCATATCTGGCGACGTCGTCGCGCCAGTCACGTAGATTGCGTTCGACGCCGCCACGGCCACACCCAGCCCGGCATCCGTCTGCGAGCCGCCCAGATACGTGGAGTACAAGAGCGCCGACTGTCCGGTATCCGCGGTCTGCGACACTTCGGAAAGAAACACGTTCGCCGTAGCATTCGAATGAAGGCCAACCTGGTAGGCCACTCCCGGGGCACTTGTAGGAAAATTCGGAGACTGTGTTGTGCCTGTAATGTAGGCGTTCGGTGGACTCGCCGAATCGAGAGCGACGGCGAGAGCCTGGTCCGCGCCCGAGCCGCCGAGCAAGGTCGCATAAACCAGGTCCAACGCCCCGGTGCCGGCGGGATCGATCTTCATCAGAAATGCGTCTGACGAGCCGCCGCCATACGAACTTTGAATCGCATTCTTCGAGAAAAAAGGAGTCGCGCCGATGGACGTAAATCCGGCGACGTAGGCGTTTCCGGAGCCGTCCACGGCAACTCCCCCGACGCCGGGCTCAACGATCGAATTTGTCCCCAGGTAGGTGCAGTATTTCAAGAGCGGTGATCCGCCCGGCGCCGCCGGGGGCTGGAAGATCGCCAAAAAAGCATCGCCGGGTTCGCCATCCCAAACGGTTTGATACGCACCCACGGTAACGGGCAAATCAGCGGAGGCGGAATCCAAGGCTGTCAACTGCACGTCCGAGGAGATATAAACATCGCCAGAGGCATCGAGGGCGATTCCTCCCGGGCCGTTTTGCGATTCCGTGCCCGTGCCTCCGAAGAGTGTCGAAAATACCAACGTATTCCCTTCCGGACCGATCTCGCTTACGGCCACATCGTTTCCGTCGCCGCTCTGAAGCGCTGCCGTGGGCCCGCTCGTAGGGGTCCGTGGAACCCGTGGAAAATCCACCGCCGTTGTGGTCCCTGTGATCGCTACATCGCCGGAACCATCCACCGCGATCAGACCTCCCCCCTGAGTTCCGGTGCCGCCCAAAAATGTGAGAAAGAGCAACGAACTCGCACCGGTCAACGTAGGATCTATTTTCGCAACGAAGAATTGCGCCGGACCGTCCGCTGCGCCGAGGCCGTTAGCCAGTGCAGCCGGAAATGACGTCGAGGTCGTGGTCCCGCCGACATAAATCTCCCCCGAGGCATCTAGCGCGATACTTGCCGCGATATCGGTTCCCGACCCTCCGAGGAATGTTCCGTACGCGACGGAAAGAGATGGATCCACGACCAGTGTGGCGTTGAGATCGTGCGGTCCGATCCGAAATCCGATCGAGCCATCCGCTTCGATAACGTAGCTACCCTCGATCATTCTCCTTTGAATCTTGGCGGGCGTTTGCGCATGAGCGCCGGTTTGGCCGATGCACGGTATTCCGTTCTGCGCGGCTGCCGTCTGCGAGCCACGTGACGATTTTGGGGAGCAAGGATTAGCTGGTCGTTTCGGCTTATGTTCAGCGCTGCCCAATCTTATTCTTCGTGTTCGCTGCGTCTGATGCGGCGAATACTTCCTCGCCCTGCGCGAGCCCAGAGACCGTTTACGCCGCGACTTGGATGAATGCCAGCCAGTATGTGGCGTTTGATAAACCTTGGGTTTTTTCATCCGCACTTCGTTGCCAGAGACGTTCATGAGCAAGTCACCTGCGGCATTGACGCGCAGGTTCTCGGCGCCCGTCAGCGTAAGGCGCAGCTTCGAAACGTCTCTGCCCGGCGCGACGCGCAGATCGTATTCGACTCCGTCGTCGTTGCCATAAACCGCCATGCCGATTCCAGGAGCCGCGCTTGCGGTTACCGCACGCGAGAAATGCGGCACGCTCGTATGCCATTTCTTCGGATCGTTCCCGACAAAATAGTTGCTCTCCGTCCGAAGCCTGGATTCTCCCTTCCAGCGGAAGCCGGCGCTGCCAGCCACGCGCAGCACCAGCGAGCCATTCTGAACGCTCGCGGATTTCGCGACCCGAACCGTAATTTCCTTACGGCTCAAAAGGACCGTCAATCCCTTCCCTCGTCCAACAAATTGGGCCTTATCGTCCGCCTGTCCGACATTTGGCTCAAACGTCACCGGAATCGAAAACTTCGTCGCGTCTTGACTCATGGACTTGGCGTAGTTGCGCGGAGCGGCAGCGGAGTTAACCGAGCGAATCGGCGACCTGGCATCGCGAACAGACACGCTTCGGGGAGCGCTATTTTGGCTGGGTCTTTGAGGGCTAATGCGTAACGGATCGTACGAATGGAGCTTGCCGGGCGGCTTGAGTGGTGCGGCCGCAAAGAAAATACATGCCGTTCCGGCCAGCGCCAGGGGGCACACCAAAGTCTGCTTGATTCTCATTAGGCCCTCTTCCGGCAACGAGAATTGTTCCTCGCTGCCAGGTTGGGCGGCTCAAATACAGCCGAGCCAACTGCAATTAGTAGTTTTGAATTCGGATCATCCCTTACACAGGGACGCGCTGACTATCCCGCGGCGGGTTCCAAATGTCTATACGTATTACTACGGCTAAGTTTTCGACGGTTCTCTGTCCCAGGCCCAATTCTCTTCGCCGAGGGCCACTTCGAGCATGCCTTCGACCGGAAGAACGTCCACGGGGAGTCCGCCTCTCCACATGGCGACTCTCAACAGCAACTCGCGCCTTCCGCGCAAATCAAATAGTTCGCGGGCCAAGCCGACTTCCATGATTTTTTCGTATGCCGCCGATACGACGGCCTGGGGATGCAGCAGGCATACGCCGCCGTGTTCGACGACATAGCCGCTGAGCTTCCCTTGCTCCACGCGCACCGTGATCTGCGTCTCGCGGGAATCCCAGACCGTCAGCCGCAACTGGAATTCCGGCATCTTGGCGACGGCTTCGGGAATCGGATCCACGCGCAGCCACAGATGCTCGGGCCCAAATCCATAATGAAAGTCTCCCAGGACATATTGACGTCCGTGCATGGCCGCATCGCGGCGGTCGGTTGCGTAAAGCCCCGCGCCAAGCCACTCGAAGTAGCTGCTCTCGCGCCCATCCACCTGGACATCCAGGTACCCCGTTGGCGCCTCGCGACGCGCGCCTTCCGGGGCGTGCTTGATCGGCTGAGCCAAGGCGTCCGGCGGCGGCTCGCCGAGCGCATTGTAAATGTCCGTAAGGTGCTTGCGATACAGCCGGTCAAAATCCGCATCGTTGGCCGAGGCGTGCTCGGGACCGTACCACCAACACCAATCGCTTCCTTCCGCGGCGAGCACGGCTTCGTACGCCCGCCGGCCGTCTGGCGTCCATTCACCGGGAGTGGTCGGACTTCTGAGGCCGCCCCGATTCTTCGCGCGCTCGAACGCAGCTCGAGCGTCGCGCAGCAGATCCCACGCGCGAACATCCTCCGCGTGCCCGATCCATACGTCGAAATTGGCGCTGATCCATGAAGCGGGGAAAATTCCCTCCAAGCACGGAGGGTCAGTAACCGCTTCGACGGCCTCGCTCATCGTTAGCGCACGGATTTGATCGTCGCTCGAGATGCGCTCGTAAAAGCGTCGCAGGAATTCCCTGCCATTTCCCGGATAGTATTCCCAGGCATTCTCGCCGTCCAGGATGAGGCTCACCGTCGCCGTACGTCCCTCGGGCTCGCGGTCGCCAATCGCGCGGATACGGCGATGCAGATCTTCTGCCGCCGCTTCCGCTCCCATCCGGCTATAGACGAATCCGACAAGATCCGACAGATAGTGATCGCGGAAAAATCCAACCAATTCCCGGTCGCCGCGCCGGAGCTTCCACGGCGTGTACAACTCAGGGCCGTTCTCCGGGTATCCGGAGGCATCACGCCAGAATCCGATATTCTTAGTGCGCCCGAGCACGCCTTCGTCCGTCGCAAACCATCGGAATCCGAGATCGGCCGCGATCTCGAGGGCCTGATCGGAAACCGAGCCCTCCGATGGCCACAGTCCTGCCGGAGGTTTTCCGAAACTACGTTCGTGAAATTGCCGCGCCCGCACGAGTTGCTCTCGCGCATCCTCCGGATACCGGAACGCAGGCTCAGGCAGAGGCGTATGGGGGTTGGCCACTCGAGCGATATCCGAATCGCAGAGCAGGGGCAGGATCGGGTGGTAATACGGCGTGGTGGAGATTTCGATCTGACCGCGCGCCGCCGCGAGACGATATTGGGGCAGAACCGCCGCGAGCAGTTCGTGCTGCCTGTCGAGCAGCACGGCCTTGTCTTCTTCCGTGAAATTTTCGCCTTTTTCGGAAAGCGCGCGGACCGCGGGGTCCTTGGCCAGATACTCCTCATCCATCCATGCGAGTTGCGAAAGCACTTGCAGGTCACGCCAGTCCCGCAGGCTCCAATGCGCAACGCAGGCCTCCGCGCCGGCGGAGCGCGTTTGGGATTCGAGGTCGGCGAATCTCGGCCAGCGCCGCACGAGATTGTCATTCACCTGGAATGCGCGCTCCAAGGCTTCGCGCTTCTGGTTCGGCGATAGCGACTCGGCTGGCGCAAAAGCGATGTCGAACCACGGTTCCTTGAACCGGCCGCTGGCATATTCCTCAATCTGCTCCCCCAACAGCGGAACGATATTGAACGTGGCGTGCACCCGCGGGAATTCCTCCAGGATTTTCACCATCCCCCAATAATCCTTCAGCGCATGCAGCCGGGTCCATGGCAGCACGTATTGACGCGTCGCCGGATCGCGATATTGCGGCTGGTGCATGTGCCAGAGGATAGCGAGGTTTACTCGGCTCAATCGGCTTCTCCCGGTGCTAGAATATGTTCCGCGCTGTTATGCGCCTTCTCGATCGATACATTGCACGCGAAGTTGTGTCCCACGGCATCCTCGGCCTCGCCGTCTTCACTTTCGTGTTCTTCGTTCCGCAGCTCGTGCGCCTGATGGATCTGGTTGTCCGGCACACGGGCAGCATCTGGACCGTGGCTCTGCTGTTTCTCTGCACCATTCCACCGGGCCTGGGCTTCACGTTTCCGATCGGCGTCCTCGTCGGAGTGCTCATCGGTCTCGGGCGTCTCTCCGCGGACAGCGAGATCGTGGCGCTGCACGCTTCCGGCATCAGCCTGCGGCGCCTGCTCGTGCCAATTGGCATCGTCGCCCTGGTCGCCACCGGCGGAACCCTCCTAACGACTTTCTGGCTCAGCCCCATGGCTCTGCGCACCGTGGGGCGCCTCGAGCAGCAGCTTCTTTCCTCGCAAGCGCCTTTTTCCGTGCAACCCCGCGTGTTCGACGAGCGCTTTCCGAGGTTCGTATTATACGTGCAAGATGTCGAAGCTGGTGCCACGCACTGGCGCGGAGTCTTCCTGGCATCCCCAGCCGGCGCGACGTCGGGTTTAATCCCGCAATCGGGAGACCATTCGCAGCAATCCTCGGTGACGATCGCCGAAGAGGCCCAAATTATTTCCAGTCCCGCGCAGCACCAGATAGACCTTCGCCTGGGAAGCGGCAGCACTCATGAATACGACCAACGCACTCCGGATCAATACAACGTCACCACGTTCGGCGAGACCGACATTCCCGTGGACATCACTGGCGCGACTTCACCCATGAAAAGTAACGCGCTCTCCGTCGCGGAAGAGCCAGTCGGCGCACTTCTGAGCGACAACGGGCCGGGATGGCGCGCTTCTCGCGTCGAGTTTCAAAGGCGTATCGCGTTTCCCGCCGCGTGTCTCGTCTTCGCTCTTCTCGGTGTCCCTATGGGCGTGCGCCCGCGGCGAGGGGGCCGCGCTGGTGGGCTGATCCTCACGCTGATCCTGGTCGGCGGCTACTACTTCCTGTTCGTATCGGGCGATCATCTGGCCGCGCAGGGCCGAATCTCGCCCTTCATTGGCGTGTGGGCGGGCAACATTGTAGCGATCATCATCGGTTTGATCATGCTGGCCCGCGTCGAAAATATTCGCCGGCCGAATCCGGTCCTGGCCTGGCTCGAATCGGTTTGGGCGCGCGCGCGAAAAGGAAACAGCGCGCCGGCGTCCAACGGCTCCGCCACAGCGGCCCTGCCCGCCGTGGGGCTTCGACAGGCGCTGGCCGCCAGCCGGGCCATGGCTTTTCCGATGCTCATTGACGTTTATTTGCTCCAGCAATTCCTCTACTACTTTTTTGTGTTGCTCGCGGCCTTCGTGCTGATCTTCGATGCGTTCACGCTCTTCGATCTCCTCGGCGATATCGCGCGCAACCATGTCCCCGCGCTTACGGTCCTGAGCTATTTCCGGTATCTCGTGCCGCTCATGGTTTACCAACTTGCTCCGCTGGCGACGCTGGTCGCAACCCTGGTCAGCCTCGCCATTCTTGCCAAGAACAACGAGGTGATCGCGCTGAAGGCCAGTGGTGTCAGCCTATATCGGCTCGTGCTGCCTCTGCTCCTCGCGGGGCTTCTGGTTTCAGGCGGCCTTTTTCTCCTCGACGACACATTTCTCCCGTACGCCAATCAACGCCAGGACGCGCTTCGCAACGAGATCAAGGGGCGCCCAGCGCAAACCTACTTCGAGCCCGCCAGGCAGTGGATCTTCGGCGAGAACTCCAAAATCTATAACTACGAGCTGTTCGATTCCGATCGGCAGCTCTTCGGCGGCTTAAACGTCTTCGAGCTCAATCCGGCCACATTCCAGATACACCGCCGGATTTTCGCCACACGCGCTACGTGGGAGCCGAGTGAAAACGCATGGGTTCTCACCGGCGGATGGGTGCGCGACTTCGGCAGCAACGGGCAAGTTGTACGATACGAGCCGTTCGGGGCCACGACGATCGCGGAGTTGACCGAGCCACCCGGTTACTTCCGGCGTGAAGTTCGGCAATCGTTTCAAATGAACTGGAGGCAGCTGGGTGACTATATCGCCAGCTTGAGACAAGCTGGATTTGACACCGCGCGCCTTTCCGTCCAATGGCACAAAAAATTCGCGTTCCCGATGATCGCCGCAATCATCGTTTTTCTGGGCGCACCTTTCGCATTCCTGGTCGGGACGCGCGGCGCGGTCGGCGGCCTCGCGGTCGCCGTGGGAATTGGCGTGATCTACTGGTCTTCTGCGGCACTGCTGGAAGCAATGGGCTCCGCCGGCCAGTTACCTCCGCTGCTTGCCGCGTGGGGGCCCGACGCCATTTTCGGATTCCTCGGCGTCTATTTTTTCCTCAAAATGCCCACGTAATGTTGGTCGGCCAGCCTGCACGACCCTACTGAGGCAGCGCGAGCGGTTTTTCAGCAGGCAATGGTTTCTGCGACTCAACCAAAGTCTGTATCTGCGCGATTCGAGCTTCCAGATTCGACTTGGCCTCCGAAGAGGTGTTCGGCATCTGCTGCCCCATGAGCACGAACATCTGCAACAGTCGCACCGCCGCGTTCGCGGAATAGCCCGCTTCCATTGCAAGCTTCACGCCTTCGCGGTCCGCCGCGAATTCGCCATCGTGACCGTAACCCGGCATAAACGGATCGAGATCGAGCTTTTGAAATTCAGCGGCAGAGATATGCTTCCTGGACATCTCCTGAAGCAGTCGCTCGCGGCATTGGCTCAGAGCTATGTGCTCGATCTCATGCCCGAGCACCGCCGCCAACTGATCCTCCGTGTCCATGTAGGCCAATATTCCGCCGCCAACAAAGACTTGCCCTCCAGGAAGGGCGACCGCGCTCTTGAAAGTCGGGGCGGGATCGAAATAAAATCGGTATGGAAGGTGCCGTTGCGCGCGAGACGCGACCCGTTCGCCGACTTTCTGAAGATAGGCTTCGATCTTTGTGATCTGCGGCGTTGGCGTCAAACCGTTCACGGCCTCGAATTTCGCGGCGAGGACTTCACCGGCGCGTATCTCGTCGGCATCAGAAATTGCGACTGCAGCAGGCGAATTATGGGCATTTGTTATGGTCGCCAGGGGACACAACAGAATGACAAATAAAAATACCCTCATGGGAACCTCGCTAGCGCGATCCGTCGCGCGCTACCTTAGACGTTTTTAAGCGCTTCGCGATAGCTCAGCCCGCTGAGACGATGTTTGTTCCGGCGCGCGTAACGCTTCACTTCCGCGGGGTCGGTCCAGGCGTATTGACGCAAGGCCCAGCCGATGGCTTTGCGCAGAAAAAACTCCCTCGACTCAAGCGATGGTTCGATACATGCATATAGCAGGCCGAGATCGGTGCGCTGCTTGAATCCCAACTGGCAGATGATGGAGGTGCGCCGCTTCCAAATGTTCGGCGACTGGCTCCACGCGAGCATCTTCTTTTTCATCGGCGCAGGATACTCCCGCAGGATCGGGCCTACGCGATGCGATGCCACATCGTCCACGTAGTCCCACCACGCGCCTGTGACGATTATTTCCTCGTAGAGCGGCATCGCGGCGGGCGTTTGGTATTCACTCGCGCATTTGTGGCCGGTCAGAGCAATCGCCACATACCTCTCTTCGCGATGCGTGGCGCCGCGCCAAAGCGCGAGCACCTGCGCGCGCCAGGCTGCGCGAGAACGAAATTCAAGGCCAGCAAAAATTGTGCGGCAGGACTGGCGCAGTAGCGGGGCAGAAACGCCGTGATACAGCATCTCCGACTTCATGTACGCCTGCATGAAGGGCGCCTTGCGTGAATCGGCCACGCGCCGCAGTTCCCGACGGGCGACAAGCAGCAGCGAAGAATTCCGCGACGAGGTCGGGGATGGCCGTGTTTGGACGGCGCGTTTCATTTAATAGTTCTGACGCTAGTTCTTGTGCTTCTTTTTCGCTTCGATCACGGCCTGTGCGGCAGCCAGTCGCGCAATCGGCACGCGGAATGGTGATGCGCTCACGTAGTTCATTCCCACGTCGTGGCAGAACTTCACGCTCTCCGCGTCTCCGCCGTGTTCTCCGCAGATACCGATCTTGAGCTTCGGCCGCGTCTTCCGCCCGCGCTCGATCGCCCACTTAATCAACATCCCCACGCCTTTAACGTCCAGTGTCTGAAATGGGTCCTCTTTGAAAATAGCCGCCTTGCTTTGATCCACATACTCCGGTAGGAAACGGCCCGCATCGTCGCGCGATAGCCCCATCGTCGTTTGCGTCAGATCATTTGTCCCGAACGAGAAAAATTCGGCGACCTCGGCGATTTCGTCGGCCAGCAGCGCTGCCCGCGGCAACTCGATCATGGTCCCAACCAAATACTCAAGTTTCACTTTAGCCTGCGAAATTATGTCACTTGCCACGCGCCTTGTGAGTGTTTCAAGAATCTGAAGCTCTCGCTTATCGAGAGTAAGTGGAATCATGATCTCAGGTAACACTTTAATGCCGCGCTTCTGGCAATCAATCGCGGCCTCGATAATCGCGCGAACCTGCATCTCCTGAATTTCCGGATACGTGATTGCAAGGCGGCATCCTCGATGTCCTAGCATCGGGTTGGCCTCGTGCAATTGCTCGACGCGCCGCGCCACGACTTCGACGGGAATACCGATCTTCCTCGCCAGCTCCTCCTGCTTGGCCCGTTCATGCGGGACAAACTCGTGCAGCGGCGGATCGATCATCCGGATTGTCACGGACAATCCGTTCATCGCCTCGAAGATTCCGATGAAATCCCGGCGCTGGAATGGCAGCAATTTGGCGAGAGCCTTTCTTCGCGCCTCGGGTGTGTCCGCAAGGATCATTTCCTGGATAGCGTCCTGCCGCTCGATGCTCTTCTCCGGCTGCTCGAAATCCTTGAAGAACATGTGCTCGGTGCGGCACAGCCCGATGCCTTCGGCGCCCATTTCGCGCGCCAGCCGGGCATCGCGCGGCGTGTCCGCGTTCGTACGCACCCCCAGAGTTCTCACTTTATCGGCCCATTTCAGCAGTGTTTCATAGGCTTTCGGAGGCTCCGGGCGAATCAGGTCAATGTGGCCCGAGTAAACCGATCCGTCGCCGCCATCGAGCGTGATCCATTCGCCTTCGCTAATGGAACGCCCGCCGGCCGTCATCTTTTTTGCGCGCGCATCAATGTCAATTTTTTCCGCGCCAACGATGCAGCACTTTCCCCAACCGCGCGCCACCACGGCGGCGTGGCTCGTCTTACCGCCTGTCGCCGTAAGTATCCCCTGCGCGACATACATGCCGCCGACATCTTCCGGGCTAGTCTCGCGCCGTATCAGAATCACTTTCTCTCCGCGCGCGGCCCAGGCTTCCGCTTCCTCCGCGGTGAATACGGCCTTACCAACCGCGGCTCCCGGGACGGCGTTGATTCCTTCAGCTAGCTTCCGGCTGGCAAGCTCGGCGCGAGCGAGCTTTGGATCGAGCACGGGATAGAAAAGGCGTTCGACATCCTCCGATTTAATTCTTTCAAGTGCTTCTTCAACTTTGATCAGCTTCTCATTTGTCATGTCCACGGCCATGCGAAACGCGGCGGCCGGCGAGCGCTTGCCAGTTCGCGTCTGTAACATGTACAGCTTGCCCTTCTCAACCGTGAACTCCATGTCCTGCATGTCGCGATAATGCCGCTCGAGTTTCTCGCGGACGCGTTCGAGTTGTTGATAGACCCTCGGCATCAACTTAGAGAGTTCGCGAAGATGCAGGGGCGTGCGGATTCCCGCCACAACGTCTTCGCCCTGCGCGTTCAGCAGGAAATCTCCAAAGAATACCTTCTCGCCGGTGGAGGGATCGCGCGTGAAACACACGCCTGTACCGGAATCGTCTCCCGTATTTCCAAATACCATGTGGACCACGTTAACGCCAGTGCCAAGCAGGCCCGTAATTTTCTCGACTCGCCTGTAAGTTACTGCTTTTTCGCCCATCCATGACTCGAACACCGCGCCAATCGCGCCCCAAAGCTGTTCGACCGGATCCTCCGGGAAATCGTTCCCGGTTTTTTCCTTAAAGTAAGCCTTGTACTCACCGACGAGATCACGCCAGCCCTTCGCTGTGACCCGCGTGTCGTCCTTCACGCCTAGTTTATCTTTCATACTTCGCAGCCGGTGCTCGAGCTCTTCCTTCGGCAGGCCAATCACCACGCTCGAATACATCTGCACGAGCCTACGATACGCATCCCATGCAAATCGTTCATTGCCCGTAGCCTTTGCTAGGCCTTCCACCGACCTTTCGTTCAGCCCGAGGTTCAGAATCGTCTCCATCATGCCGGGCATTGAACGCGCCGAGCCTGATCGGACGCTCACCAACAGAGGATCACTCGCGTCACCGAGCTTTTTCTTGGTGAGTTTTTCCAGGCGTTCCAAATTCTTGGCCACTTCAACCCGCAGCTCTTTCGGATATTTGTGGGAATGCTTCAAGTAGTAGTCGCAAGTTTCGGTTGTGATCGTGAATCCGGCCGGCACAGGCAGCCCAATCCGAGTCATCTCTGCGAGACCCGCTCCCTTACCGCCAAGCAAATCTCTCATGTCGCCGGTGCCGTCCGCTTTTCCCGCTCCGAAGAAATATACGTATTTCATTTCGCTCCTTAAGCCTGATCTAAAGTTGATTCTTTAGCCTTTCAGTCGGCGCGCCGATAGCTCATGTGATTGTTGATCGGAGCTATTTCGCCTCTTCACTGCCGAGTTCCGAAAAATCCGCAACGTTGGAAAACTCCTTTAACAATGTTCCGAGCAACGCGATCCGGTTTCTACGGATGTCCTCGTCCTCAACCATTACTAGAACTTTGTCAAAAAAGAAATCGACGGCTGGCCGCAGTTCTGAAATTTTTTCCAGCGCTTTCCGATACTTCTTCTCTTTCTTTAACCGCGTTGCTTCGTCGCCAATTTTTTGCACTACGGTGTAAAGTTGAAGCTCAGCCGCGTCGCGCAGTAGTTCCTGTTTAACCGCGCCCTGCCCCTTGTCGCCCTTCCCCGCGGACTTCTCCAAAATATTCCGGATGCGCTTGAAGCTTGCCGCCAGGGGTGCAAAATTCTTGGTGTCCCGTATCGCCTTCACCGCCGCCACGCGTTCGACCGCGTCGCCCAGGTCGTCCGCGCCTGCGGCAAACGCCGCGTTGATTTCGTCGTAGGCGAAACCGCGCCGCTCGCGAAGGATATAGCGCGCGCGTTCGAGCAGAAAATCGAGGACCTGCTTTTGAATCGCGTCCGAAGCCTCGATCCGCGGCGCGTGTTCCTTAAGCGATTTTGCTGCCGCCGATATCGCAGCCGAAAGAGACAGCGGTAAGTTCTTCTCGAGAATAATCTTGACGATCCCCAGCGCCGCCCGCCGCAAAGCGAAAGGATCACTTGAACCCGTGGGAATTGCGCCTACTGCGAAGCATGCCACAAGCGAGTCCAGCTTGTCCGCAAGCGCCACCGCACAGCCGGTCAAGTTCCGCGGAAGCGGATCATCGAGGCCCAGCGGCTTGTACTGATCGTACACCGCCCAGGCAATTTCATCGGGCTCACCTTGCGCACGGGAGTAGAGCCCGCCCACGATTCCCTGCAACTCGGCGAACTCCCCAACCATCTCCGTCACCAGATCGCATTTCGCCAGTTCGGCCGCGCGGTCGGATCCCGCCACATCTGCTTGCGCGACTCCGCCGGAAAACCATTGCTCGGACAGCCAGCGCGCAAGCGAACGCATGCGCTCGACCTTGTCCGCGTAACTTCCCAGCCGGCGCTCATACGTGACCGCCGCCAACTTCGGCAGATAGTCCCCGAGCCGCGTCTTCTGATCCGTTTCCCAGAAAAACTGAGCGTCTGCAAACCGCGCGCGCAACACGCGCTCGTGCCCGGCGCGAATCAGCCCTTTCGGATCTCGCGGCAGGTTAATGACGGCAAGGAAATGCGGCGCGAGATCGCCGCTGCGGCTCTCGACCGCGAAGTATTTCTGGTGACCGCGCATCACCGTAATGAGAATTTCGTCCGGAAGCGCAAGAAACGCTGGGTCGAACCTTCCAAGAATCACGCTGGGGCACTCATTCAAATATGTCACCAGCTCGAGCAGGCCAGCGTCCTCATGGGTGCGCAATCCTTTGGGCGTCGTGAGACTGTGAAGTTCTGCTTCAACTTTCTTTCGCCGCACGCTCGGCCTGCACGATACGAAGTTCTTCTTGAGCTTTTCCTCGTAATCACGCGGACCGGAAACCGGGATACTTCTCTTTCCCAGAAAACGATGGCCATCGGTGTGATTCCCCGCCTGCACGTCAGCGTAGGAAAACGGTACGACCTTGCCGTCGAGCAAAGCAACGATCCAGCGAATCGGCCGAATGAAGCGCGGGCTCTGCGCGCCGGTCCAGATCATCGAGCGTGGCCACGAAATTTCGCGAATGGTCTCCGGCAATACGCCCTTCAAAATTTCCGCCGCGGATTTACCAAGGACAAGTTGCCTGGCGATGACATATTCGCCCTTCGGCGTGTTCACGATCGTAAGCTTCGAGACGGGCAGGCGTTGCTTTTCCGCAAAACTCACGGCGGCGCGCGTAGGCTGTCCGGCGAAATCGAAAGCCACGGACTTCGGTGGGCCGCTGATCTCGCGCGTCACATCTTCTTGTTTTAGTTTAATATTTCGAGCGATGGCGACGAGGCGTCTTGGCGCGCCAAATGTTTCAATTGAATCTTGAGCTGTCGGCTCGTCGACAAGCCCGTTCGCGGAGAGATGCTTCACAAGTATTGCTTTAAGTTCTTGCGAAGCTTTCAGAATCATTCCTGCCGGAATTTCTTCGCAGCCAATTTCGAAAAGAAGATCTCCGCGGGATTTCATGCGCTCATCCCGGCTGGCGTTTGAATCGCCGCCCGCTGGTCCAGCCACGCTCGCGCCACATGCGTCGCTAGCTTCCGCACGCGAGCAATCATCCCGGCTCGTTCCGTCACGGAAATCGCGCCGCGCGCATCGAGCACGTTGAAGAGGTGCGAACACTTTAAGCACAGATCGTAGGCTTGCAGCACCGGAAACCGTTCTTTGCCCGCGCCCTTCAGTGCGTCGTACGCGGCCAGCAGGCGCGCCGCCTCCGCTTCATTCAGGTCGAATTGCTTCCGAGTTGACGCTGTATCGGCGTGATCGAAGCTGTATGCCGAAAATTGTTGCTCTTCGGCCAGCCGCACCTGTCGATAGGTCATGCTATTCGACCAGCGCACATCGAACACATTGTCCACGCCTTGCAAATATGCAGCGATGCGATCGAGGCCATACGTCAGCTCAACCGAAATCGGATCCAGATCCACACCGCCGCACTGCTGGAAGTAAGTGAACTGCGTAATCTCGAGTCCGTCCAGCAACACTTGCCAGCCAATGCCCCACGCGCCGAGAGTCGGCGATTCCCAGTTATCTTCCTCGAAGCGAATGTCGTGCTCCTTCAGATTGATTCCAACAGCAGCAAGGCTCGCAAGATAAACGTCCTGAATATCCGCTGGCGAGGGTTTGAGTATCACTTGAAGTTGTGTGTGCTTGTAAAGGCGATTGGGATTTTCGCCGTAACGGCCGTCGGCCGGTCTGCGGCTCGGCTGCGCATAGACGACTCGATATGGCTCGGGACCCAGGACCCTGAGAAAAGTCTCCGGATGCATTGTGCCAGCGCCAACTTCGATATCGTAGGGTTGCTGCAAAATGCAATCACGCATGGTCCAATAATGTTCAAGTTTCAGTAGAAGGTCTTGAAACGTGAGCCCCTTCAGTTTTGCAAACTCACGTTTTACTTTCGAATTGGATTTCCGAGCCATCAAACCGGCGACTCCAGAAGTTCTCGAGACTTTAGCTTTCGATCTATCTGATGTTCGATGACATCGAGCATTGCGTCCGTCAATTCCCTGGCGGCGCGATCGCTCAACGGCTCCGGCGCGGGATCCTGGCTTAGCCTATCGAGTCGCTCGCCGAGCATTCGTCGCGCGACCGAGAGCGCCGCCGGCGAAATGGCGCGCATTCCGGGCTTCCTGCATTTGGCGCATGCAATCGCCGATGCGCTGGGTGAGAAATATGCAGCCGCATCGTCAGCGGGCGCCTTGCCGCAAAATGCGCAGCGGTCGAGCGCAGGCAGCCAGCCTCCCAGCTTCACCGTCCAGAGCGCAAAATACGCAAGTGGCACTTCCGTTTTGCCCGTGCGCTTCACCGTCTGCGCGGCCAGCAACAGAAGCCGGAAGTTTGCGTCGGAGGCCTCGCGTTCCGGAAGAACCGCCTCAGTGATCTCCGAAAAGAGCGCGAGAGCGACGCTCGACGGATAGTCATGAAAAACATCAAGAAACGACTCAATCATTTCGCACTGGCTGATGCGCACCAGATCGCGCGCCTCTCGTTCAAAGAACCAGATTCGGATGTGAGAAAGCTTTTCAAGCGTTGATCCAAATCTACTCTTTGTCTTTCGCGAGCCCGCCGCCACTCCGCGGACGCGCCCCATCGTGCGCGACAAGAAACTGACCAATCGGTCAGCCTCGCCGAGGTTATAGCGCTGCAGGACGATGGCCTCGGATTCATGAAGTGGCATCTGAAGTGTCGGCGTGTCGACCGACGGGCGGACTGACGTTCCGATTCCATCGGAGCTCGAACAGGCCGCGCGCGCCGCGCGCAGCGGGACTAATTTTTCTACCACAGCGAGACACGCGGCGCAATTGATAAACTAGGGCCGATCGAATTTTCAGCGCTGTCGTTTCAAATTTTTCGAAGGTCGGCTACAGTGTTCGCGCGATGAATCGAGAGAATGCGCTGCCGCGCGTCGATGTCGTGGGCGTTGGAATCAATGCCACGGACACAATCATCCGTTTGCCGCACTTCCCTGCTCCCGACTCCAAGGTGGAACTACTTTCGGCCGAGGTAAAGCTCGGCGGCCAAGTGGCAAGCGCAATTGTCGCATGTCGTCGCTGGGGCCTTTCCGCGCGCTTCGTGGGAAAAATCGGCGATGATGCGGCGGGAAAGCTCCAAGCAGATGAAATGCGGCGCGAAGGCGTTGATTCGTATTGGATCACGTCCCCAGGCTCCATGAGCCAGTCATCTTATATCCTCGTTGACGATATCTCTGGCGAGCGGACGGTTCTGTGGAAACGCGATCCTCAGATCGCGCTCCGCCCCGAAGATTTGAAGCGGGAATGGATTTCCGGTGCTCGGGCGCTGCTCGTAGACGGTCATGACACCGAAGCAGCAGCGCAGGCGGCCCGCTGGGCTCGCGAGGAAGGAATTCCCGTCTTAGGTGATTTCGACAATCGCTACCCTCACGTTGAAGCGTTACTTGAACATGTGGATCTCATCGTGGCATCGAAAGATTTCCCCGAACGATTGACCGGTGAGGGCAACTTATTGAAATCGCTTCCCGGCATTTTTCGAGAGTTCAAGTGTCGCGTGATGGGCGCGACACTTGGCAGGCTCGGCGTCCTCGCGTGGGATGGCCAGGAGTTCTTCCTGTGTCCTGGCTTCCAGGTGACGGCTGTAGACACAACCGGAGCGGGTGATATTTTTCACGGTGCGTTCCTGTACGGGTTGGTGCGTGATTGGGAAATGGAAGAGATACTTGAATTCAGCTGCGCGGCCGCGGCGCTCAATTGCACGGCTAGCGGCGCGCGCGGCGGCATCGCGTCATTGGCCGAGATCGCTCACCTTCGCAAACGCGGAACGCGGTCCGAGCTCGCATACTCGCACGAGCTTTTGTCGGCGGCGTCGCGTGCAGCGCGCGCGTCTAGTGACGTGAAACTATGATCCCTCTCAAGGACCTCAACCCTCAGCGCAGTTTTCCCATTGTGACGCTCCTGCTAATCGTGGCGAACGTCGTCGTGTTCGTTCATCAGATCACGCTTCCACCCACAGCGGCCGACGCGTTCATCAAGACGTACGCGCTGACACCTTCGCATATTCAACTGGCGCTTGAGGGGCACCGTTATACTCCACTCGAAGCTTTCCTCACGCTGTTCACCTGCATGTTCTTGCACGGCGGCTTTCTTCATATCATCGGCAATATGTGGTTTCTGTGGATTTTCGGGGGCAACGTCGAAGACCAGTTCGGACACATCGGTTATTTATTGTTTTACCTAGTGTGCGGCTTGGGCTCGGGCGTGACACAAGTACTGTTCTCGTGGGGTTCCCGCGTCCCGTCGCTGGGGGCGAGCGGCGCGATTGCGGGAGTTCTGGGCGCATACATCGTGTTTTTCCCGCGCGCGCGCATCCTGACGCTGATACCGCTGCTCATCATTTTCTTCACGGCGCGCATCCCGGCTTGGATCTTTATTGGCTTCTGGTTTCTGATGAATTTTTTGAGCGGTGTCAGTTCGCTCGGGATGCGGAGCGCCGGTGGGGTGGCCTGGTGGGCCCATGTCGGCGGCTTCCTGTTGGGAGTCCTAATGGCCACGATCGCTAAATTCGCCGGGCGCCCTGCAACGGCGGTGGGTTAGATAACGCGCGAGTTCAATTACACTGAAAGGAATTTTGGAGTTATATTCCGCAAGCTGCCTAGGACTTCGGAAAGATTCTGGAAACGTGTCGGATGACAGCGAGAAAATTTAGGGGGCGTTATGAAATTGAATGTAATGCTTGCGATTGCGCTCGGCGTTAGTGTTTCAACATTTGCTTTTGGTCAGAGCCAAGCACCGCCGGCAACCGCACAACCAGCCGGCGCACAGCGGTCGTTGCAAGCTTTGCAGGACCCCAAAGAAGCGGCCGTGCTGGCTGCGTGCAAGAATCCTCCGCCGCCGGCTCAGCGCCCACCAGGTGCACCGGGTCAGGGCGGCCCGCCGGCACCGGCACCAGGGCCAAGGGATTACACAATCGCTGAAATTCCCGGAGTCATCGCCGCGGGACAGCAATGGAAATTTGTCTGGCAGGAGCTTGGCAACAACGGCGACGGCATCATCGGTTCGCCTGACGGCGGCCTGCTGATCGCGCAGAACGACAACAGCAAAGTCGTGAAGCTCGACAAGAATGGCAACGCTTCCGTCGTATACACGGACACGAATACCGGCGGCGCTGTTTCGATGAATACGAAAGGCGCGCTGTTTATCGTCGAAAGAGGCCTGAATCCATCACTCGTGGAACTCGCGCCGACTCGGAAAACTCTGGCAAGTAGTTTTCAGGGCGATCCCTTGGATTGCATAGGCATCGTTCTCAACGATCTTGCGGCGGATAGCAAAGGCGGCGCGTACTTTACGATGGGCGGGCTTTTTTACGCGAACCCGAGTGGTCAAGTCACAAAGTACGGCGACAATCTCAGCACGAACGGAATCATTCTCAGTACCGATGAAAAGACTCTCTACGTGACGAACCGTGAAACGGTCGCGGCCTTCGACGTTCAACCCGATGGCTCGCTTTCGAATCAGCGGGAGTTCGGAAAACTCGAAGGCGGCGGCTTTGGCGACGGCAGCACGATCGACGCTGCCGGACGAATTTACGTAACAACAGGTCCGGGCGTTCAGGTATTCGGCCCGGACGGCAAATATCTTGGCCTGATCCCCACGCCGCGAGGTGTGATCAGCGTGGCCTTCGCTGGACGGGATAAGATGACGCTTTTCATTTTGGCCAGAGGCGCCAAAGACCCGCAAGGGAACGAAGTGGCCAACGCTGCGCAGGTCTATTCGATTTCAATGATCGCGCAGGGCTTCAAGAAACGCGCGAAGTAGCGCTGAAAAGGAATTCCTCGGTCGGCAAGCCGACACTTCGAGACGGAGTTGAAATCTCCTGAGTGCCCTGCGTTGGGGATTTGAACCTCAAGTAAAATGTCATACTGTTGGTGCGCGTTCGGGAAACTCTAGCGCGAGACTTTTTTCATGAACTGGCGCAAGTCTTCGGAGTTCACGTCCGACACCCCGCACAACTGCATGCCGCCATTCGATCGGCAAATCACGTTGTAGCCCTGCCTCGACGTAAACTCTGGTGCCTTCGCCTCCGTCCCATCGTCCGGCCAAACAAAAACATTAATGTAATGCTTTCGCGACTGGTAAACGAGCGCCGCGACGTTGCGGCTGCCGACATAATCGAGGCGCCCTCCGATAAGCGGATAGCCTTGATCGGCCAGATCAAGAACTGGCGGCGCGAAGTCGAGCTTGCCATCAAACCACGGCTTCACCGTGTGCTGATCGGTGGACACAACATCCATTAGGTGCCCGGGCTGGAGCGAGCGGATGTGGCTCGCGACAAGTTCCTCGGCGACAAGATCGCCTCGGCGGGCATTCAGCACGCCGGGAATGAGTCGGATCCCGAGGCCGAGCGCGATGATTACAGCCGCGGCCACGGCGAGCCATTCAAGAACTGGACGCCGTCGCACGGATCGCAAGGGCGATTCCACGCGCCCACTTTGTTCACTCCCCCCAGTTAGGGCCGCGTGGTGCGTTGCGATAATCCGCGCGCGGAGGCTTTCCGGCGCACGATGGTAGAGATTCGCCGAGCGAATTCCCTTCCCCAATGTTTGCTGTTCGCCCAGTTCTTGCGCGCAGGGTGCGCACGTCTTCACGTGCTCCTCAATCTCGAGGCTTCGGACGAGATCGAGCTCGCCGTCGGAATATGCGTGGAGAAGAAGTTCTTTATCTTTGCATGCCACGCGGCACCTCCCGTCCTGGCCCGCGCAGCAGGCGTTCCCGCGACTGCGCCCGTCCGCGCGCCAGGCTCGACATTACCGTTCCGATCGGAACATCCATCACTTCTGAGATCTGCTTATAGGAGAAGCCCTCCAGCTCTCGCTGAATTATCGCCTCGCGAAATCCAACCGGAAGCCCTTCAAGTGCTTCTTGAAGCTTCTGACTCTCGACCAACTGAACGAGTATCGTCTCCGCGTCGCGCTGCATTGGCTCCCCGGCGTGAATTGTCTCGTCGAATTCCTCCGCCAGATCGCCGGGGCGTTTCTTTTCGAGAAACGAATACGCCGTGTTGCGCACGATTCGGAGGAGCCATGCGCGTGCGTTCCCTTCCTGGTATCCGCCGGAGAAACGCACGGCGCGGAGACACGCCTCCTGGACGACGTCTTCAGCGTCATGAGGATTTCGGACGAGCCAGCGCGCCAGGTTGTAGGCCGCGTCAAGATTCGGCAGCACAAGCTGTTCGAAGTCCAGCCGGCCGGATGTCTCGCGCGTGTCCCCCCGCATGCCGCTATTAGACTCTCAACTGTCCAAACTGGCTACCGGGCTTTTTTGTTTCCGCGGAGACCTCACTGCCGCCAGAGCGCCGTGTACCACACAACGTAAATCCCGATCCCGCTGAGCAAAGCAGACATCCAGAGTGCAAGTTCGACGCGCATCCAGAGCTTCCATCGGCTAAATCGCCACGTCTCAGGGAGTATGTTCGTTCCCGCAACCAGCAAAATGAGCAGCCCGAGCAACTCTGCCGCGGCCCCGAGCACCCCGTGAATCGCGGCGACCATGTAGTATCTTTTTTGTAGATGGGTCGCCAGCCGTGGCAATACGAGTTGTTCAAACGATGGCCACATTACGACGCCAATCGGCACGAGATTCAGAAACAGCACCGTCGTCATACACACGCCGTGCGCGGCGTAACGCTTGGCGCGAGCCAGTAACGCGCCGGCAATCAGAGCGAGACCCATCACGACCTGGACGATTAGATTCAGATCGGCTCCGAAGCTCGCCGGTGTACCCAAGAATCCTTTCACAATCCCCTCGATTACTTGACGATGATCTTTCCGACCATGATCGGGTGCACCGAGCAGAAGTAGTTATACGTGCCAGTGTCCGTGAACGTGAACGAGAACTGATCGTCCGTATCGAGCGCCTTCGATTTGAATTTCTTGTCGGTGCTCACGACTGTGTGCGGCACGTCGTCACGATTGACCCACGTAATCGTCGTGCCCGCCGCCACGGTGAGTTCTTTCGGTGTGAAGCTGAAATTATCGATCGCAATGCTTGGGGCAGTTTTTTCCTCCGCCGCTCGAGCGATTGAGACTCCATGAATCATGGCCGCCGAGGCGACTGCTCCGAGCAAACCTGCGCATAAGAAAACATTTCGTATGTAGCTTTTCATTGCCTTTCTCCTTTCGTTCCAAGATCGCTGCGGTCTAACCACCCGACAGCGGTGAATCCACAACGGCCAGCGTGTGCTTCCCGCGCACAAAGTTGATGTCGGTGATTCCAAGCACGCTTCGCAGCTTGTCGTCCGGCACCTTCATGGGACCCGGAGACGCCGCTTGCCCGGGCGCAGGTTGCGGGAACGCGGTGGACATCGCTGTGTGGAATGTGACGTGGCCCTCGACCTTCTGCATCACTTGATGGATGTGCCCGTTTAACACCGAAACCGATCCGAACTTCTTCAGATACGACAGCGCCTGTTCGCTGTCGTCCGTGCCCCAGCCCCACTGCGGATAGACGGACCAGAGCGGAATGTGCGCGAAGACCACAATCGGCGTGCTGTGTTTCAAATGCCGCACGTCGTTCTTGAGCCATTGGAGTTGATCGTTGCCCAGGCTGCCCAGTCCGCCGGCCTTCAAATTCATCACGTTGACTAGTCCGACGAAATGGACGCCCTTGTGATCGAAGCTGTACCATCCATCGCCCTGGGCATCTTTGCCGTAACGCTCGCGGAATTGCGCGCCGTTGTCATTGAGCACGTCGTGCTCGCCGGGAACGTAATAAATCCGGCCGGTGTGAACGGATTTCAGCGACTGATCCAGCGTATCGAACTCGTCGGCTTTGGAGAGCTGCGTCAGATCGCCGGTGTGCAGCACGAATTCCGGGCTTTGCGGCAGCGCGTTGAGTTTTGCGATGGCCTCCCGCAGCGTGGCAGTCACGTCCGGGTTGGCGGCTTTGTTGAAGCCGATATGTGAATCGCTGATCTGCGCGAAGGCAAAATCCCCCTGCATCGCAGCTTTATCGAGATTGCTCCCATGACCGAACGCGAACGACTTCAACACTCCTCCCTGCATCACGCAGAGCGTTCCTGTCCCGGCCCATGCCATGCACTTCAGGAAGCCGCGGCGGTCAATGCCGTCGGAGTTCAAGTTCTCCTTGATGATGTTCCCCATCGAATGCCTCGCTTTCGCACTGGATGGCCGCTTTGTGACGGCCCTGTTCCCCTGCATTCATGTAGACCGGCGACCAGCTGGATTTATTCCCGAGAATCGCAGATTTTTTCGAGTGCTCCGCCGTTCGCCTCTGCAACGACGGCGGGGACTGTGTTAAGGTATTTCGTTCCATCGAAGGCTTGGCGGCTCAGGGGGATGGCAATCCATGAAGAATTCCTACAACGGGGTCGCGGTCCCGTCGAACGGTAAAGTGATCGAGTACAGCGGCGGCAAGTTCCACGTCCCGGACCAGCCGGTGATCCCCTTCATCGAAGGTGACGGAACAGGACGGGACATCTGGAAGGCGTCGCGGCGCGTCTTCGATGCGGCGGTCGAGAAGGCCTACGGCGGGAAAAAGAAAATCGCCTGGCTCGAGATTTTCGCCGGCGAGAAATCGTTCAACCAATTCAAGGACTGGCTGCCGCAGGATTCCGTTGACGCCATCCGCGACTTTCGCGTGGCGATTAAGGGTCCGCTTACCACTCCCGTCGGCGGCGGCATCCGCTCGCTGAACGTCACGCTGCGCCAGTTGCTCGATCTCTACGCCTGCGTGCGGCCCGTACGCTATATAGAAGGAGTGCCATCGCCCGTGCGAAATCCCGAGCGCATGAATATCGTAATCTTTCGCGAGAATACCGAGGATGTCTACGCCGGAATCGAATGGAAATCCGGCACGCCCGAGGTGAAAAAGCTCATAGATTTCTTGAATAACGAAATGCTGAAGGGCACCAAGAAGTCCGTCCGCCCGGATTCCGGCGTGGGCATCAAGCCGATTTCACCGACCGGCACCAAGCGCCTGGTGCGGCGCGCCATACAGCACGCTATTGAAAAAGGGCGCACCGTCGTCACGCTCGTTCACAAGGGCAACATCATGAAATTCACCGAGGGCGCGTTTCGAGACTGGGGCTACGAGCTCGCCACCGAGGAATTTCGCCAGCAAGTCGTCACCGAACGCGAGAGCTGGATTCTCGGCAATAAGGACCACGACGCAAGCCTCAGCATCGAGAAAAACGCCGCCATGATCGAACCCGGTCTCGATCAAGCCACCGACGACTTCAAGAGACAGATGTACGCCGAAGTAAAGAACGTGCTGGATACCATCTCGGCCACGCACGGCGGCGGTCAATGGAAGAAGAAGATCCTAATCAACGACCGCATCGCGGATTCTGTGTTCCAGCAGGTGCTGACGCGCGCCGACGAATACCAGGTCTTCGCCACGCCCAATCTCAACGGCGACTATATTTCGGACGCCTGCGCGGCGCAGATCGGTGGTCTCGGCATGGCACCGGGCGCCAACATCGGCGACGGTTTCGGCTGCTTCGAGGCCACGCACGGCACCGCGCCGAAATATGCCGACAAGGACGTGATCAATCCGAGCTCGGTGATATTTTCCGGCTCCATGATGTTTGACTTCATGGGATGGAACGAAGTCGCGCAGCTGATCGAGGAAGGCATTGCGCGAACGGTGCAGCAGAAGCGCGTCACGTACGATTTGGAGCGGCTCATGCCCGGCGCCAAGAAGCTTGGCACGGCGGACTTCGCTTCCGCGATTATCGAAAACATGCATGCGCCGGTCAGCCGCTGACCAGCTGCGTAGAACCATATTTCATTTTCTAATCAAGGGGACGCACGAATGCGTAGGAAGGTGACAGTTGTGGGTGGTGGCTTTGTCGGCTCGACAACCGCGCAGCGAATTCACGATTCAGGGCTCGCCGACGTGGTGCTGACAGATATTCTGGACGGAGTTCCCGCGGGCAAAGCGCTCGACATGGCTGAATCCGCGCCGATCCTGGGGACCGACGCGCACGCGGCGGGTGTCTCAACCGCCGGCGGCGACTACAACGAGACAGCAAATAGCGACGTGATCGTGATCACGGCTGGCTTCCCGCGGAAGCCCGGTATGAGCCGCGACGACTTACTGAAAGCAAACTACGACGTAATTAAAGCGGTAGTCGAAGCGGTGGTGAAGCTATCGCCCAACGCGATTCTGATCGTGGTTACCAATCCCCTCGACGCCATGGCGCAGGCGGCATTCAAGATCAGCGGCTTTCCGAAGAATCGCGTCCTCGGAATGGCCGGGGTCCTCGACTCAGCGCGGATGAGCGCTTTCGTCGCCGCGGAATTGAATGTATCGGTTGAGAATGTGCACTCGTTCGTTCTGGGCGGCCACGGCGACGACATGGTTCCTCTCGCGCGCTATTCGACTGTGGCGGGAATTCCCCTCCCCGAATTGATGTCTAAAGAAAAGCTTGAGACCATCATCGCGCGCACGCGTAAAGGCGGCGCGGAAATCGTTAACCTGTTGAAGACCGGCTCGGCGTACTATGCGCCGTCGGCCGCCGCCGTCCAAATGGTCGAAGCAATCCTCAAGGACAAGAAAAAGATTCTTCCCTGCGCCGTCTATCTCGAAGGTGAGTACGGAATCAAAGGACTGTTCGTGGGCGTGCCCGTGAAGCTTGGCGCAAACGGCGTCGAGCAAATCATTGAGGTCAAGCTTTCCCCCGAAGACAAGGCCGCTCTCGATAAATCCGCCGCCTCGGTTCGAGAGCTTGTGAACGTCCTCGGCGTCTAATCCGCGCTACGGCCTGATGGTCGCCGTAGGGGCGCAGCACTCTGCGCCCGGTGCGGCGTCGAATCGCGGTCAGCCACGTATCCGGCTTATCGCGCGATCCGTTGCCGGCAAATGGCCAAGTATCGCCAAGGATGTTTGCCGGGCGAAGCGGTGCTACGCCCCTACGACTCGAAACCTCATGATTCACAGTGAGTATTTCTGCGCGAGGGGAAATCGCCGTCCTACGCTGAATGCTTTCGAGGTTACTTTCAGTCCAGGAGGCGCTTGCTTCCGCTTGTATTCGCTCCGGTCAACTTGCAGAGCGACGGCGCGGACCAACTCGATGGGCAGCAGACACTCTTCGGCAATCTGGGCCGGGTCCTGCAAATCCTCCACGTAGGCCTTGAGAATCCGATCCAAATCCTCGTAGGGAGGAAGCGTGTCCTGGTCAGTCTGTTGGGGACGAAGCTCGGCTGTCGGAAGCTTGAGCAGCACTTCCTCCGGAATTCTCTTTTTCACTCGGTTGACGTATCTTGCCAGGTCATAAACCATCGTCTTGGGAACATCCGAGATCACGGCCAACCCACCGGCCATGTCGCCGTACAGCGTGCAATACCCGACTGCGGACTCTGATTTGTTGCCCGTGCTCAGGACCAGCGAGCCAAACTTGTTTGAGAGTGCCATCAGGAAATTTCCGCGGATGCGCGCCTGTATATTTTCCTCGGTGACATCCTCAGGCCGGCCGGCGAAGGTGCTGGCAAGCGCGCCGCGATAGCTCGCGAATGTGCCCGTGATAGGCAGCACGCTCAGCTCGATGCCGAGGTTAGTGGCCACTCGCCCCGCGTCGCGCAGGCTCGCGTCGGAAGAATAGGGCCCCGGCATGGCCACCGCGAGAACGTTGTGCGCTCCAAGCGCGTCCGCGGCTATCACCGCCACGAGTGCGGAATCAATTCCACCGCTCAGGCCGATCACAACTTTTCGAAAGCCGCATTTGCGGACGTAGTCGCGCGTCCCTATTACGAGCGCCTTGTAAGCCGCCTCGTATTCATCGTCCATGGCCGGGCGGATATCGCCTTTACCGGTCGCGCTGTCGAAGTACACCAGGTCTTCGTCGAATGACTTGGCCAGTGCCGCGACGCGCCCATCCGGCGTGAAGGCGACGCTCGATCCATCAAAAATCAGGCTGTCGTTGCCGCCGACTTGATTCACGTAGACGACGGGCACCCCGCGATCTTTCGCCACGGCGCCCAGCATGTCGTGACGCAGCCCGCGCTTCCCCAGCGTGTACGGCGAGGACGAAATATTCAGGATCAGCGTGCTTCCCTTGCTCACGAGTTCGGCCACAGGATCCCGGTCATAGAGGCGCTCGGGCCAGAAACTCTTGTCGTTCCAGCTATCCTCACAGATTGTGATTCCAAGTGTGTCGGCGCCGAATTCAAACGCATGCTGGATCGTCGCGGGCTGAAAATAGCGCGTCTCGTCGAAGACGTCATAGGTGGGCAGGAGCATCTTGCGTTGCTCGAAAAGGACTTTACCGCGCCCGATCAACGCTGCGGAATTCGCCACCGGCTTTCCCGTATTGTCCTGCGCCTTGCCGACGAAGCCCACGAGCGAAGGAAGCGCTATGTCCTTCGCGAGACGCATGAGTTCCGTCTGATTGCGCTCGGCGAAAGAGGGACGCTCGATCAGGTCCTGCGGCGGGTAGCCGCAAATACACAATTCGGAGAACACGGCCAGATCGGCGCCGCCGGACTTCGCCTCGTGCGCCATCTCGAGGATGCGTGCGCGATTGCCCTCGAAATCACCAACGGTCGGATTGAATTGCGCTAACGCGATCTTCATAGAGAGCAACCAGCATACGGTTCGCGGGAGTGGTTTTCAATCAGCAGTGAACCCCGCCGTGCACATCCCGCTGCGGCAAAAAAATGGCTCCCGAAGATTTCGCCCTCGGGAGCCATGAAAATGAAAGTGTCGATTCCAGCGTGCTTAGACAGTGAACGAACTGCCGCAGCCGCACGTGCTCTTCACGTTCGGGTTGTTGAACTTGAAGCCCGCGCCTTCAAGCGTCTCGATGTAGTCAATGGAGATCCCATCGAGATACATCTCGCTCATCTGATCCACGAGGACCTTCAGCCCGTCGAATTCGTACACGTTGTCGCTTGCCTCGTTAACCTGATTCTCGAAGGCCATCTTGTAGCTGAAGCCCGAACAGCCGCCGCCTACCACGGCCACGCGCAGTCCGGTCGGCATGGGCGTCTGCGACGACAAAATCTCTTTTACCTTCGTGATAGCTACCGGTGTCAACTGGACCATTTTGGCCTCCCAAGATTGCGCGCGGCTCGTTTCGTTCGCGCGCCACAATTCCAAGCTCATTATACCAGATTTACGGTGTCCCGGAAGGCCCACCCGCGCCCATTTTTCTTCCAGTTAATAGACAAGAAATTAGGCACATCCAGGCCGAGACAACCGGACCCAAAACCAATAAACTGATCCCATCACATGAGACACAAGGTCACATTGATCCCCGGAGACGGGATCGGCCCGGAAGTTTCCGAAGCGGTTCAGCGGATTATCGAGGCTGTAGGAGTCTCCATCGAATGGGAACCAACGGCGGCGCGCGGCGAGCTCGAGCGGCGCGGCGTGGACTTCATGCATTCCGGCGTGGTCGAAGCCATCCGCAAGACGGGCGTAGCGCTGAAGGGGCCGCTCGCAACGGGCGTGGTATCCGGACCGCCGAGCATCAATGTCGGCTTGCGTAAGGCGCTCGACCTCTATGCCAACGTGCGCCCGGTGAAAAATCTCGAGGGGGTCCAATCGAGATTTCAGGACGTGGATATGGTCCTCATCCGTGAAAACACCGAGGATCTCTACGCCGGCCTGGAGCACGAAGTAGTGCCCGGCGTGGTCGAGAGCCTGAAAATCATCACCGAGAGGGCTTCCACGCGGATCGCGCGGTTTGCATTCGAATACGCCCGAAAGTGGAACCGCAAGAAAATTCACGGAATCCACAAAGCAAACATCATGAAGATGTCGGATGGCCTGTTTCTCACTTCCATCCGCAAAGTGGCGACCGAATACCCCGATATCGAATACAAAGAACTCATCATCGACAACGCTTGCATGCAGATGGTCCTGAATCCCACTCAGTACGACATGCTGCTGCTTACGAATCTGTACGGCGACATCATGAGCGACCTGGCTGCAGGACTCGTCGGCGGTCTCGGCGTGGTTCCGAGCGCGAACATCGGCGAAAAGGTGGCCATCTTCGAGGCCGTTCACGGCACGGCACCCGATATCGCCGGTCAAGGAATCGCCAATCCCACCGCGCTGTTAATGAGCGCGATTCTGATGCTGGTTTACCTCGATGAAGCGAAAGCCGCTGGGCGGATTGAAGGCGCACTCCACAAGGTCTATCGAGAGGGAAAATCGCTCACGCGGGATGTGGGCGGCGACGCAACAACCAAGGAGTTCACGGACGCCGTGATTCGCACCCTCGATAAATAAGCTGTTCCGCTATCAGGATCCGTGAAGTCTCCACCGGCGAAAGCGACGCTTTTGTAGGAGCGCAGTATGCTGCGGCCGGTGCGGATTCTTGAGGATGCGCCGCATACCGACTCCGTGATTCGACCGTTCAATCCTTCCTACTGAATAGGCTCCATTGATTGCACCGCAATCGTGTTTGTCGCCGGATCGAGCGCTCCGGTCACCTTGACCTTCAGCCCCGCGTTTTTGTTCGCCAGCTCCTGATTGTCGAGCTTGTAGACCTTGTCTTTTACCTGCAGCACGAAAACCCCGCCCAGATTCTTCACGCAGTAGCGCGCGCAATCCGCCGACGTGGTGCCGATGGACTTCTTCTGCAGCATTTCTTCATGCGAACGGCTCAACGAATGAACGTTGAGGGCGCACTGGGAATCGCCAATTTCGCCCTTGAATACCTGTTCTTTCTCGGCGCCCGCGATGAAGCTCACGGCAACCGCTAAAACCAACACCATCATTACGAATCCTAATTTCCTGCGTGTCATCTTTTCTCCCCCTCGAATTGTCATTCTATTCCCTGCGGCTTGCGACTACGCCACGACCACAAACCTCATGTGCATGCCCTCGTGATCGGCGCTACATATAACCGTGCAAACCACCACATATTCCCCGGGTTCGGCGGGAGCGTTGAGCATGAACTCCTGCGCGCCAGGCTTGAGTAAGAAATCCCATCCGGGCACGCGCGACCTGTCCTTTGCCCGGAGCAGCGAAAAACCGTGTATGGAGCCGTCCCGATTGTGATTCTTCGCCTTGATGGCCGTGATCCGCAGAGTGACCTGCTCTCCTGCGTGGACCGTGATCACCGGTTCCTTTTGTCCCGCCATCTTGAACCGGCTATCGTGGTCAGCCAGAATTTCGATGACCTGGGGCGACTGGACCTGAGCCGATTGCGGCCCAAACGCTAAAGTGAGCGCCGCAGCAGCCAGCAGACTCTGACGCAGTGCGTTCATGTTCGAGGCATCCCCTTCCCCATCCATCGCAACGCGTCTACTGCGTCAGGTAGCGAACAATCAGTCGCATGTCCTCGTCCGTGAGCGTCGCCCGAACCCGCATGTGCCGCTCGATGGTCATCACCATTCGTGGCGGGAACTTGTGCGGCGATTGGTGGCAACGGCCACAGTTCGCGTGAAATCTCTTCTCGCCTTCCACTCGCAATGCTTCGTCGCCCTGCGCGCTCGCCGCAGCCGGTGGCGCTGAATGGATGGTCGAATTGGTCGTCTGCGCGGATGCGGGCTTGTCGACTTGCTGGCCTGCCGACGATCCGGCGAGCAGCAACGTTCCGGTTACCAAAGCCAATAAGCTCGAGAGAATGACGCGCCGACTGGTCACTGGATGTCTCCATGCCCCACCGGAAGCACGAACCGGTACGTGATGCCAAGCGTCCACACGTTGAAGTTCCCGCCCCCCGGCGCGAACTGCCTTCCATAGCTGCTCACGAACCGAAAATCGTCGCGGAAGTAATAATTCATCCCGAACTCGAACATGTTCGTGTTCACTCCCGGAAGATCCGGGTCCACAACCTTGCCGGTGTAATACTGCTGAACCCGCGCGACCAGTTGGACGCGCCGCATCTCGTCGTGCCAGACCGGCACCTGGCTCAGCCGGTACGCCGATTCAATCCAGTAGCCGCTTCCGGTGTCGGACCGCGCATATTCCGCGCGAATGTCGAGCGGCAGGGGCGGCGGCTGCCACGCAAAATGAAATCCAAAGGCATTCGAGCGGTCGCCCTGCAGCAGATGTTGAAACGAGCCGCCGACCTCCAGCCGCGGCCCGGGCAGGAATATGCCCGCTCGCGCCCCGATATTGCGATCCGAATCAAAAGGAGTGTCCCTGCTTAGCGTCGAAAAATACGTCGCGTAATTGATCTCCATCTTGGGTGTCGCCTTGAAACCGCCTCGCAGCATCGCGCCCGTGCCCGCGCCGCTCGGACCGGTCGAAATCGGCAGAATCAGCGGGTCGCTTTGCAGATCGCGGATCCAGACGGGATAGAGCCGCTCGTTGTAAACACCGAACGGCGTCAGATATCTTCCGACTGTGATCGTCAGGAAAGGGTTGGCAATATAATCCACCTGCAGATAGTCCACCTCCTTTTGAAGGTAGCCTTTGTAGCCGCTCTCACCTGGAACCGGCGCGAGGTTAATCTCAAAAGTATCGCGCGATTCGATCAGCCAGTTCTGGCCAAGCGGTATCAGGATTACTGGCGACACCAGCGGATGCAGGTTCGGCGTTCCGCCCTGGAAGAACGTGTTGTAAGCCAGGCCTGCGGAGATGATTGGCACGGCACTCAACTCCGGCAAGATCACATCGGGACTATTCGGATCAGTCTGCCCCAGAGTCGGGCCCTGCGTTTGCGCCTGCGCAAATACTGCGGGCACTAGAAAAAGCGCCAGCAGCACCGCAACGCATCGTAGCCGCGCTTGATTCGCCGAACTTGGAGAGACCGATAGCATCATTCGCCGTTCCCAAGGTTGAGCTTCGGAGTTGCCGCGGGCCGGAACAGCACTGGCCTGATTTGAGTTTGGGTACGCCTGAGGAGAGAGTCAACTTGGGTACGTATGCCTTATTCCTTGGCGTTAATAGCTGGAAGTAAGCACCTCCGCTCCGCCCGGGATGTAATCAGGCCCGGCAGAACCGCCCCAATCCCCACCTGTCCGTCCTGCCAGTGGACGATAAGCCACGCCCCGCAGCGCCCGATCTCCGGCCACGGGTCGCCGTTGCTAGACTGAATGTTGAAGGGGAGGTCACATGTCGAGCCCCGCGCTGTATAAGACTCTGTATCGAGCATTAAGTTGGGGCGCGTGCGCCGGACTGGTGTTGACGCTGGCGCTGGTGCTGCGCAAATCGCCCCCGCCGGACGTCGCCAACGATCCCAGTGCCGCGTCGCGAGTCGAACAGAAGTTTGCCGCGGCCGACCAGGCCAAGGCTGCGGGCCAGCCCGCGCAGGTTCAGCTTGATCCCACGGAGCTGAACTCCTATCTGCAGCAAAATCTGCAGACCGGCGGCGCTCCGCAAACTTCCATCGGTGTACCGGCGCCAGCCGCGCCATCGCCGGGCGTACCCGTAGCTGGAGGTTCGGGCGACCCGAACGCGGGCGCAATGGCCGCGCTTTCGAGCAACGACGCCGCCACCATCGAACAGGTGCAGTCATCGGTGAAGGACGTGAAAGTGGACATGGATGGCGACCTGGTGAAGGCGTACGTCGTGTTCGATTTCCACGGGAAGGATTTGTCGCTTGAGCTCGATGGCCACCTGAGTTCACAGGACGGCTACCTGAAGTTCGTGCCGGTCGCCGGGAAGCTCGGTTCCCTGCCCCTGCCGCAATCAACGCTCGATGCCGCCGTCGCGAAAATGATGGCGTCGCCGGAAAATCGCGAGAAGCTTAAGCTGCCCTCGGACATCAACGACATCCAGATTCAGAACGGCCAGGCGGTGGTCTCGTATAAGTGACGATCCGAACGGGATCGTCATCCCGAGGCTGGCGGTTCGCTTTTTGGTCAGCCGAAGGACTTCTCCGCACGATTCAACCGAGATGGACTGCTATAAACGAAACCCAACCGGCCAAATCGGCGCGTAGGCAATATAAAGCAGCCAATAAACAATTACGCCGGTGACGGAGACGTAGAGCCACAGAGGCAACGTCCAGCGGGCGATCGCACGATGGCTGGCAAACCTTTCGCGGAGGGCGCGCGACAGCGTAATCAGAATTAGCGGCACGATAACCACCGCCAGAGTCGTGTGCGTGATCAGAATGGTGAAATAGACCGCCCGAATCCAGCCCTGTCCTCCGAAGCGAATCACTCCTGCGTGCAGGTGAAAGTAAACGTAGAAGCCCAGAAAAACCGTGGAGCACAGAAACGCCACGATCATGCAAAAGCGGTGATAGCGGATCTTGCCGCTGCGGATAAAGAGGAACCCGAGCACCAGAAAAACCGTGCACGCGGCGTTGAGAGAAGCGTTGAGCTTGGGAAGTGATTCGAGAGGGATTCCGATGCTCATCGCGTGATCAAGCGATCGAGCACCAGCCATGCGAGCAAAATCGGAATGTGCGCGACGGTGGCGTGCATCAGCCATTTGGCGCGCACGTTTGTTCTCGACCGGTTCGCCCACAATCCTACCTGCAGCAGAATCATTCCCAGAGCCAGCGCCCCAAAAAAGTAGGGGATGCCCGCCATGCCCACCACGGACGGCAGCGCGCTGACCCACACCAAGATCGCCGAAGTGGTAATGATCTGCCGGAACGTCGCATCGCCCTTCTTGTCCACAACCGGAAGCATCTGTATGCCCGCGCGCGCGTAGTCCTCGCGGTAAATCCACGCAATCGCCATGAAGTGCGGGAACTGCCAGAAAAATAGAATCGCGAAGAGCACCCAGCCGCCAAGCGAGAGCGACCCGCGAGCCGCTGCCCAGCCGATCAACGGAGGCAATGCTCCTGGGATAGCGCCAACGGCAGTCGAAAGAGTGGTGCGCGTCTTGAGCGGGGTGTAAAGGCCGAGATACAGGACGCTCGTAGCGACGGCAACGAGCGCGGCGAGCCAGTTCACGGCGAGCAGAAGCCACGCGGCGCCAAGAACGATTGTGCTGATGCCGAAGATCAATACTTCCCGCGGCTGGAGCACTCCCGACGGAAGAGGGCGCGCGGCCGTGCGACGCATCAACGAATCCATTTCGCGCTCAATGTATTGATTCAGAGCGGCTGTCCCTCCGGCGACCAGCAGCGTGCCACCCAGGGTATTGAGCAGCAGCGGCCAATCGAACGGGCCGCGCGAACCAAGATAAAAACCGGCGACTGTGGTGATCACCACGAGAAAAGTGACGTCTGGCTTGGTCAGAGTGACGTATGCCCAGGGCCGTTCGAATCCCGAAAGCGCGTTGGCGCGGAGCTCGTTCATTGGACTAGGCCCCCGCCCTTTCGGTCGAATGCTGCAGCGAGCTACCAGAGCGATCCCACACCCGCGTGATGTTGCCCCGCCAAATCCGGAAGGTAACCAGTGTGAAGATCACCGATGCCGCCAGCGTGAGCGCTCCGCCCAGAACATGGGCCACGGTGAGAATCACGTAAGGAAGAGTCGGCTGATCCGATTCGATCGCCAAGACCCGGACGGCATACCAGGCCGCGAAGCCGAGCAAAATCTGAAGCCCAAAGAACGAGTGCAACAAAATCGTGCAGCGGCGAAGGTCGCGATTCTCCCGGAATCGGCGCTTGGCCAGGGCTCCGGTCCACACAACCATGAAAAACACCACGCCTGCACCCACCAGATGAGGATCAATTCCGAACGCGCCGTGGCGGAACGCCGCGCCGAGAATCAATTGAGCTAGGATCGCCAAGGTCGTCAGCGTGGTAAGCATCCGCAGGCTGGGCGATTTCGAGTCGTCGATCTCCTTCACGTCAGCGCGCCACCATGGGCTCAAATACAGCGCCAAGCCGACGATGGTGATGAAATAGATCTGCGCCAGCGTGGCGTGGGCCGTTGCCGAAAGCATCGGATGGATCAGGTAGACGCGCAATGCGCCGAGCGTTGCCTGGGCCAACACCAGGAAGAGCGAAATCCAGCCAAGCAGTTTGGCCACGGGACGCGCTTTCACGAACGACAGCCACACGGCGAGGATGAGCGTCAGAATCGCGACCGTCCCGGCGATCAAGCGGTGTGTATATTCGAACCGAATACCGCCGATCAGCGGAGGAATCAGCTTGCCGTAGGCCAGCGGCCAATCGGGAACAGAGTCGGCGGCGTCGTTGCTGGTCACCAACGCGCCAGCCATCAGCAGCAAAATCGTGCAACAAGAAGTTGCGACCGCAAAGCGGTAAACGCCGCGAGACGTTGGTATTTGATTGGGCGACATCATGATTGCGACGGACTTTGTATTGTAAGTATCGAATCGGAAAAACGCAAAGAGTTCTCGAACCTGGAGAATGGGCCTGCTCGAAGCACCACCGATGCGAGAGCGACGGGCTTACTGCGTCGCGGGAGGAGTTGGTGCGGCAGCCGCCGCCGGGGCTAGCGGCGCGGGTATGGTCGTGTCCTGGTCGAGAATGAGCCTCCATCCCGAGGGCCTTTGCACCCAAACGGAGGAACCGCGCATGTGCAAGACACGAGGAGGCGCTTGCGAGCCCGCCGGCGCCTTGAATGCGATATCAACCAGGCCGGAGACGATTGCTCCGCCGTCGAATATCACGACCTTGGGGTCCTTAAGCTCGTACACGGAAAATGAGAGCTGGCCGGTGGCCATCGCGGTCAAAAATTCCGCTTTCGACTGCGCAGCGCCGTTACCGTGGATAAAGATGGCTTCGTCGGACATCAGCGCGGATACACCCGCCGAATCGCCCGCCACAGTCAGGTCCTGGAATTTCCTCTGCAGGTCCACCAGGTCTTTCTGGGTGGTTGACGACTGGGATGTTTGCGCTCCGGCGCGCAGAGCTGCACCTGCGAGCAACATCATTGCGACAACAGCTGCAATCGTTGTCGAGATGAATCGGTTCTTCCGAAGCGTCATGGGTTCCCCTTCGTAACCGTGTTTTCCCGGCCAGACATACCTATTCTACATGCGAGAAACAGCGACACAAATCAACTTAGTGCGCCGGAGCGGGAGGAGGACCGGCGATGGGCGTGCCTTGGTTGAGAACAATCTGCCAGCCGGACGGCTTCGCCAGCCAGACGGTCGAGATGCGGAGGTGCAACATGCGCGGCGGCGCTCCGCCGGGCAATACGAGTCCAATGTCAGTCGGCCCGGAAACGACGGCACCGCCGTCGAAGAACACGACTTTCCCGTCGTTCATCTGATAGGTGGAGACTTTCAATTGCCCGGTCGTGAGCGAGTTTATGTATTCCGCTTTCGTCTGCGCCGCACCACTGCCGTGCACGAAGATGGCGTCGTCGGACATGAGGGCGGAAACTCTCGTGGCGTCGGCCGCGACGCTGGCGTCCTCGAACTGCTTCTGCAGATCGAACAATTGCGCCTCGGTCATCTTCGGTTTCATAGCGCGGTTCTGCGCCTTGGCAAGGCGGGCGCTGCCGGCGACGAGCAACAGAACCGCCGCGATTGTGGCGATCCCAATTGAAACGCGTCGAGTCTTCATGACGTGGTTTCCTCCTATGCAGGCGGGCCATTCTATATCGGCTTCAAAACCAGCGGCAAGGGCTGCGACTATCGGCGAGGCGCGCGCCGCGGGCGAGATGCGCGTCGTTTCGTCAACGCCGCCGCGGCCGCCAAGCGCCACGCCATGCGAATCAGGTCCCGCATTGCATCGGGATGAACGCGCGAAAGCCGAACGAGCACCCACTCGTACTTCGAATAGTGGTCGGTGATGTAATACGTCCCGGGATCCTCTGCGATCAGCGCATCGCGCTGCTCAAAGTCCGCGCGAACCACGAGCGAATCGCCGTCTTCCTTCAACCGCAGAAAAAGCGCGTCGCGGACTTTGAACGCCGCTGTCCCGTAGGACGTGCCTTCCTCGACGTTTTCGAGCGAAAGCGCGATCTTGCGAACGGTATCGAACGTTACGGGCATCGTCGCCTCCGAACGTCAGGAGAAATGCGGCAATCCCACATGGAGGAGCTCGACGGGTTCGCGCGCTTCAACGCTTCCCTGCTCGCCGATGCCCAGATGAATCGTCGCATGCGGACGGAAATTCTCGGCGCCGACCGCACCTGAGCCTGAGGCCACAAAATAAATCGAATTGTCGGCGAGCTGAAACGTCGCGCCCGGTGCAATCTTATAAAGCGACAACCGCGTGCGCCGCTCCGAGAACTCTCCCAGAAACTTGCAGCTTGCGCCGGGCTGTTCCGCGACCGGCAGCCAATCAAAATTGTCAGGGTCCATGAACACAGGACGCAGATAGCGCTGGCCGGGATACTCGAGCGGGCGTCCGTTCACCCGTTCCCAAACGGCTTCGTAGGCGTCCTTGTTGATTTTTCCGCCATCGGGCCTGAGCTGCGTGTACACGCCCTTGGCAAAAGTTCCGTGCTGGGTGAGTTCCGCGGTCGCGCGCTCGTGCTCCTCGGCGGAAATGTAGCCGCTTCGGCTCGCGCCGCCGAATTGGAGGACCAGCGTCTCGCTTCCCGTCGGGCACGATTGCGGCCCGTAGTATGTGCCCTCCGGAAAATACGCGACAGAACCCGGCCTCATCGCGCCGTCCGTGCCGAAATCGAAGTCACCCGCGAGCTGATACCTCATCTGGTCAAAATTGTGGCGGTGCCGCGGCGAAAAGTAGGTTGGCGTGGACGAAAGCTGCAGAGAAAAATTACCGGGTGTTCCCGGTTCTCCCGTCAAAAGGCGGCGTGAGCGTAGAGTGCCCTCCCGAATATTCGGCCGCTCGACCATCGGTACGTCTTCTACGTTGATGACCTTTGCCATGGATCTCCTTCTCAGTCTCTGTACCAGCCCACTGGCCTCTCGATGCGCTGGGCCTACCGCGGTGACTGCGCCGTTTTCGTCATCTGGCGCGTTTACCGGGTGCGTCAGCTAGCGCAATTTTCACCCGAACTGCTGAGTTGTCAAGCGGACGGAGATGCCGGCCGGGCGTGACGCCTGTATTCAGTGCGAAGGGGGCGAGTGAAAAACGAAATCGAGAGTTTTGGATTCCTTGGGACCGAGGGTGACGGTCTGGTCCTGCGTGCCGAATCGTTCCTGCCAGGCCTCGATTACATACGTGCCGGGAGGTAGGCCCTTTAGCTCGAACGCGCCGGATTTTGGCGTGATCGCGAAGTACGGGTGCGCGAATACGAACATATATGCCCGCATCCAGGGATGGATGTTGCAGGCAATCGGGATCGCCAGCTCGGGCTTCGTGAAATTCGCGTCGATTGGCGGATCGCCGATGGGCTCCGATTTGTTCCACGGGCGATTTACGCGCGGCATCGGGTGAACGTTGTGAATCGTCTGGTCCTCGTTGTGGACTTCAAACGGTTGGCTGGTCATTACGGCCAGAATGCGCGGCTCGTACATGCAGCCCTTCTGGTCGAGGGCGACGGGCGTCGACGGGGTGTCGAAGCGGTAGCTGCCGAGGCCCGATTTCACGTACACGACCACATTCGCAAGCGCGCCGTGAGCGCCGGTGACTACGATCGGAGGAACTACAGCGGATGGGTTCGCCTGGACGCACGCTGCTTCGGCGGACATGTCAATGGGCTTGAACACGGGCGGCGTACCATCGAGCTTTACCGTGCCTGACATGGAACCGGCTGTGGTTGGGTCAACGACCGCGGTCGGGGCCGGCGGCTCGGCGGATTCGTCGGATTCCTTTTTGGTGCAGCCAAAGACTCCCAGAGCGATGCATACCAACAACACGGCGGGCCGGATTCTCAAGAGTCAGCGTCCCTTTCTGATCTAGGGATATTCTAGCAAGTTGGATCGAGGAGTAGGAAGCGAAACGCAGGGCGCATGAAGCGCGACTGGAGCCCTCGCAATCATCTGGAAATGACAGCAGCGGCGCTCCTACGAGCTAGCGCCGAGGACGGTGGCAATGGCGGCGAGGGCACGGTCAATCGCCGCGCGGTTCACGTCGTAGTGCGTGACCATGCGGATCGTGGATTTCCCGGTCGCGCCGCCGAGGACTCCGTGTTTCGCGAGTGCCGCACAGACATCCGCGGCAGTGCGTCCTGAAGAAGCGACGTCGAAAATCAGAATGTTGGTGACGACTCTCTTCGGATCAATAGAAACGCCGGGAATCTTGGAAAGGCCCTCGGCCAGGTGGCGCGCGTTCTCATGGTCGCGATGGAGAATCTTCGGAGTCTCCTCGAGTGCGATCAGGCCGGCAGCTGCAAGGACGCCCGCCTGGCGCATCCCGCCGCCAAGCAGCTTGCGGGTGACGCGCGCCTTATCAATAAAATCGCGCGAGCCGACAAGCATCGAACCGACGGGAGCGCCGAGTCCCTTCGACAGGCAGAACATCACGGAATCGAATTTGCGGGTGATGTCCGCAACGCTGCGCCCCAGCGCGACCGAGGCGTTGAAGATGCGCGCGCCATCGAGATGAACCGGCAGCCCTGCGGCATGCGCGCGCTCGCAGATGTCATCGGAGATGGCGGGCGGATAAACCGTACCTCCATGCATATTGTGCGTATTTTCCAGTTCGATTAGGGCGGTCTGCGACCGGTAATAGATGTGCGGTCGAATCAGCGGCTCGATCAAATCCCACGTGAGCGTTCCGCTGGGCGCCGGCACCGTATTGGGCATGCATCCGGCGATCGCCGCCACTCCGGCCATTTCGTAGAGGTAAATGTGCGCTTGCGCCTCGCAGATCACCTCCATGCCAGGACGCGTCCAGGTCTTGATCGCAGTGAGATTCGCCATCGAGCCGGATGGGAAATAAAGCGAAGCCTCGCGGCCGAAGATTTCCGCGGCGCGAGCTTGCAGGCGATTGACCGTGGGATCCTCGGCGTAGACGTCGTCGCCAACTTCGGCTTCGGCCATGGCGCGGCGCATCGCCGGAGTGGGGCGCGTGACGGTGTCACTACGGAGGTCAATCACGGCTTGCGTTGCGGCAGCGGTGGACATGGCGGAATCATGATACCTGAGACGGGGCGGAGTTCGGAAACCAGAGTTGTGAGTTTAGAATCGGCGGACGCACACCGGGTGCACCGCTACGCGCGGCGAGCAGAGTGCAGGATCACGCTGCCGAAATTCCACGCGGCGAAGCGGACGTCGCTGAAACCGGTCCTTTCCATGAGCGCGGCAACCTCTGGAGGTGAGGGGAATTTCGAGACGGAGCCGGGGAGATAAGCATAGGCTTCCTTGTCGCCGGAAATCGCGCCGCCGATTCGCGGCAGAATCTGCCGGAAGTAGAAGCGGAAGATGCCCCCCATCGGACCCGACCCGGGTTCGGTAAATTCGAGAATGCCCATTTCCCCGCCCCGCCGCAGGACGCGCGCGAATTCGCGAAGACCATCTTCATAATTCGCCAGGTTGCGGAATCCGAACGCGGTGGTGACTAAGTCGAAGCTCTCATTCGCGAACGGGAGGCGCAGGGCGTCGGCCGCGGCAAAGAGGGCATCGCTTCGCGCGCCGGCAGCCTTGTCGCGAGCGCGAAAGAGCATACCTTCGACGAAATCACTGCCAATAATCGGCGAACGCCGCTCGGCAGGGTTAAGCGCCGCGGAACGGCCGCGATCTAGCGCGAAGGTGAGATCGCCCGTCCCGCAGCAGAGATCGAGGACGCGGGCTTCTGGGCGACTGAGAATATGCAGAAAATGCCGGGCCGTGCGCCGGCGCCAGATGCGGTCGAGCGAAAACGACAGGAGATGGTTCAGGAAATCGTAGCGCGGGGCGATCCGCGTGAACATGTCGCGGACGCGCGCGGAGGCTTCGCGTTCGTCCATTGCACCGCTTGGCCGCGTGCCGGGAAGCGGGGCCGATTTTTGAGCAGTCGCGGTCATCACTCCATGCAATCGAAGCTCAAGTTTTCCCGCGCTTTGTGTCGGCGCGCTTTGCGCCGTTCTGCGCTTCGTTCATGATTTCGGGAAGATTGCGGACGGCTTTCTCGACCAGCGGCCAAGGCGCTTCGACTCCCCATTCGGTCTTGCCGATCTTTCGCGGAAAAACCCAGAGCACCCGCCCGCCGCGCGACTTCTTATCGCCCGCGAGAATCGAACGCAGCCTAGCGCTCGGAATCGCGGGCACCTTCGGCAAAGGTCCCACCGACGCGACGAGCCGGACGATGCGAAATGCGTCCATCAAGGGAAGGCGATTCAACGAGAGGGCCATCATCGAAGCTGCGATCATGCCCCAGGCAATGGCTTCGCCATGCAAAAACACGCGGTAATTTGTGGCTGCCTCGAGGGCGTGCCCGAGCGTGTGTCCAAAATTCAAAATCTGGCGCAAGCCGCCTTCGCGTTCATCCTCGCCCACCACCCGCGCCTTGATCGCGATCGAGCGCGAAATGACCCAACCGAGCGCCGCGGGATCGCGGCGCAGCAAAGAGGACATGCGGCGCTCGAGGAATCCAAACAGCTCGCGGTCGGCGATCGCGCCGTACTTGATCACTTCGTAGAGTCCGGAGCGATATTCGCGGTGCGGCAGGGTCGCGAGCAGGGTGGGATCAGCAATCACTACTTTCGGCGGATAGAACGCGCCGACGAGGTTCTTCCCCTCGGGCAAATTGACGCCAGTCTTACCGCCAACGGCGCTATCCACCTGAGCGACCAGCGTGGTGGGAATGTGTACGAGCCGGACGCCGCGCAGGTATGTGGCTGCGGTAAAGCCGGCGACGTCGCCCACCACGCCGCCGCCAACCGCGACAATTGTGGCCTGGCGGTCGGCACCCGCTCTAACGAGTTGGCGCGCGATAGCCTCGACGGTTTCCAAATTCTTGCTGGATTCGCGGTCGTCGAACAGAATCGGACGACGTCCGGCCCGGCCCGGGATCTTCGCGGCGATGGCGCGGCCACAATGGCGCCAGACCTTTGTTGAGGAGAGAACAAAGGTGCTCGTCGAGTCGCCCCGGCGCGACGTGAGAGACCCGGCGCGAGCAAGCGCTCCCGGCGCGCAAACCACCGCGTAGGAACCGCTTGAGCTCGTCACTTTAGTTGTCGGCATGATCGCTCTGAAAATGTAGCATAGTTCCCAAACGCAACTTCTTCCAATCAAGGTAGTCCGTGAAACTCATCGGCACTTACATGCGTATGAATCAATGGGAGGTCAGCTGACCGACATGGCCACTTTCATTCTTTGGTGTCTTTTACTCTTTCTGTGTTGGCCGCTGGCGCTGCTCGCGCTGGTGCTCTATCCGTTGCTGTGGCTGCTGCTGTTGCCCTTCCGCCTGGCCGGTATTGCGGTAGAGGGGGCGCTGGACATCGTCCGCGGCATCATTTTTCTTCCGGCGAGAATCCTGCGAGGTCCGCGGAGGGCCTAGTCCCAACTCCGTCATAGTCTTTGAAGCTGGTTGACGGTTTCGAGAATCACATGGCCGACGATCGCCAGGCTCCGCGGGCTGATTTTGTCGAGCGTGTCCTGCGCTGTGTGCCAGTACCCGGGAGCGGTATAGCCGTCGAAGTCGATGATGTCCACGGAGGCGACTCCCCGGGCGAGAAACGGCGTGTGGTCGTCTACCATCGGAATCTCCTGAGACACGAAAACGTCCTTGTAACCGAGGGACGCGGCAGTATGCCAGACCAGGTCCGTCAACCATTTCGTCGAATCTGAGTCGCGGGTAATGGCCAATCCCTTCTGTCCGACCATGTCGGCGAGGATAACCGCTCTCACGCGTTTCAAGTCTCCCGAGACGGCCAGACGCGCGGCAAGCTCGCGGCTGCCGTAGGTGCTATCCGCGTCATTCCAGTCGAACTGCGCCTGCGTTTCTTCGCCATCCACGAACGCGATCCAAACGGCATTCGCCTGCTTCGGGCGGCCACAGAGGATGCGCGCCATCTCGAGCATCAGGCCGGTCGAGGAGCCGCTGTCTTCGGCGCCTACGAAATTCTCCACGCGCTTCGTATCGTAATGCGTCAGCAGGAGGATGATTCCCCGCCCGGTGCCGGGAATCTTGGTGACGATGTTTTTCATCGCCAGCGTGCCCACACCGGTCTGCGCGTTGAAGTCATCTTCGTCAACCGCGCACCCGAAGCTTTGCAACTGTGAATGGATGTACTTCTGCACGGCGTGGATTCCGTCCGAAGCGGGCGGGTGCGGGCCGAATGCAACCAGCTTCGCCACGTGGTCGTATGCTTTGGCGCCATCGAAACCGCCCGTCTGAGCCTCAGGGGGCGCCGCGTCAGCAGCAGAGACGACAATCTGCGTTGGAACTGTAGGCGCGGCGGGCGACGAGGCGCTGACGGACGCGCTTGGCCGAGCGGAATCGTGGCCGCACCCTCCTGCGAACAGAGCCGCGAGACCTGCCAGCACAATCCAGTGCGATTTCATCCCAGACGTCGCTGCGAACACTATTTTACCTCCCCGTCTGCAAGCGCTTGCGCTCGTTTGCGGCGCAGAACGGCGTACGACACCAGCACGCTAATGAAATAGAGAACAATCATCGGAGCCATGAAGATCAGCATGGTGGTGGCGTCCGGCGAGGGCGTGACGATAGCCGCCAAAACCGTGATGGCCAGCATGGCGTAGCGGAAATTCTTGAGCAGAAACTTCGGAGTGACGATTCCAAACAGCGACAATATAAATACGACGACAGGCATTTCGAAAATGACACCCAAGCCCACGAGCACCACGAGGATCAGGCTAAAATAATCGTTCACGCTGATCCATGGGCTGATCGGGCCGCCCGCCGCGAAGCCGATGACCTTCGTCAGCACGATGGGAAGCAGCCCAAAATAGCCCACAGCCATGCCGCAGACGAAAAGCAGCATCGCGGAAATGATGAAACTCGCCGTAGCCCGACGCTCGTGCTTGTATAGGCCTGGAGCGACGAAAAGCCAGACTTGATACAGAACCCACGGCATCGCGATCACCACGCCGAGGTACAGGCCCAGGTTGATGTACAGACCAACGTAACCCGCGGGGCTCGTGTAATAGAGCTTATCCTCCAGATGATTGTTGCGGAGCGCAACGAGCATCGGCTGGACGACAAAGTTGATGCATCGCTTGGAGACGAGCAGGCCGAGGATCATTCCCACGCCGACGGCCGACAGCGCGCTGATCAGCCGCTTGCGCAGCTCCACGAGATGATCGAAGAACGACATCGCCGCGCCGGATTCCTCCTGGGCACGCGAGCGCTCGGTGCGCTCAGGAGGAGCGGCCGTCGCCATCCGTCACTCGTTCGGCTTTGGGTTCAGGTTGAGTTGGCCGCGACTCGCCCGATGAATCGCGCTCGGGAAAGTCCATATGCATCAGATACGGGTCGTGCATCGGATCGGGAGGTTCGGCGGCGGCGTTCGACGTGGCAGGCTCAGAATTCTTGCCCGCCGGCTCCGTGATTGCGGCGGCGTTCGGCGGATTTGACGGAACAGTCCCAGGCGTAGCGGCTGCGGACGGCGAGTCAGCGGGAGCCACGGCGGCAGGCGCCGCAGTGGGCATGATGGCCGCAGGGGAGGTCGCAGGAGCGGCGATCCGGCGGGAGTCCGCCTCACGCTCCAGATCGCGCAGATGCCCTTCGAACGTTGAGCGCAAGTCGCCGGTAACGCGCCGGAATTCCGCCATAATTTTTCCGAGGTTTCGCGCCAGCTCGGGAATCTTCTCGGGTCCGAAGACAACCAGAGCAACAACAAATATTATGATGAGATGCGGGATGCTGAGCATTCAGGACTCTGCGGCCATCTCTCAGGCCGTTTTTGCATCATAGAAGAGGCATCCGGGCGTGTCAAACGACCGAAAGCAGTGTGCTATACTGAGCGTTCGGGGCGATAGAGAGGCATGATGCGAACATCTCGTCGAGTAGCACAAGACAATCCAAAGGCTTCGGAGTCTTCGGGTTCGCCAGCGCGCGGAATTCTGCTGCTGGTATTGGTGCTGGCGGTGTCGGCCGCGCTCGGGGGCTTCTTTGGTCCCCCGGCGAGCGCGACGGCGTCGAGTTCGGACGACACGCAGGATTCCGTAAAGACCTTTACGCGCGTGCTTTCGGTCGTCGAGCGGAACTACGCCGATCCGGTGGACACGGACAAGGTGATTTACGACGGCGCGATTCCCGGAATGCTGCATGTGCTTGACCCCCACTCGAACTTTTTCGATCCCAAGCAGTACGCGCTGTTCCGCGAGGAACAAGAGGGCAAATATTACGGTGTAGGTATGGTGGTGTCGCAGCGCGAGAATCAAACGGTGGTCCAGGCTCCCTTCGTGAATTCGCCCGCGTACAAAGCGGGTATTCGCCCCGGCGATACGATTCTCAAGGTTGACGGAAAATCATGCACGGGGTTGACGACAACCGAAGTGGCCGACCTGCTAAAGGGCGCCAAGGGAACCCCGGTCCACATTTCGCTCGGACGCGAAGGCTGGGACAAGCCGATCGAAGTCACGGTGGTGCGCGACGAAATTCCGCGGCCTGGCGTGGAATATTCCGAGATGGTGAAACCTGGAATTGGATACGTGCGCGTTTTCACGTTCAACGAAACGACGGACAGCGATCTGACAGACGCGCTGAAGCAGCTCGACGCTTCCAAACTGGACGGGCTGATCATCGATCTCCGGAACAACGGCGGCGGCCTGCTGAATCAGGCCGTGGGCATGTGCGACATGTTCCTGGACAAGAACGAGTTGGTGGTGTCGCACCGCGGACGATCTTCACCGGAGCGGCCCTATTATGCGTTGCGCGGGAATGACGGCGTCGAGGTGCCGCTGATCGTGCTGGTCAACGGGCAAAGCGCTTCGGCCTCGGAAATTGTTTCCGGTGCGATTCAGGACCACGACCGCGGTCTAATCGTGGGAGAGACGAGCTTCGGAAAAGGCCTCGTACAGACGCAGTTTCCGCTGAGCGAAAACACTGCGCTGCTGTTGACCACTGCGCGGTATTACACTCCGAGTGGACGTCTGATCCAGCGCGACTACAAGAATCAGACGCTCTACGACTATCACTACAATCCGCAGCCGCCGCAGGCGCCCGAGGTCAAATTGACCGACACGGGGCGACAGGTGTACGGCCAGGGCGGAATAACGCCGGATGTGGCCGTTGCCGCTCCGAAGCCGGATGACTTCGAGACGCTTCTCGAGAGGCGCGGAGTGTTCTATCCCCTGCCGCAAGGCGTCGGCGACTTTGTGCGCTACTATCTAGGCGAAAAGCCCGACATCACGAAGGATTTTGTGGTGGACGACGCGGTAATCGCGCAATTCAGGAAATATCTCGGCGAACAGCATATCCAGGTCAGCGAGGGCGATATCCAGCAGAACCTTCCCTGGCTGAAATGGGAGATTAAGCGCGAAGTATTTACTACCGTGTTCGGACTCAACGACGGGTACCGCATCGCGCTTGAGAACGATCCCCAACTGGATAAAGCCATCGCCTCAATCCCGCAAGCTAAGGCGCTCTACGCGAACGCGCGGAAGATCGTAGCCGAGCGCGAGACGGGCACCGCTAACGGCCGTCCGTAGCTGCTGCGAGCCGCGGCGCGAGAACTAGAGAATTTTTGAAGCTCGCGCTGCGGCCGCGAAGGGAATCTGCAAAATATAGCCGGCGTGTCGCTGGCTCTTTCCTCTTCTGCAGTTCTATCAACGATCGAAGCGGGCTTCTATTTCGCGGTTCCATCTGTCGCGGTTGAACCGTCACTGGAATGGTCTTTGGCAGGCGGCGCCTCAAGCTTCGCGAGGATGCTCTTCGCCTTCGGAGCGTCCTTGGAATTCGAAGCTACCTTCAAGAATTCCCGCAATTGCACGGCTTCCCCTACAACATTCCCGGCAGCCTCGTAAATCTCGGCCAGCAACAAGTGCAGCTCAGGTAAGTGATGCCACTCGTCCAACTTGACCGCGGACTGCGCGTGCATCTCGGCCTGAGTTAATTGATTGAAATGCAGCCCCGCATCAGCAGCGTAATAAAGCGCGTAGGGATTGCTAACTGGGTCGAGCGCCAGGGCCTGAGCAGATAGCTTGGCGAGATTCGTCCAGTCGTTATCGTTCGCGGCAAACTCCGCGAGGCATAGATACGACGCCACGTACCCAGGATCAAGACCCTGAGCTTTGGAGCAGGCCGCTTTGGCGTCGCCGTTCTTGTTCTCTGATTCCAAAACCTGGCCGAGCACGACCCATGCGGCGGGATAATCCGGGTAGGCCTCAATCGCCTTGCGCAGATGCTCCTCAGCGTCCATGAATCTCTTTCCCTTGAATGCCCCGCAGGCCTTTTGGTATTCGCTGGTGGCCTTGTTCGGCACCGCAAGTCTTTTCGCGCTCACCGTGGGGCTGTGGACCCCAGACTCCGTCCAGGAATTGCAGGATTCGGAGTCAATCATTCGACCGACGTCACCCGACACAACTCCGGTCGGAGTGATCGTATCCATGGACGTAAAGAGGTCTGGAGTAACTTCGGGCACGCCCGGCGGGTTCTGCTGTACCGGGTCCGGAAGCGGCGGAGGTGGCCCTCCACGCGACTTCTGCGCCGAGGCGGCGCTTGCCACCAGAAGAGCGATCGCGAGCGCGCAGGCGGCCCTAGCACAAAGATTGAGCATGGCGCACAGCGGGAAGGTATTAAACCAGGCTTTTCCCTTGCCGGCCAACCTCCTGCCGGCAGGAATCTCGGGACGTATTGCCATCGCCACCACAGTGACTCGATGGTAAGTCAATTCCGACCCGATGGCGTAATTTCTTTTCAATGGGACCCGTCCCGGATGCACCCAATTCGTGGGAGTTTCGCCCGGCCCCTGTCCAGACAGCCGGTCCTCCGGCGCTAATCGTTTGAGGACACCTGTCCTAGGTTCGCCGGGCTGGGTGGAGGCCCTCGTTCATACTGGGACTTGCTAAACGTACCCCGGTCCTCCTCTTTGGGACCAGCGAGAGGCGAGTTCCTAGGAGAGTTCCATGGATTCCCCCCAACCACCAGCGCCTCCGGCCGCAAAAACCACCGCCGCACCCGTACCCACGGCGACGATCATCGCGTCCATGCTACGGGCATCGGCGAAGATCAGCGACTTAATTTTCTCTCCCGGCCGGGCTCCGCAGGTCGAGATCAGCGGGCAACTTGCGCAATTGAAGATTGCGGGCGTCGGCGTGCTGAGCGCCGAGGACACAGCGCGGATAGCCGGCGACCTGATCGGGCACAACGCGCACGCGGTGGAAAAGCTGCGGCTGGAAGGCTCGTGCGACATTTCTTATAGCCTGCCGAAGCTATCGCGGTTCCGCGTCAACATTTTTACACAGCGAGGAAGCTGCGCGATTGTAATGCGTGTGATCGCCAGTGACGTGCCCGACTTCAACGCTCTGAACCTGCCTAAGCAGCTTGCCGACGCTGCCGAACTGCAGCCGGGAATCGTCCTGGTCACAGGGCCGACCGGGAGCGGTAAATCCTCAACGCTTGCCGCGCTTGTGAACCAGATCAACGAAGAGAAGGCCTGCCATATCATCACCATCGAGGACCCCATCGAGTTTCTCCATTCGCACAAGCGCTCCACGGTCCACCAGCGGGAACTGCACAGCGACGCTCCAAGCTTCGCGCTCGCTTTGCGAGCGGCGCTGCGGCAAGCGCCGAAGCTGATCCTTGTGGGTGAAATGCGGGACCGGGAAACGATCGAAGTGGCGCTTGAAGCGGCGGAGACGGGCCACCTGGTCTATTCGACCCTGCACACGATTGACGCGTCGAAAACGGTCGAACGTATCATCGGGGCATTTGCGCTCAGCGATCAAAATGCGGTGCGCATGAGGCTCTCCAAGAGCTTTCGCTACATTGTTTCGCAGCGCCTGATTCCCAGACAAGATGGCAAGGGACGCGTGGCTGCATTCGAGATCCTGAAAGCGACGCTGCGCACGCGCGAATACGTTCAAAAGGGCGAGGGCGAGGGGAAAACTCTCCTGGACGCCATGCGCGACGGGTCCACCGAGGGAATGCAGTGCTTCGACGACGAGATCGAAAAGCTCATTCGCGCGGGCGTAGTTGATATCCAGACGGGGCTTTCCTATTCCACGAACTCCGGGAACTTGCGTCTTCTTCTGGCGGACCTGCTCGAGCAGCCAAGCGATATTTCGTCGCTGATGGCGTCGAATAAGACCAAGGCGGGGACCAAGGAACCGAGCTTCGCGGTAGATCCCGAACTTGAAACCATCGTCTAACTTCCGAACTAGCCCGTTTCCTCTTATTTCACGCGCCGTTACCCCGGGGAATAGAACGCTATTGAGTGCGGAGAATCATCTCGATTCCGTCGTCTATCTTCACATTGTGTTTCTTTGAACTCAGGAGCGACTCCTTTTGAGCCCCCGTTCCTAGGAATACTCCTGAAATCCCATACACGCCCTGCGCATTGAATGGAAGGTTGATGTGATTAGCGGTCGCCATCGGCATTCGTTCCCCTGAGTATCCGGCGGGGTCGCCACTACCGGAGTTGATATCTCCTGCGGCCTGGGTGGTGCCAACGTTCCCTCCCATGTTGTTCATCATTTGTTCGTTACTCACCATATTCATGGAATCCATCAGACCAATGGCTTGAATTGTTGCCGGCAGCGCCATTTCTGTGCCGTCCTTCAACACCATTTTGTCGAACGCAATGCCGAGCGTGGAGGTAGAGTCGCCTTGATGGGGCGTGACCTCGACAATGTGTCCCAGAATTTTGCAGCCATGCGTCGCGAGGCCCGGAGGATCCGACTTAAGGTCGCTGGTTGTCTTGGCGAAGACCTGATCTCCAATCTGAGCTTTTTTGGCATCAATCGGCTTTTCAACTTCCGCGCGCACTAATGTGCCGGGCGTAAACTGCATATGAACAGGCTGCTTGGGGGGCACATTGTTTTGCGCTTGGCCCGCGGCTCGTGTAACAAACGCCGCAGATAAACATGCGATGGCAAGCAGAGAAAAGGCAGTTTTTTTCACCATGGCAAACCTCTCATGTGGGATTGCGACGACACTCCCGTAGCCTTCATGCCCGAGCTAGATTTGGAGGCCGTACCCTCTCCCCGACGATCTTGATCCGCCGAACAATCTGCTGGGGGTTTGAACGCGGAACCCGGCAGCGACCCTGCTCGCGGCTCTTTATGGGACTTTCGTAAGCTCATAAGTTACGTGGGCGAAGTGTACTCCCGTCGCAAACTCAAGTACAGGACGGCCAGGGTCGCTCGTTCCTAGCGAGAACGAAGGGACGTCATGCCACGTTCCGGCGCCGCAGTTCGCGTGATATCCTGCCGCGCATGGGCGCAACCCCGATCATCGCGGCGGTCCAGGAAGAACTCATACCCTTGGACCGGACCCAATGCCTCTAGGGCCTTCATGAGTACTACCGAGACGACCCTCAACCTTAGAATTCGATTGGCTTTTTGCGCCGTAGGAGCGGCGCTGGGCTTCTCGCAAGCCTGGGCTTCCAGATTCGATGCCGCCGATAACACTGTTTCCTATCTTGATATGGGAAGCTACTTTTTCCACGGGCATCACTCGGCGATTATCAACGGATTTTGGAGTCCGTTGTATGCTTTCTTGGTCGGTTTAGCCATCGAGGTGTTTAGACCCACGCTTTACTGGGAATATCCGGCAGTTCACTTGCTCGCGTTCATGATTTTTCTATTCACGATGGCCTGCTTTGACTATTTCCTCAGGCACGCGATGCAGCTTCGCTCCGATTTTGACCCGGAGAAGAAAGATTCTTCGAAGCTGGATTGGGTGTGGATCACAATCGGATACACGTTATTCCTTTGGTGTTCCTTGGAATTCATAGGAGCGAATAATGAAACTCCGGACATGCTTGTCGCCGGATTGTTCTATTTCAGTTGCGGATTGCTTGTGACGATCTCGGCTGGACGTGGGAAATGGCAGACCTTCTTGGGACTTGGTTTGACGCTTGGTCTGAGCTATTTGACGAAGTTTGTCACGCTCCCGATCTGTTTGTTAATTCTGGTGATCGCGTGGCTGGTCGCGAAGCAGAAGGCTCGCTACGTCGTGATTTCCGCGATCGCCTTTGTCGCAATTGCAGCACCATTCATGGCGGCGCTTTCGGCCCAGAAGGGCAGATTTACGTATGGAGAGGCGGCTAGGTACGACTACGTCGTGACCGTAAATGGGATTCCGCGGTATCACTGGCAGGGAGATAGTAGTATGCCGCTCGCGCATCCCACGCGCGAGATTCTTGCCGCGCCCGCCACCTACGAATTCAGGGAGCCCTTCGAAGGCACGTACCCGCCCGAATACGATCTCACTTATTGGTACCAAGGCATCAAGCCCCATGTTCACATTCGTCAGGAGATCAAAGTACTCGCAAGCAACATGTTTTATGCGTTCGAAACACTCTTTTATTCGCTGAATGGAATCTTGTTAGCAACGCTGTTTCTCGCCTTCTACGAGACTGGCCGCGGGTGGCTGATTCTAAAAGACGTGCTCCGGTACTGGTTCCTGATTCTTCCATCCGCGGCCACGGTCGTACTCTACGCCCTCGTATACTACAGTTCTCAATATCTCACCGCATCTTTCGTCGTGCTGTTGCTGTGTCTGTTCTTCAGTGCCGCCTTCACGATTACTCTTCCGAAGTCCCGATTGCTTTCAGGTGTAGCTGTTCTTCAATTTGTAATGTTCTTCGGCCTCGTGGCTGCTCCGTTGTCCCTGCACGTGCTCAATATTCATCCGCTTCATTCTCGGGCGGCCGAAAGGGCTTCTTATCAGCAGGTAGCCGAGAAGAGCCTTGAGATGGGGCTCATGCCTGGCGACCAAATTGCCTCTTTGAATGCATCAAATATGGGAACGGCCATGTGGGCCCATCTCGCGCGCGTTAATATTATTGCGGAGGTCTTCTACAGGCCTGGAGAGCCCGGGGCAGCTGCGAACAACTTCTGGAACGCGGATTCTCTGACTCAAGAAAAGGTAATTCAGAAGCTGTCCCAAACGGGGGCGCGAGCGGTTGTCTCGCAAGATACGCCAAGTGGCGCGGGGGCGAACCGATGGTTGGAAATTGGGACCACCGGCTACTACCTGTATTGGCTGAAGCCTGCCGCTAAGTCCTGACCCGAAGAAAACGTAGCGACGTCTTCGCGTACCTAAAAGATATTTGGTGGACGTGGCCGGGCTCGAACCGGCGGCCTCCTCGTTGCGAACGAGAATTTTGGCAATGGAAATAAACGGTTTGCAAGCTAAGTCGTTTCGGTGCTTGTCACGCGTGGTCACAGGAGGACAAGCGCGGTCATCGGACAGCAAGACAAACCGATACAGAAACCGATACACGCTCTGGACATAGCTTACGGTCGCTGAAGGGGCCTTTGGGAGATGGTGACTGGAAGTTCTCCATAGCCCATTTGCTTTAACAGAACCTTGACACCAATTACGGTAATGGCCTGTTGTCGTCCGGGACCGACCACAACGCTGACTAGCGGGAGGATCGGGTACCGAGTCTGCATCCAGACCGGAAATGCCAAAGGTAGGTGGCGCGACAATAAAGTTGCTTTTTGGCTCAACCGAATTTGACTGTATTCGGTTAGATTCAACTCGTGAACAATCCTGACTTCGTCTTCGCCTCGAAAGCAATCGTCCTTCACGACGGGTGCCACTCGGTTGGTCCAGTCGCCCCATTCCGTCAAGAATTCGTTCGTCCACTGTTCTGGGGTTCGAGTGTGGTCGTTTTCCATTCCTTCGAGAAAAAAACGGAGGGTCGCCGCTGCGATCTCGGCTGCGGCTCGCTTGTGGTCGACGTTGTTATAGTTCACACGGAGCAAAGCACCGTACGGAAGGTTATTCAGGCCTCTAGCTTTAAAACCTAGAGCATACCCATTTTCCCCGCCGTCGCTATACGCTCGCCATTGAGCCAAGTCGTCGTCTCTCGAACTGAAGCACGCAACGAAGAAACGGCTCGGCCCGTGCGCTGGCAAGGCAGGATTCTCCGGCATACCTTCGAGCAGTTTGGTTAGGAACTGATTCGAGACTTCGTTGTCGTGCTCCGCCCGCTGTAGTTCGATGACCGCGTCACGGTAAAGTTTTGTCGCGTATCTGATTTCAGTGCTGTCGTTCAAGCACGCGACCTGAGTCGCATATATCGTCCCTGACTCCACGATTCCTATGAACCCGGCTCCATTGGTGTAGTGCCATAGCGTAGCTTCCGGATCTATCGGCACGCACCCCAGCGCCTTAACCTGGTCGACGATGAAGTCTTGGTAACGCGCTTTCTCTTTGTCTGTTGCCGGCATTCGAGGAGAGGATTGTATCCTATGTCACTGCCTCGTACTTCGGGGCTCAAGCACGTTTATCCCGCAGGGTGTCGCCGGGCGTGTTCGATAAGATCGGAGAAATCGAGGTTGGTGATTGCCAAAGCGAAATTCTCTCGCGGCCCCTATACCCAGGTAGCGGGGCGCGTGATGAAGCCACCTGCACCGTCTGGAATTTTATCAGGGAATTGCGATGGCCCTAGGAAGTTCAAGGGAAGAGTACGATTCTTATCGGCGGCAGATCGAATCTCAACAGCCGCGCCCCTCACAAGGTTTCTTGAGGGAACGTATACAGTGATCTTCTTCTTCGGAAAACGTACCTTTACCATGTTGAGAGCCGGAACAAGGTCAGAGTCTCCACTGAACAGGACAAAATGGTCACACAGGTCTTGGTAGCCGTCGTCTAGCATGAAGACGGCAATGTTGACATCCGTCCGCTTCTCTTCCGGTATCTTGTAGAGCTTATCGCCAACCCATCCACAGCCCGCGACGCCGCACTTGACTGTTTTTGTTTTGAATTTCCCGAGGGTAATCTCAACCATTGGCGTGGTTGAAAGGGCTTGAAGATACGCCTCCTGGTTAGGTTTTGTCGGCCCGAAAATCGGTGCACTGAAATAGCGAATGAGCTTCAATTCATCATCGGGTCGCAGGAACTTGCAATATCGTTCTAGATCCAGCCACTTCAAGTGAGGAGTGGCGCGGACAGCACCATAATAAAGATTGAAACCATCAATGTAGACAATCGTACGTGGCTTAGGAACGGCTGGTATCGGTGCGGCTGGGGTTGCCATAAAAAAAGGGCAATCATATCGATTGCCCAGAACCGGCGTTTAAACCGGGGAGTCGTCACCGAAAAGAATACCACCAAAGTGGCGATTAGTAAACGTTTAGATACCAACGACCACCCACGCACTGCGCAGGAGTGCGAGGCCGTGCAACTCTGGCTACAATAGATTTCTTGTCTTTGCACTTCGCTTGGTATAAGTTCTGCCGGGTGCATTCGACGTTACTTATCACTCCAGCTATGGCCGTTGGGTAGCCGAGTGCGTGCGGCCCTTGGAATTGCTATTGAACTGACACAGTGGGCGCCTCTATCCCTCGGGTTCCTATGCTGGCGTCACGCCAGCGAGATATTTTGTATACGATTCCGCCACAGTTAACAGCGTGACCATGTCGTACGCGAAGACCCGGATGGCGGAGGCCTATACCTGTTTCTCGCCTTGCACGACGAAGCTGACTGACGTCGGTTTCAGTTATACAGTTCGCGGACAGGTCAGTGATGTCTACCAATCGACGCCTCACTCCGGCGTCTACTATCACGTTAATGAGACGTATTGGGCGAACGGCGTCATGAATCAGTTAAGTGGCTTGTCAGGGCTGCCCACGATCACGTATGGCGTCGACGGCGAAGGCCGTATCTACTCCGCGGGAGCGTCCTCAGGCCAGAACCCTCTTTCGAGCACTACTTACAGCGTCGCTAGTCTTCCAACCGCTGTCGATCTGGGTTCCTCTGATAGCGATTCTTTCTCGTACGACCCAAACACGAATCGCATGACCGAATATAGCTTCAACGTGAACAACCAATCGGTCGTCGGAAATCTTACGTGGAATGCGCTCGGAACCCTCGCAAGCCTTGCTGTTACTGACCCATTTGACAGTTCCGATGCGCAAAGCTGCTCCTATACACACGATGACGTGAGCAGAATTGCCAGCGCGAACTGCGGGTCCATATGGTCGCAAACGTTCAGTTACGACGCTTTTGGGAACATCAACAAGAGCGGTAGCATGTCGTTCGGCGCTACGTACTCCGCAACGACGAATCGCATGACGCAGATAGGCAGCTCAACTCCCACGTACGATTCGAATGGCAATGTCACCAACGACTTCCTCAACACATACGCTTGGGATGCCAACGGCCGTCCCGTCACTGCTGACAGCGTCGGCCTGACTTATGACGCCCTCGGCCGCATGGTCGAACAGAATCGCAGCGGAACATATACGGAAATCGTCTACGCTCCCGGCGGCGCGAAGCTTGCGCTCATGAGCGCGTCGACCCTTCAGAAAGGTCTCGTACCACTAACAAGTGGCTCAATGGCGGTCTACAATTCGAGCGGCCTCGCCTACTACCGCCATTCGGACTGGATCGGAAGCTCTCGCTTTGCGTCCACTCCAACCCGCACCATGTATTTCGATGGTGCCTACGCACCTTTCGGTGAGCCGTACGCGCAGACGGGGACAAGCGACCTGTCCTTCACAGGCGAAAACCAGGATATGGCCTCGAACTTGTACGATTTCGCGGCACGCGAGTATGGCATCCAGGGACGGTGGCCATCTCCTGACCCGTCTGGGATTGCGTCGGCAAGCAATCGAAATCCTCAAACCTGGAATCGATACGCGTATGTTTCGAATAGCCCCCTTGTGGTGACCGACCCAAATGGGCTGAGCGGAGTCATTTGCGGCTGGTGCCACACGCCGGGTGACGACTTGCTAGGTGAGATGGGAGGCTACATAAGCAGCCTCATGGGAGGCGACATTGAGTCTTTCGCGGACTCAATTACTACAGTGACCATGGGTGACGATGGCTCTGGAACTTCACAAAACAATCAGATTCCCAGCAACCCGTGTCCGAACGGCTTGCAAGACTGCTATATAGAGGTGCCGGCCGCAAACGGAAGTTCCGTCCCGGTCGGCCTTGCGAATGGCGCAACAATTCAGACATGCACGAACCCGGACGGAACTTGCGATACGGTCTCATACTGGAATTCTAGTACCCAGCAGTGGCAATCCGACGACCCGACTGTCGTCACGGACCAGCAGTGGATTGACACGCTGGGCAATGACGCCAGTGCCGATCAGTTTCTTATTCCTCCAGTTGGCGGCGCTGTCGCCGCGGCTTGCGCCCCGATGTTTGCCGAGTGCGTTGCATTGGCCACCGCAGGAGCTCTCACGGGCGAGTCCTTGGTACCGCCGGGCGATAATCAGAACGCCGGCGTACCGCAAACCGGACACAACCCTGATGACGGACCGAACGGAGGTTCTTCGAATCCAGATCCGCCTCCCGTATCAGATGGTCCGAATGCTGGTGGAAGAGTTCCGTGAGGCAATTTGACCCTTCACGGCAGCACAGCACGCAGTATCATTTCGTGGGGGAGTGAGACAATATGCGCTTGAACAGAAACGTGCTCTGGTGGATTTTCGCGTTCACCTGCCTGAGGTACATGATTATCTCCGCCAGAAGTATTCCGTACGCAGTTCATCGACAGCACGCGCTTCCGCTGGGCCGCTCCCTTCTCCTCTTTCCGACTTTCTCAATCGCTGTAACCGTTGTCTGTGGGGTGGCCTGGTGGACCCTATGGAAGGGAGGGCGCTCGGCGAGAAGCTGGGCGATTGCCGCAAGCCTCATGTATATTCTGACTTTCCTCCGGCAATTCATTATTCCCGTAGGACTCATCTGGGATAGGTACATGGCTTCGTTGCTTGTCGGAATCGTCGGGCTGGTTGTTTTCTTCTGGCACACCAAGATAGAGATAGCGAGGCCGAGCTGGAAGAGGATCTCCGGGTGGTACCACCAACGAGATACCCCCCTAGACCTCTCCTAGAGACACAAGTAAGCGCGAGGCCACTCTCACGAGGCGTAAACCCGTCAGGGAGGTGTTTACCGACGCTCCTAAAAAAGGCCAACATCGGAAACGCCAACACCTTGGATGTCTCGATTAGGCTTGGGAGCTCAACCGGACATGCCCGCTTAACCCATGACTGATTTCCGTGTTATATTTATCCCCATGCCGCATGGCAATCCACTGGCAGGCATCGTTCCCCGGGTTGTCCATCCCGTAAACGACGGCGAAGTCGCCATCTCCCAAACCGTTGAGAAGCTCGAAGGCGAAGTCGCACTCGACGCCTACGTTAAGGCGCAAGTTTCCGCGCCCGAGGTCGTGAAGCGGATCACTGAACTGGAGAATTGCTTACAACGTTTAGCCAATGCGGTTACCGAGGCCTCAGGCGACATCACTAGCTATCCGGGATTGCGAGCTGCCGCCGAGGAAGCAAAACTGGTCCTCAAGAATCGGCTGGAGGTCGATGTCGCGAAGCATCAAGTCCTCACCGAATTGGGCGAACTTCAGGACGAAACGACAGTATTTAAAGACGAGTTGCGCTTGATCAAGGACTAACATTTAGCCTGGGCATCAGACCCACCCTCATTCTCAATGCACGCAGCCAAGCTCGCCTGCATTATCAAGTCACAGAATTGAATATTTGCTTCAGCAACTGTCGCGGATGGCGCCGGGCGCTGGATCCAGGGCGTGGCAATGCCAGCGCGGGCGCGCTGGAAACCTAACCCAGAGGCCAAACACATGGCGAGTTCGGTCACATGCCCATGCTGCAAAGCTACCCTCGGTTCCAATATAGTGCCTATCGGGCTGCCATTTGCCTGCCCGACCTGCAAGGAACGGCTGCGCACCTCGATTCTGTACGCGATCGCAGTTAACATTGCAACCGCCATAGCAAGCCTCGCCGTTCCACTACACTTCGGTCTTGGCTGGCTTTATGTATGTCTTGTGGCAGTGTGCCTGTATGGTCCGTTCTTTCTTATGCTGGCGATTCTCGCAAGGATTACGTATCCCCCTAGACTTCAGCTGTCGATGACCGCAAATCCCGCGCTCTTTCAAAAATAGACTGGCCGGTCAGGCGGCCCACTCCCAGGAAGCGCGCATGTGGCCACCGAAACAGTCTTCTACAGCGGGCCAGCTCTTGGCCCAAACCCGTTCGAATAATGTCAGCGGGCGGCTCTAACGCTTCTTTCGAGCTCGTTGGACCGATCCATCCAGGAAGCCAACGCGCGAGGCTGAAATCGCCAAATCGGATAGACACCTGGTTAGAACCTGAGGGGCATTCTTCGCCATCGTTTCGAGCCCACCGGGGTCTTTCTGCGTTTATACCCAAACGAAAGGAGGGTAGTGCAAATCCAACACAAAGGAGAAGTCTATGCTGTTAACACCTACATTCCTGGGTTTGTTGCTTGCCGGTGCCGCATTCTGGGCGCTGATCTGGGCAGCAATCCACAAGCTGGACGATATCCCCTATCTCAAGGAGGTCACATCCAGACAGGAAGTCCTCGATTGGATTGAAGACCATAAGGGTCTGACACTCGTGATCACGGAAGGAGTTAATTTCCTTTTGCACGGGCTCTCGCCTCACGGCGTCATGTTCACTCTAGGAGGAACGATCATCAACTCCCTGATGGTGTTTGGTTACGTTTCAGGAAGGCAAGTTCTGGCGGTTATCTCCGAGAAGGTTGCATCGAACCCATGAGCGACCCTCGACATTTTCTCGCCAAGAAAGACCCCACATATTCGCATAGCGCCGAGCTAGTGCTTCATTCGAGCAACGCGCGTTCTCCGCCTTTCTTTTGGCGATACGGATGGCGTTGAGTGCCTGTGCGCGTGTCGGCATTAAGATTCGAACTTCCTTTTGCCGAGCAATTCCTCGGCGCGTGCCAGAATGCACACGTGAAGTTTCCGAGTAACATATCCGGCGACGTTGTCCGGCGTCAGCGGCTGGTTATCTTTTAGCAACGCGACGCACGCATTCGAGATTGCCGAATCAAATATTTCGCTACTCATGGTTTTCGTAAACGCATCGTCATTCATGAGCGTTTCGAGAGTGTGCACAAGCCCTGCGTGAATTCGTTCCGTCAGATTCATTTAGATTTCGTCCCAATCGTCGCCGAGCGATTCACGCTCTTGTTCCACGGGGGTCATTGCATACTCGCCCGCCTGGACGGTCCGCGAGAGTTTGATATCGTTCAGCAAGTCCACCGGTGGATTGCTTGTTAGCCTGTCGAACTCTTCAGCGATCATCTTGCGATAGGCAATCAAGCGCTCTGTCTTGCTGTCCCCTTCTTTCTTTCGCAGCGCAATTTCTTCAGCCCGCGAAATCAGAATGCCGTTTCGAACCTTCTCCGCCGATTGGTCCTTCCACGTCGACACCGCAAATAGGCTGGCCGCTTCCTTTCTGACTGCAGCCAACGAGAAGTAGACGCTCGGCGGGCGCTGTTTCCGCATTTCTTTGGCTCGCCGCCATCCGTCCGAAATTTGCCTGCCACGATTTGCACGACTGCGTTTCAGAATCTCGGTCCGCAGCTCTGGCGAAATACAGCGCCGAAGATGGACCGAGATGCTTCGTCCCGTAAGCCCTATGCGACGGCCCGTGGCATGAACTCCGTTTCCCAGCAGCAACTGCGCCAGAACAACCTTCTCGCGGGCGCACGCCGCGCAGCGTCGCTTCGGTCGGCGAGCCCGTTGGAGCGTTCGCCGGGTCCCATCGGTTATATGGCTGCGAAGGTGCCCGCGAACTTGATTGAAGGACGCCCCGACGCGCATACCAACTTGAGCATTCGTTTCGCCGCGGGAGAGTCCTTCGATAAACACCGCTTCCCAATTCGCGAAGGCGCAAATTTTGCAGGCGTGCGGAGCCAGAATGTTGGCCCGCGTCACCGGATTGGCCCAGGCTGCTCGCGAGTTCGCTGTTCGGCGCGGCTTCCATAACGCCCGAATCGCCAGGCGATCCTGCTCCCCGATACAGTTTCGGAAATGTAAAGTGATCAGACGCGAACGAACCTTGACCATCTTCGCAGTGGCCTTTTGTCCGATGCCCGCGAGAAGGTGCTGGAGAACAGTCGCCGCTATCTCGGGATGAGCACATATTTCGCACCAGATTTCCATTTTGCGTTTCGTTGGTCCATCATGCGGTGCGTGGGATGGCGTGGGATCTTAGGTCACGCCATCCCATCCTGTTCGGCGCGCCGAAGGAGCGCGGCACTCGGCTTCCCGGCGGAGCCACGGGACGGGACTCGCCGAAAACTCACTCTCGAAATGAGAGCGGGCCAACCACCGCCTAGGCCAGACGGCAACCAGCCCTTTCAGGCGGCCGCAACGCGTGTACGCGGGTTGCGTTACGCCACTCCCGAGCATCCGACCTTACGCGGATGCCTTGCGCCGCTTCCGACGACGCAAATTCAATTCTTTGCGCGATTCCAGATTTGTTTAATCGCGGAAACGCTCAATCCAAAGTCATCGGCGATTTGCTGTAGCGATTCGCCGTTATTGATTCGCTCAATGATTTTGTGGTGCGCTGCCTGGCGTGTAGCTTTTAACGAGCTACGAACGGCGATGGTCTCTTTATGGAAACCCATTAACGCGTCGTCCCTTCTTCTTTGGCGATGGCAACTGGTCTCAATCCTTGCGAAGAAATCATTTCGCTGTAGCCAAATTGATTTGAGATTTCGAACTGGTGCCCCGAAGCGAGACAGCGCCACGGGTATTGCGTGCTGCCAACTTTTACCGCGAGACTGGCGCAATACGGACACGACGTCGTGCTTCGACCCGGATCGTAGCTGCTTGGAAAATATGGAGTGCCCGGTTGGTGGTACATGTTTTCTCCCGTTACTCGTCGCTGCTAATCAGGTGCCGAAACTCTGGAGCGATTCGGTCAAGCACGGTCTTGTCTAATTCGCTGACTGGCGGCGCACCGCGCCGCGGAATCGCGAAAAACCCGAATCCGCTTTCTGGAACGTCGGTGCGCGGAATGGACGAAATCGAATCCGGCTGAATCGTCTTCCCGAGTTGGTCGCTGTCGGATTTCGCGCAGCTTGCGTGATAGTCTGCTGCGTCCGAATGAATTTTCTTCATCGTGCCACAGTGCGCGGCGATTCTCACCATATCGCCGTCCTGTTTTGCTTTTTCCATCGCGCCGAAGCATTCCGCTAGCTTGCCCCAGCACTTGCTCTCTGCGTCGTGCGTTGTCGCCGCCTGCTGATGGTCTGCAATCGTCTGTCTCGTTGCCATGATTTATTGCTCCTTTTTGCCGGAGGCTAACTCAACTTCGGACGCATTCCGAGCCGTCGCAACTCCGCGCTTAGTCTTTCGCAAAAATCCTCATCGCTTTCGTCGGCGCCTTGACCGTCGAGATTTTCAAATGCGCTGATTAGCATCTCGGAAATAGACTCGACGTTGCCAGTCTCGTCTTTCGCCAATACTTCGTCGCGCTTTTCAAAACTCGAATCGCGCCGGGCTTTGTCAACTTCGTCGGGATCTTCGACGATCATTGCCGAGACAAGAGAATTGGACGCATCGAATTCCTCTCGCCAGATCGAGCCGTGCGAGTCACGGAACTTCACGGTGCGCTCCGGCGCATCTGTTTTCGCCGGCGGCGTCGGTGCAACGTTCTCGCGAATGACCGGGACCCGCTTCGCAAGCGGTTCGGGTGCAGCTGTGTCGAGTGTTCCAAAGTAAGCGCCTTCGCGGAACATTCGCCGAAGCGGTTCAATCGCATCGAAATCCTCTCGGTCTTCGGCGTCGATATCATCGCCAAGGAAACGTGTGGGTTCTGCAACGTAACTTGGTCCGCCAGAAAATGCGGCGAGCGCCACGGGCATGTCGGAGGCTAGCAGCTTCGTCAGCGGATGTTCGTAGTCGAACGGTTCGTCGATGTCGGGGTCTGCGGGCAGCGGTGTCACCTTCGCGAAAATGCCGAATGGCTCGTCTGCGGCAGGAATTTCGCGCCGGATCTCTGGTGCGCCTTTTCCAAATAACGCGTCGGAAATTTCTGGCGGCATTTCTTGAATCGGGTACGGCACGAACGCTTGGTCGCGCTGAAATTCGTTTTCCATTTTCACTCCCTCGAAACTGCAAGGCCATCTGGCCAAATAAAACGCACCTATCCAATAGGCAAAATTTACATAGTGGAAGTGGCTGGAGCAGCATCCTGAGTCGTGCAAACTTCATTCGGCCGGTGACCGGCCAAATGAAGTTTTAAATTGCGCCGGGGCCTCGGCGCCACGGAGGCGCTACGAGGCTTTTGGCCAGTTTTTCCGAGACTGCAAGGCCATCAGGCCAAAAAAAAGGTACCTATCCAATAGGCAAAAAATACATAGTGCAAATGGCTAGAGGAGCATCCCGAGTCGTGTAAGTTAATTACGGCCCTTGATTTGGGTTGGCTTTCTCAATTCCGCCAGCCAACATCGGAGCCGGATGATCGCCGCGGGCTCCAGTTTCTGACTTTCGACGGAGCATTCAGACGGTACCAGCGCCCACATTGACTGCATCGAACCAAGCAGCTACCGTCCCCCATCCTGGACTGGAGCCGAGCATCATGTCCGCATGGTCCAGGTCCTAGGACACTGGGATAGGAGTAGGATTCGCACCGAAAGCAACGAATCAGCGCATCCGGATCACTGCCATACTGTTCGGTATCAGCGGAGCCGCACCGCGGACAGAATGCCCTCTCAATGGAAGCGGTCGGCGTCGTCTTGGATTTAAAGAGCCGCTCGGCTATGTCATAAATGAAACCCACTAGTGTCCACATTCGGTCTCGCATCATTCTGTTTTCGGGAAATTCTCTCTGTTGAATTTCGGCGCCGTTCTGGGAGTGGAACTGTCATTCCATTGGCGCCCAGACTGGTTACAACGCAAGCCTCCCGCAATTCGAATATGCAGCGCTGTGTTTCCGCAGTCGCACGGCGCTCCATCCGTATCGATCGGAGGTCGATTCCAAGGAGAGCGACAGTTCCCGCAAACGTCCACGCCACCAGGAATCTTCTGTCGATACCGTCTGTCGCAACATACTTCCGTTGCGGATCGTGCCGGCCCGGCTTGCGGCTTCGGCTTGGACGGCGTTCCGTAGAGCCATTCCTTAGCTCGCGCCCATCCCCAGGCAGCCACGGAATACTCGAAGGTATTTTCCTGAAGATAAATTTCGCATTGGCTCATGGCGTCCGCAATGTCATCCGCACGCCCTAATGGGAATTGAGTAATTTGGTTAACAAACTCGTTCGATTCGCTCGCCGTACGATCTAAAAACCAGTTATGAGCTTGCCACGATGGTGCGCTCGCCATCATGCGAGACATCTTTCCGCCCTGAGCCGAGCGTGCAATCACTCCGGGGATTTGTTCCGTCAGGTGAGCAACCACACTCGCGCCGTTGGCCGCATCCTCAACCAAAGCCACACTGATCGGACTGTGCAACGAATGCAGCCGGCGAATTTCGTTTTCCGTCGCGTCCAGATTTAAGTGATCGTTAGTTACGTGGAGCACAAACCGGTTGGGACCTTTCACTCCAACCACGATGATTGCTACTCGGTCACTCGACGCCAAGGCTTTGAATGCGCAATCTACCGAGATCACCTTGAGGTCAAAGCTGGTGGGCAAGTCCGCATCGCGCATCCCGGTAACGGGATCTCTCCCACTGTGGTAGCGAACATCGCTCGTGCGAATTAAATTTCCAACGGTGGGAACCGGTGACTGCTGATACTGACCCGCAAAAACCAAACGGTTTTGTTGCCTCTCGCGCACAAATTTAGCGTTCCATCTTCTATCATCAAGACATTCACCAGTCGCGCGTCTTACCACTCGCCCTGAAATGGGAAACGTCCAAACTTCATCTTGCTCAGCGATCAACGGAAGCTTGAGGTGCGTCCACTCGCCCGGTTGCGTCTCGAGCAAATAACCCGAAGGATCATTTTGGTGCAGCCTCTGCGCGTCCAGAATAATCGCCGACGTTGCCGGATCGTTTAGACGGGTTGGCAGCATCCTCTCGAACCAATCGTTTGTCTCGTTTCGCAAGATGTCGCTGAACGCCGAATCCGCAGAAAGCGGATCGTCAATCAAAATAATATTTCCGCCACGTCCCTGTGCACGGGAATTCGTCGAAGCTGCCCGCATTGAACCGCCGGACTCATTCGAAAATTCTCCCGCCTGCGCCCGGTCAACCGACAACGTGAACCTGTCCGCAAACAAACTCTTGAACTTTGCCGATTCCATCAGCCGGCGCCGGTCAGAGTTGAAGGTCACCGCAAGGTCGATTTCATAACTAACAGCTAAAATTTCCTGCGACGGATCGTTCAACCACAACCAAACCGCGAAGGCGTTCAGTAACGTCGATTTAGAACTGCGTGGCGCGATGTTGATGATCAGCCGCTTAATCTGCCCACGCGCGACTAGCGTCAAGTACTCGCACATCAGGTCCATGTACCAGCCCCACTTCAGCGTCCTGCCAGGATGCAAAATCGGCCATGCCCATCGCGCGAACGCTCCAAAGTTCGCTATCAGGTCCCGCGCGATTAGAGGCTTCGCTCGCAACAGGTGCTTTAAGTCCATGTACCCCCTCAAAGTGTTCCTCAAAATTGCGGAGCCGACCGGGCACTGCGATCTAACGGCTTCTCGTTCACAAGTTTTCGCTTATCATTCGCCTATTCAACGACTTGCCGCGAATACAAAGCGAAGCCGATTACGAGCCACAACCGATACCGATTCCGATTATTCGGCGTAACTGGTAACACACGCAAAGCAAATACAGGTACTTACAAGTAAGAGCACCTAGTTATGGACGCGGTGTCCCCAGCGGATCGGCTGGTAGTCGTTCCAAAAGCGATCTTAACCACGACACCACTTCCGGGTCGTTTAATGCCCCTTCTACGAGGCCACGAGCCAATTCTAGGGCTTCAGCTAGGCTGATCGCCTCTAGCTGCTCGGAAGGTCTGGCAGCATCAATCGCAACGGCTTTCAGCCTCAGTCCATGCCAATTCCTAAGCTCGCGTGCGATTTGAAGGGCTAAAGCATTGTCTTTTCTCCGCTGTGCGCGATTCTGAGCCCAATGTAAACGCTGAATCTCTTTGTCGATGCGTGCAGTTTCGCCTTTGCTTATTGGGGTTTTCTTAGTGTCGTCGTGATGCGTGTGAAGGAAAACGGTGTGCGGCGCGAGCCCGAAGCGCTTTGCGACCGTACGCAGGCTGCCGCCAGCTTTCAGCGCAGCATCAATGGCGTCGTGTTCCGCGTGATCACAAGCGCGGCAACGTCGGCGTGGCACAGTTACTCCTTTCGATCATCGAACGCCGCTTCTGCGGTCGCCGTGAAGCTCACGTGCACGCATCAAGCGTTGAATTTCGGTTTTGATTCGGTCTTTGTCATCGCGCGAGAGTTCAGGATTCTCTTTTATCGAGCGCGTCAGGCTGTCGATTTCTTCGTTGACGTAGCGCATGTTGGCCAAGCACTTGTGGGCTATGTCCTGGTGGAGGATTCCGTTGCAATCGGGACAGGTTTCGCCTTGTGAATTGGTATTTTGATTTTCACCTAAAAGGGCATTTGGTTCTGAAGCTGTATTTTCGGTTGTCACTTTTGTGTCAAAGTCCGTGGACTTTGTTGCATGTTTGCCCCCCTCCCCAGTCCTCTCCCCCCGCTGGTATGAAGCGGGACCCACTCCTACTCCAACCCCTACCCCTACACCTACCCCAACCCCTACCCCTGTGTACGATGTGGATCGCGACTCGCCTCGTGACTGTTCTCGTGACTGTTCTCGTGACTCGCCTCGTGATGTAGATCGTGCCTCAAATGCCGCAAGTTCTTCTTTTGGAACGTCGGGAGCTAATCTTTTGTAGCGATGCCGTTCTTTGACCGGAGGCAAACGCCCCGGCCTGTCGCTTCCAACCCAATGTCCATATCTCTTCCCTTTGGTGTCGTTCCATACAAAAAGCAAAGAACACCGCTCGAACTCGGCAAAAATCTGCGTGATTCTGTTGAGAGAGAGCTTCGGACGGATGGAACTCAAGCGTGCGTGGATGCTCTTCATGTTCATTTCGAACGAACCGTTGCAATCCGCTAAGCCGTAGAACCAGGCATACTCGACGCGCGTGGACTCCTTGCACGCGGCAAGCTTGTCGCTAGACCAGATAGCATCGAAATCAATCACGCGCGTCGGCATCGTCAGTCGTGTCCTTGCTTGCCGCTATCCTGTGATTCTTCTTCTGGATCTTCCGGCGGAACGAAAGCGTGAAAGTAATCGGGATTCGACGGTCTCGAGTCCTCGTGCCAAGCGAGGGTGCGTCCGCACGGCGCTCCGCGGCCTTCGAATCTGAAAATGCATTTAGGTGCTTTGCCGTGGCTCATGCCTGCACGTCTTCTTCAACAGGCCGAGCGGAACAGTCTGTTGGTTTTTCCATTTGTTCCCGAAATGCCGCGCGTTCTTCGGTTAGTCTGAAAATCAAAAGGTCGTACAGGCGCTCTTTCTCGTAGCCGTGTAGATACGTAAGGACTGTCCGAATCCACGCAAAGCATTGCGTCGCGCGGCGTTCGACGCTGATGTCTGTCGATTCGGAGATTGGCGGAGCGAAAGGCTCGCCTACGCGAGCCAGATCCGGCGGCGAGACAAGTTGCGAAAGTTCCGTGCCTACGATGGCCTTCGGCGATGAAGTATCTATTTCATCGGCGTACGCAACATGTACGGTCGTGGCGGGTGAATTGGACACGGCGAGAAGGGCATCGCGCTGTGCGCTCACGTCGCGCATCGTCGCAATGATTCCCTTCGCCGTCTTGTGCGAATTCGTCTTCCGCAATCTGGCGTCGAGGGTTTTGTAGCGTGCGTCCAGGGCGGCTAGATCGTTCGGCTTGTTCGCTTCGCGGCGTTTCGCAACATACTCCGCATTTCCGCCGCTGAGAAAATAGTTGACGGCGCGTCGAGTGCGGTCAAGCGTCTGCTCGCAATAATCGTTCCATGAACTGAAGCCTTCAATGGTCTCGCCCTTGGGTTTCTTGGCGAAGCGGTCGCGGAGTTCCAAATAGTAGGGCCTAAAAGTTTCGCAAAGCACGGCGATCTTGATCGAGCCAGAATTGATGAACTCAATCAAAGCCTTGTCTGACATTTCGGTGGGTTTCGCTACGGGCATGGTGAGAAATTGTTTTCCCACCTTTTCTACGGGATTGCTCTGCCGCCGGAGTGTTGGTATGTTTGGTTTATCCATGTAGGTGCATTTCCTCGGGGCCGGTTGCAACCGGCCCTATTTTTTAATTCCCGCCATTCTTTCACTGCGTCGGATGGTCCCGTTTCAGAAACGCCTCGACGGAGGTTCTAGGAATCAAAGTCCGGGCGCCGACTTTGCGGCGCACCAACTCGTTCCGCGCTAGCAAATTCTTGACCGTGCCGGCACTCACGCCCAGAAGCGCCGCTACCTGAACCACCGACAGCAATAGCGGGGTGTCGGGCTTCCAGCCGAGTTGGACTCGTGCGCTCACGGGTCATTCCGATACCACTGCGTGCCTCACTTGCTTCTTTTGAGCCGGCTTTGGTCCTGGCCCTCCGGACCCCTTAGGCCAGCGGTTCCCACAAACCCGACATCCCTGCGTGTCATCCTTGGACCGATACAGCACCTGCTGACTCCCGCACTGCCGGCACATTGGCTTTGTCACGTTGATTTCCTCCACTCCCACACATTAGAATACCAGTCGTGTCAAGCTAAGTCGCTGATAACACAGGGCTAACTTAGGGGGTAAGATAGCTCACTTACTCATTGACTCATTGTCTTATGCGGAGTACAAATAGAGATGGAGGATCTGTCCGATGAAAGATGCGGCACCCGAACGAGTTCCGGTAAGCCGTCGCGCAGTCGAGCAGCGAATCACGCGTGCTCTGCGGAAGGAGAACAAGTCCGCATCTCTGCGCAGGAGCAAGACTCCCAGCGCACGCGAGAGTTTTGGCGAGTATTTCGTTATCGATGAATCCACCAATGCAATCTTGGCATCGCGTTTCGATCTCGAAGAATACGCCCGCAAATTGAAGGCAATCGCAGGATGGGAATTTCTCGAAGGTCAAAAAGGAGAATGACTGTGATCGACACAACAATTGTAGTGACAAGTAAATCGGAGGAACGGAAGGAACGCAAGGAACGGCTGCCGCGTGGAATTCGCCGGCGCGGCTCCAGCCTCGTAGCCTACCTGACCAAGAACGATGGATCTTTTGAGCTGCGGACCATCGGCATGGTGAGCCTGGAATGTGCCAAACGGCAACGGGCGATCTGGCAGCGCGAGATTGAAGAATCGCGTTACATCAAACCAAAACCACGCACCGACTTGGTTCTATTCTCGGACATCTGCGATGCGGCTGTGACGTACTTCAAAAATTACACACGCTCATGGGACGCCATTGAAAGTCGCGTTGCTCGGTTCAAGGAGTGGTGGCCCGGTCGCACGGCTGAGAGCATCACTACCGAAGAAATTGACGCCATGCTGCTGGCGAACGTGGCGCCGCGCGGATTGAAGTGGACGAAATGCACTTCGAACGAGTATCGAACTTCGTTGCTCGGCATCTTCAAGCATGCGGTAGACCGTGGCGAGCTGACCGTCAATCCGGCGGTTAAGGCGAAACGCTACAAGCTCGACAACGGAAGAGTCCGCGAGTTGACGATCACCGAAGAGGACGCCCTCCGGGCGGTAATCAGAAAGAAGTATCCGAAGAAGGAGTGTGAGCTTGATCTAGGACTCCACCTTATGTGCCGACACTCGAACCTGTACGGCCAGCACAACGCTAAGCGAGCCCCGATTGAGCCTTTGCAGTGGGTCGACGTTAACTTGGAGTTCCGGGTCGTGACGTTCAAGCGCTCAAAGTCGGGAAGGGCTTACAAGGTCCCCATCAATGCTACGGCTCTGGCTGCCTTCAAAGTCCTGCGCGACCGATGCGACGATCCCAGCAATCCGACTGGAGCCGTCATTAGAAAGCCTAGCGGCATCGAACTGCAATCCTCGCGACGATGGTTTGAGAAGTCGCTTGCGGAAGCGAAAGTCACGGACTTTCGCTGGCATGACTTTCGCCACACATCCGCCAGCCGTCTGCGCGATGCTCACGTCCAGATGGAAGATGTCAGGTATTTATTGGGACACGGCGCGAAGAGCGTCACCGAACGGTATGCGCATGCCAGCATAGGCGTGCTGCGCGAGGCCATCGGGAAACTCGACCGAATCCAAACCGATACAAATTCCGATACATCCAATATTTTGCAAATGCGCACCGCGTAGGCTACTTCGTATGTCGTTACGTGAATGCAAGATATTTGGTGGACGTGGCCGGGCTCGAACCGGCGGCCTCCTCGTTGCGAACGAGGCGCTCTCCCAACTGAGCTACACGCCCACCGCGATTTTCAGTCTAGCAAACGAGCGCTAACCCGCCAATCGAGTTTCGACGATTCTTCGCGTCGCGTGCCATCGGCGCGTAATCTCCGGCGCGAAACACCGCTGAAATATCCCCGCACGGTACAATGGATCCGTGCCGATACAACTGATAGCGATGGACCTGGACGGAACCTTGCTCGACGGTAAGGCGGAGCTCCCGGCGGAGAACGCCCGAGCGATCGCGGAGGCGGCCGCGCGAGGGGTCGAGATCGTGATCGTCACCGGGCGCCGGTACCACTCTGCGCGGGCGATCGCCAAAGAGCTCGGTTGCGACGCGCACTTGATCGTGAGCAACGGCGCGTTGATCAAATCCGCCGCGGGTGAGACCCATTACCGTCAACTGCTGCCCGCCGTCACGGCACGGAAAGTGCTGGAAGCAACTGTTGAGTTCCGGTCGTGCGCAGGAGTTATCTTCGATCGACCCTTCGCGAGGCAGGTGGTTTTTGAGAGCGTGGATTGGGACGGACCGTTCGTGGGTGCATACCTTCGGACGCATCGGCAGCACGTTGCGGAAATCGATCCGTTGACGGGGTGTCTTAACGAAGAAGATCCAGTCGAGATACTGTTCCTCGATGATTGCACGCGGATCAATCTCGCAAAGAAGACGCTGGAGGCCCTTCCGATGGCTGATGAGTTTACGCTCGCGCTCACGGAGTATCCGTACAGGAACCTTTCCATGCTCGACGTTCTCGGACGAGGCGTCAACAAAGGCGCGGCCCTGGCCGAATTGACGCGCCTTCGCGGCATTCCCCGGGAGAACGTCATGGCCATCGGCGATAACTGGAATGACCGCGAAATGTTAGAATATGCAGGGTTACCGGTGATAATGGGCAACAGTGTTCCAGAGTTGAAAACGTTCGGATGGAGCGTTACGCTCTCGAACGAACAAGCGGGCGTGGCCGCAGCTATTGACAAGCACGTCCTTCGAATCCGTTAAAAAGGGTGGTTCGCAACTGACTGCGTTTGGCAAACCAAGGGGGGAATGCCATGAAAACGTGTAGGGGCGTGGGAATTTTGCTGTTGGGAAGCTTACTCGCGGGAACCGCGGTATCGGCGCAACAAGGTGGCGGCCGGCCGCCCATGCCTCAGGGGCCGCCGTCAATCACCTCGGTCCTCGATTTCCAGCTTACGATCGTCGAGCGCGAATTTGTCGGGGCGGCCCAGGCAATGCCCGAGGATAAGTATTCGTTTGCGCCCACGAATGGAGAGTTCAAGGGCGTACGCACGTTCGCTCAGGAGGTGAAGCACGTGGCGACGGTCAACAACCGTTTCTTCGAGTCAATTCTCGGAGAGACCGCCCCCGCGGCGCCGGACGAAGGTATTGGTTCCAACGGGCCGGACGCGATCCAGACAAAGGATCAGATCATTCAGTACCTCAAGGATTCCTTCGCCCACGGACACAAAGCCATCGCCACGATCACCACAGACAACGCCGTCACGCCGCTCAAGGACCCGGCCGTTCCGTTCCTGAACACGCGCGCCGCCCTCGCCATCTTCGTTGACGCTCATGCCATGGACCACTACGGCCAGGTCGTCGAATACCTGCGCGACAATGGCATCGTGCCACCGGCCAGCGCGCAGAGGCCGCCGGCGAACCCACCGGCAAAACCCTAGGACCGCATGACTAACCGAACCACAGCGCTATCGGTTCTCCTCGCCACGGCAGCAATCCTCGCGCCCGTGGCGAGTGCTGACTATGCGGTGCTGCGCTCCGGCGCAAGGCTCCACGTGACGGGGTACCAGCTCGATGGCGAGCGCGTGCGCCTCTCGGTGTCAGGTGGCACCGTCGAAATTGCCGCGAGCGAATTGATTGACGTCGAACCCGAGGATCAGTTCCCCGCTCCGCCATCCGCCAATGCTGACTTCGGTGCGCGCTACGCCAACCTAATTCATGCATCAGCGCAAAAGCATGGAGTGGATGCAAACCTCATCGCGCATGTCATCGCGGCCGAGTCGAATTTCGATCCCAAGGCAGTTTCGAGGAAGCGCGCGCTCGGCTTGATGCAGTTGCTGCCTGAAACGGCCGCGCGTTACGCGGTAAGTAATATATTCGACCCTGCGCAGAATATCGAGGCTGGTACTCACTACTTGAAGGACCTGCTCGCGCGATACCGCGGGAATCTGCGGTTCGCCCTGGCGGCGTACAACGCCGGGCCCGAAATGGTGGACCGCTACGGCGGCGTCCCGCCCTTCCCCGAAACGCAGAGCTACGTGCGATCCATCACCGCCAAACTTGCGGTGGACGCGGCTATGTCCTCACGCAACTGACAGTCCGCTCGACTTCTGCAGGTAATCTCGGGATCGCCGCCAACGGGACCACTGGACAGGTGGGATCCCATTTTTCTGTTGTCGCGCTGTAGATCTTTGTGCATTACTTCCGCGTGAGCCGTTACCCCGGTGCTCATGCAAATCAGTAGTCGCCGCGGTATCTAACGCCGAATCCGGAACATCAAAATCGGGGCGCCAGCTCAGAAGGAGGCATTTTATGTCGCGAAAGGTTGCAGATGTCTTGTGGGAGATGCTCGCGAACGCCGGCGTCAAACGCTGCTATGGCATTGTCGGAGACGCTCTCAATCCGGTCATTGACGCGCTGCGCCGCAGCGGCAAGATCGAGTTCATTCATGTTCGCCATGAAGAATACGGAGTTTTCGCGGCGGTGGCCGAGGCTTACCTCACCGGTAATCCGGTAGCTGTGTGTGGAACCGCGGGGCCCGGCGTGGTCCACCTGTTCAACGGGCTGATGGATGCGCGCAAGGAGGGAGCGGCGATTATCGCCATTGCGGGCGATGTTGAGACGAAGCTTATCGACACAGGCGCGCTCGAAGAACTCAATCCTTACAGCTTTTTCGCGGCCGCTTCTCTCTATACCGGACGCCTGGTCAATCCTGAGCAGGCCCGAGCGATCATCAGTACCGCGATACTCACAGCCGTCACCGAAAAGGGGCCCACGGTAATTTCCATTCCGGGCGACGTCGCATCGGCTGATGCGCCCGATCAGCCCACCGAGATGAGGATCCCCACCGCGCCCGTTTTGCGCCCGGCTGACGCTGACCTCGATCAGCTTGTGAAGGCGATCGACGATGCGAAGACGGTGGCCATCTTCGGCGGCGACGGCTGTAGGAATGCCCGGGATGAGGTCGTTCAACTGGGCGCCAGGTTGAAGGCGCCTGTGGGCTACACGTTCCGCGGCAAGCAATGGTTGGAACATGACAACCCCAACGCGGTTGGCATGACCGGACTGCTTGGTTACGGGGGAGCCTATCGCGCCATTCATGACGCCGACCTCTTACTCATGCTCGGCACTGACTTCCCCTTCTCGGAGTTCCTCCCGGGCGATACCGTAAAGAAAGTCCAGATCGACAAAAATCCCAAACACATCGGCCGGCGGACAGCGCTTGAACTTGGGCTCGTCGGCGACATCAAGGCAACCGTCACCGCTTTGCTGAAGAAGGTTGGTGAGAAGACCGACGCCCGCTTTCTCGACAAACATGTCGCGGATACGAAATCGTTCCACGAGCTTCTACAGCACTACGTCGTGAAAGGTCCCGGGATCAAGCCCATACGTCCGGAATACCTCGCTGCCACGCTGAGCGACCTGGCCGCCGACGACGCCATGTTTTTCGTGGACACTGGCACGGCTTGCATCTGGATGGCGAGACACGTCAATGGCGGCAGAAATCGCAGGCTTTTCGGCTCATTTTCATGGGCGTCCATGGCCAATGCCGCGGCCAATGCGTTCGGCGCCCAGTTGGCGTACCCTGGACGGCAAACGATCGCCATGTGCGGAGACGGCGGTTTCACCATGCTAGGTCTTGGCGATCTATTGACGCAGGTGGAGCGGAAAGCACCCGTGGTTCAGATCATTCTCAACAACGGGTCCCTCGACTTCGTGAATATTGAACAACAGGAGGCTGGCATAATTCCCTTTGGCGTGGAATTCAAGAACCCCGATTTCGCCAAGGTCGCCGAGGCGATGGGCGCGAAGGGGATTCGCGTCGAAGAACCTGCCGACGTCCGGGAGGCGCTTGCGGAGGCACTTGCCTACAAGGGTGGCCCCGTCGTTGTAGACGCGGTAGTCGATCCGTTTGCCCTGTCTCTACCTTCGCACGTCCCTTTCCACACGGCGAAAGGCTTCACCCTTAGCATTGCCAAACAGGTATTGAGCGGAAAGATGGACGACGTGATCAAGACGATCGAACGAAACGTCAAGCTCATCTGAGCAAGCCAAGGCAGCTGCTCGCGCCGTGCGCCTATTGCGTTGCTGATTTTTCGCCGAGGCGGCGCATGCGCTCTTGCAGCTTCTTGCGGAGCGTGGCCGGGGCGTTGGGGTTGAAGGCCACTAGATACCAGAGCGGCTGCGAACGGTCGCGGCTCAGCCTGGAGAGCGTTGGCGCATCGCTATTCGGATGCCGCGCGATATTCTCGCGGATCGCTGAATACGGGTGATGCGAAAGCCGCGCGAGTGTCTTCGCGGTGACTTTCGGGTGCTCGCTGATCAGGCGCAGTAAATAAAAATCTTCCTTGGGAGCCTGGCGCGAGAGCTGGTCGAGCGCGTCGGGTTTCACTTCCGCGCTTAGTACCACGCCGATCTTTTCGTCCCAACCGGCGTTGATGCGATTCAGTTCCTGCGTGCGCGCGTGGATCAGCTGTTCGATCACGCGGCGCTCCTGGTCCAGGCGTGCAGCCGGCAAAGCGCTGCGCTCCACCGAGTCGAGGACGCGCAACAGATGCTGCCTTTCGCCAAAAACAATCTGCGACGTCCGCACGGCCTTGCCCTTCGACGCATGTCGCACTAGATCAGAACGTCTCATGTCTCGATCACCCCGCAAATTGAGTGGCGGCCCATCTGGAAAACTTCTCGTTCTCGCGCGGCCACGGACCCGGGACGGAATTCTCGCGCGAGCAACTTCCGCTCGAATGCGAACAGTATAGCCAATAGGGACAACTCCCCCACTCGCTACTGTAGTTCCAACCCACCGGCAACGCAACCTGGCGCTACTACGTATGGACGACCGGCGTGATTATCCAGCGCGCGCATCGGGGAGTAAAGGGAACTTGGGAGCAGGTGTTCCCCAGCGCACAACAGATGGTTCTAGGACTACTCAAATTGGCCTGACGGCCTATTACCCTTGAACGCCTCCGTGTCGCTGCGAAACCCTCCGACCCAATACAGATTTCCAGCCGAGGTCTTAGACGAGACATGTAGCCTGCAAGCCTTCTAGTTGGACGCCGGTGGGTTCGCGGCCGGAATGTCGTTGACCGCCAAGCGGCGCTTGAATTTCCAGTGCCCGTTTTCCCGCACCAAGGTGTCGTCGTAGTGGCCGCCGTACATGATCGAGGGCTTGTTGTCGGAGCTGGTGACGACGAAGTTCCAGCGCGACCACGCCGTGGCCGTGTCGCCCTGCACGTCTATCAGGAAATTGGTCAGCAGGTGATACGTCGACCCCGGCTTGCCCTTGGCGGTGACGCCCAGGTTCTTCTCCATAAGCGCCTGAATCGCCGCAGGGCCCTTCCCCGTGCCGAACCCGCCGACCCACTCCCCGTCCGCGGCGAACAGGTGCGAATAGGCCGCCAAATCGTGCGCATCGAGGTAGCGCCCATAGTCGGTCAACACAGTGCGGATTTCTTCGATGTCCTCGAGACGCTGGATGCGCGCTGCGGCGGACTGTTGCGCTCGCGCGACAACCGGCGACAGTAAGGCTGCGACCGCCATAAAGCATCCCGGGCGAGCGGTACGTCGGCGGATCACAATTCGCGAATTATTCATATGTCGGGTTCCCTTTTTGCGACTTCGTGTGGAGCGACGCCGGCGAAGATAGCACCCGTTTCGGATGACTTCAATCTGGCATACGGTATTGACTCCTCCGGTCGGGGCGTCAACGCAAGAATGGATTGAATTCGCGCTCGGATCCAATCGTGGTGGTGTCCCCATGGCCGGGATAAACGACGAGTTCATCGGGAAGAGCAAAAAGCTTTTCGCGTATAGACGAGAGTATCTGAGGGAACGATCCTCCGGGGAGATCGGTTCGCCCGATGGATCCCTGAAACAGCGTATCGCCTGCCAGCAGGCGCGCGGCAGTGAGCGAAGCGCCCGCTGCGCCTGGCGGTGCCTCACCAGTAGGGACGGAGGAAGTATCCACGACTAAGCTGATGCTGCCCTGTGTGTGCCCCGGAGTATGCAGCACACGCGCTTCGTACCCGCCCCAGTGAAGAGTGTCGCCGTCTTTGACGAAATCCTGAATGCGCATCATCGCGGGCGTCGGAACTCCGAGCCACTCCGCCTGCGCGTCGAGATTTTTGTAAAGCTCGAGATCGGCCTCGTGAATTAGTACCGGCGCTCCGGTCGCGCGATGAAGTCCGGCAAGTCCGCCGACATGATCAATGTGAGTGTGCGTGCTAACGATGCTGCGAACCTTCAGGCCGTGGCGTCGAATGATCTGGAGGATGAGTTCGATTTCATCGCCGGGGTCCACGACGATACCTTCGCCCGTCGCGGGATCGCCCAAAATCGAGCAATTGCATTGCAACATGCCCACGGGAATCACTTCGTGGATTAATATTCCAGCCATCGCCGTGGAGTATAGCAGCGAGCGCTAGGCAGGCGGTCTCGAAGTAGCTCGGGGCGGGCGACCGGCGGGCTGCTGTTCCGGCGGCAGGCCCGCGGCGACCAGCGCCTGGACGTGGGCGAGCAATTCCGCGCGCCGGGCCATCGTGTAGGACGAAGAATCCACCGCCTGGCCGTACCGCACAACGGCTTCGCCCGGGCGGATGATCCAGTCTCCCTTTTTCATCAGCGTCAGCGTCCCCGAAATGGACACGGGCACGATGGGCACCCCGGCCTGTATGGCGACGGTGAACGCGCCTCGTTTGAATGGACGCAGGCGGCCGTCCGCGCTGCGCGTTCCCTCGGCGAAAATTGCGAATGAGAGACCGTCCTTCAGCGTGCGCACGGCCACGTCAACGCTTGCGGCCGCAGCTTCCCTGTCGGAGCGGTCCACCGAAATGAACTGGGCGCGGCGCATTCCCGTGGACAGTATCGGAATCCGGAAAAGTTCCTCCTTGATCAAAATCGCCACGCGCCGGGGAATCGCCGGTATAAGCGCGAGCGCGTCCGCGTTGGAGACGTGATTGGAAATAAAGACGCACGCGCCGGGCGGAATATTTTCCAGGCCTTCGATGCGAACGCGAATTCCCGCAATACGGTTTCCCAGGCGCACGACCTTCATTGCGAGTCCGTACATCAGGTCGGCATTGCCAACGATTACGCTCCAGAGGATCAGCCAAGGAAGCGCCAGGATGATCGCGAGGGTGAAAAAAAGGCCCAGCAGCAGCGTTCGGATCATGGGAACGATAAGCCATCCCCGAGTTGAGGGCAGCCGGCCGGACCTTCGAGCGCCGCGTCAGTCGGTCGAGCCATGGAGTAGGCCTTCTCGGATTCGGCGCTGCCGATCGGTCGGATGGGAGACTTCGGTAATGGAAAATCCGGCGTCTGTCTTCAGCTGCAGGCCGGCATTGGCCAGGAAATCGTTGTACGGAATCTCGTCGACCCCGGAAACGTAGCGCCGAAAGAAATTCTCGAAACTTTTGCCGGCAATTTCCTCGACTGCGGCGCGAATATCCCTGGTCTCATCGTAGAACTTGCCCTGCTTCGCATACTTCTCATTCATCAGCCGCAAAACATCGTCGAGCGACTTGTGGTTGTCGGTCGCATCGCGAATCGCCATATCGAGCATGTCGCCGATGATCTGCCCCTTGTCGTAATACGAGATGCTGCGGTCCGGCGCGTTGTAGGCATCGTATTTCTCAAACCACGCGTCGAGACTTGATTCCTCCGCGCTCTGCCATTCGTGCGCGGGATGCGATTCCACCCTTTCGATTTGCGACGCGAGATCATCGTAGAATTGGCGCTTCGACCACAGGCCCGTGCGCTCCAGCGCGAACGCGCTGTACGTATTGGTAACGCCTTCGGCGAACCACAGCGCGCGTGTGTACTGTTCCCTGGTGTAATCAACGGGCTCAAGGCTCTGCGGGCGAATGCGTTTTACATTCCAGACGTGGAAAAACTCGTGAGCCGCTACGGCCGCGGCGCCTTCGATGGACGTGTCCGCAATCGCCGTCGAGTTCGCGTGCTCCATGCCTCCCGCGCCGACCGCCGCCTCCGGCCCGATGTGGAAGTAAAAGGTGAACTCCTGAAACGGCGCGCCTCCCATCAGCTGAAGCTCGTACGCCGTAATTCGGCGCAGCGCATTCTCCAGATGACCGTGGTTCCAGCTCGTTGCGTCAACGATCACGCGGAAATGCGCTCCGCCACTTTCGAAGTTGGATTCGTCGAACTTCCCTGCTTCTACGGGCGCATCCACCAGCGCATCGTAGCCGGGCGCGACGAATGAAGCCAGCTGGGGGCCCGCCGCAAGTTCGGAGGCAATATTCCAACCGCCCGGCACATCCTCAAACGTGATCTGCGTGTCTTCAGCGCGCCGGTCGGGCAAATACATCAAGATCTCGGCGAGATTGACGAACGCATGATGCTCGTTCAACTGCGAGTTGAAAGGCCCTGCGTCGTCCCACTGAATCGAGTAGCGAATCTCGACATTGTTCCTCCCTCCCGGATCGCAGGGCGCCGCAAGGCTCACGCGCCAGGTGTCTTTATCTAGCTGCCACAGCTGCATGGGAACGGCTGCCAACGAGGTGCAGATGGCTTTAATATCGCGAACCCGAACCGCAAAATCCCGAACCTGGTAGAGGGCATTCCATGCGGGCATGGCGACCATAACCTCGCCGCTCCTCGCCGGAATCGTCATGGTCACGTGAAAGAGGTGCTTCTCGGGATGATCGAACGACACCGAATAGCGGATCGTCGCGGTCGTGGGCCGAGCTGCGATCATCAACAGCGCCATTACCACGGCCGAGCGAATCGCCCCCTTTACCTTCATCCGCGAACACCCGCGCGGGTCTTCAGTTTTTCCAGAAGCTTCGCGGTCAGGCCGTCAAAGCCGCCATTGGACATGATCAGAACCAAATCTCCGGAGTTTCCGTTCGCGGCCAAATGGCCGGCTATTTCGTCCGCTGAGGCAAACGCCTTCGCCGTCCGGCCACGAGCTTGCAGCGAGTCGCAAATCATCTCAGGCGACAGGCGATCGTGCTCCGACAGCAACTGGGCGCGGTTCACGGGACCGAACAGCACCACATCGGCCAGCGCGAGCGCATCCGACAAGTCATTCTGGAAGATCTTTCGGCGCATCGTGTTCGAGCGCGGCTCGACGGCTGCCCATATCTTGCGTCCCGGCCAGCGTGTACGAGCGGCTTCGAGCGTCAGGCTAATGGCCGTCGGATGGTGCGCGAAATCTTCGACCACCAGCACGCCGCCCGCTTCGCCCTTGATTTCCATGCGGCGGCGCACACTCTGAAACGTTGCGAGAGCGCGCTCGATCGCGTCGCATTCCACGCCACGGCCGTACGCAAGCGCGATCGCCGCGAGCGCGTCGAGGACGTTGTGACGCCCGGCCACGGGAATCCGGATGCGGGCGACTTCGTTGCCACGATAGGCCACGCGGAATTCGGTGGCGTCGTCATGCCACTGGACATCTCCCGCGCACCAGTCGCACTCCGGAGTGAGGCCGAAGGTTTCGACCGGGCAGTAGGCTTTTGCGGTCACTTCTCTTAGCTCCGTGCTCTCACCCCAGATCAGAATCCGTCCGCGGCGCGGCACAAGATTGACGAGACGCCGAAACTGAAGCGCGATGGACGCAAGATCGGGATAGATATCCGCATGATCGAATTCGAGCGACGTGAGAATCAGTTCGACCGGATGGTAATGCAGAAATTTCGGGCCCTTGTCGAAGAAGGCTGTATCGTATTCGTCCCCTTCGATGATGAACTCTTCCCCGCCGCCAAGGCCGTAACTGCGGTCGCCGAAATTCGGGGCCACTCCGCCGATCAGGAAATCGGGCCGTCGGCCAGCCGTCTGAAAGATCCATGCGAGCATGGCTGTGGTAGTCGTCTTTCCATGCGTCCCGGCGACGACGATGGATGTGCGTCCCGGCAGAAAATATTCCTCGAGCAACTGTGGCATCGAGCAATAAGGAATTCGATCGTCAAGGATGCGTTCCACTTCGGGATTTCCGCGCGAAATCGCGTTGCCGATCACGGCGAGGTCCGGCATCGGCTTCAGATTTTCCTCCCGGTAGCCTTCGTTCCACGGAATTCCCAGTGCGGTCAGCAGCGTCGAAGCGGGCGGATACACGTTCACGTCTGAGCCTGTGACGTGAAACCCGCGCTCCTTCAACATGCCTGCGACCGGCGCCATTGCGGCTCCAGCTATGCCGAGGAGATGAATGTGGCGGACGGCCAGCTTGTTGTTTTCGCCGCTCACGGCGCACACGCCGGTTCCAGAATGCGCAGGACGCCAGGCCCTGTCGCTGAAAGTTCGGCTCGAACGCCAAGAGGCAGTGTCAACATGGCGCGCGATGTGTGTCCGATCGGCGCGCCCCAAACCAGCGGCACGTTCCGCGATCCGAGAATGCGAATCGCGACATCCACGACGGCTTGTGAGCCCATCGGGGCGTCGCATTCCGGAAAATCACCGAGGATAATTCCAGCGATATCTTCGAATTTCCCCGCTTGCCGGAGGTGCGTGAGCGCGCGATCCACCTGGTAGGGCTTCATGCCTCGATCCTCAAGAACGATGATCGCCCCGCGCGTATCGATCTCCCACGGAGTGCCTAGCGTGGATTCCACGAGCGTCAGGCAGCCTCCTAGAAGCACGCCAGTGCCTGTCCCGGGTGCGAGAGACTCGCCCGAGAGATCAAGGTGCCAGCCCAGCTTCGTTTCCGTCACGGCGCGCGCAAAGCTCGTGGGGTCGTAACCGTGCGGCATGCCCGCACCCCGATCAAAATTCGACGCGACCATGGGGCCGTAGAAAGTAACCCAGCGAAATTTCTGCCAAAGGAATATTTGGAGGGCGGTGATGTCGCTCGAGCCCAGAAGTATTTTGGGAGCGGCCGTTGCAGCCGTCAGACCTTCGAGCAAGTAAGTCGAGCCGTATCCGCCGCGCGAGCAGAATATAGCCCGGCTCGACGTGTCGGCGAGGGCTGCTTTCAACGCAGAGAGCCGATCGCCGGCCGACCCAGCGAAGAATCCCGCGTTCGCCAGCACGCTTGCGTTGTCGGTTTCCGGCGCGTACCCGAGGCGCACCAGCTCCTCACACCCCTTTTGCAGATGGTCAATCTGTACGGGACTTGCCAGCGAAAGGATTCGAATTCCATCGCCAGGGCGTAGAGCAGGTGGCTTGAGAGGTGGCGGCATCTGACGTAATCGAGAATAAGGAATTTGAGGAGACGAGTCTAGCTACAGGAATGGTCGCGGCAATTAAGAGTTAAGAGACGACGTCGAGAAACCAGCCCCTGTAAATCAGTTGATCGTGAACATCACGTTCGACGAAGTGCCTCCGCCAGGCGCCGGATTCGTCACGGTAACCGTCACCGAACCCGAAGTCGCGATCTCCGCCGCCGGAATATACGCGATGAGCCGCGAAGAACTGATAAATGCCGTCGCTATAAAGCTGCCATTCCACTCCACAAAGGCATTCGACCCGAACCCGGAACCGCTCACCTTCATCTCAAAATCGCTGCCGCCATGGGCCGCGCTCGAGGGCGATAGCGAAGAGAGGGTCGGGGTAGAGTTATTGGGTCCCGTAATCGAAAAACTGAGCGACGGCGTCGCCACTACCTGGTCGGGCGTACTGACCGCGACGCTGGCGGTACCGGCAGCGGCGATGTCGTCACGCGTTATCTGCGCCGTCGCCAAGGTAGCGTTCATCGGCGCAATTGTGGTTACGCGCTGGCTCCCATTCCACGTGACCACGTCGTTCGTGGCGAAGCCCGTTCCATTCACGGTGAGCGTAAAATCCGCGCCGCCAGCCGTCGCGGTCATGGGATCGAGCGAAGCGATCGTCAAGCCCGCTTGCGGCTGCACAATTGTAAAAATATCCCCGGGAGGAATTACCTGTGATGTTCCGCCGCCCGGCACCGGATTCGTGGCCGTGATGCCGACGGTATTCGCCGTGGCCACGTCGGACGCGAAGATTTGAACCAAAAGATCGCCAGTGGTGTCGTCGAATGTGGTGGAGCGCGGGGAGCCGTTCCAATTGACGAAGGTCACTCCCTGAGAATTGGACTGAAAGCCAGTTCCGGTGACAACCATCGTGAATCCCTGGCTTCCCGCGGTAATGTTCGACGGGAAGAATCCCGTGACAGTCGGCGTCGCGTTGAATTCAGGAATCTTCTGGCCGCCGCCGCAACTCCCCAGCAGCACCAGAGCCACTCCAACCGATGTGAGCGCAACCCAGCGCGAACGCTTCAATGCCAGCCTCCTAGAAAGTTTCAAACGGGATCCCGAAGCCGCTCGGCGCCAGCAGCCGGGAACGCGGTACGAGGAATACAACAGACCGTCTGCAAATCCCCCTGCTAATTAAGCACGATTGATAGCACTCCGGCCCGCGGCACGTCAACTCGGATTCGGGAACGATGCGAATGGTTGGCTTCCGTGCGCGAGCTCAGCGCAGGGCATGAGCCTCGCAATGGGCGTGCAGCGCACCGAGCTTCGAAAGCAGCTCGCGCTCCTTCGGAATCGTTACGTCCGCATCGAATTCCACCACGAACCCGTCTGCCGATCTGTGAGTCTGCCAGCGCCGAAGCTCGACTCCCATTTGTGACGCGATGTTGTGCACCCGTTCGATCATACCGGCCTGGTCGACGGCGGTGATGCGAAAGGTCGTAAGCTGGCTGTGAAGGCCGAATCGCTCCTCGGCAATGCCCAGTAGGACCAGCGCGACAAGGAGCAATAGTGTGGTGAAAATCGCCGTGACGGGCATCCCCGCGCCGCACGCCATGCCCACGGCCGCGATCACAAAGATTGTGGCGGCGCTAGTGATGCCCAGCACAGCTCCGCGCTCGCGAATCACCACTCCCGCGCCGATGAATCCGATGCCCGTGATGATCTGCGCCGCGATTCGGGTGTGGTCCCCGCCGGATACGTTGGCCAACTGCCAGGAAATGACGGTGAACAGAGCGGCGCCGAGCGAGATGAGCATGTTCGTTCGCAACCCGGCGGGTTTATGGCGTAGCTCACGCTCGAGTCCCACGATTCCACCGAGAACCGCGGCAAGCAGGAGCCGGCCCACCACGAAAGCATTTAGATCAAAAAGCATAGCGACCCCTATTGATGCGCTGCGCTCGAGCCGGACCTAAAGCTTAAACGAAGTAAGCTTGGAGAAGAGCCGCGCGCGCGCCATGATCTCTTTCCGCGTGACCTTTGCGAGCCGTTCCACTCCGAATCGTTCGACCGTGAAACTCGCCAGCACGGAGCCGTATACCATCGCGGAACGCAGCGCCTGCTCGGTGACGCGCCCTTTGCCAGCGAGATAGCCCATGAAGCCGCCCGCAAATGTGTCGCCCGCGCCGGTTGGGTCGCGCACTTCCTCCAGAGGGTATGCGGGAACGGAAAACACAAAGTTCTTGTGGATCATGATGGCGCCATGTTCGCCTCGCTTGATGATCAGCGTGGTCGGCCCCATCTTGAAGATCTGTTTGGCCGCGCGGAATAAATTGTGCTCGCCGGTCAATTGGCGGGTCTCATCGTCGTTGATCGTCAGGATATCCACGTATTTCAGCGTTTCGCGTAGCTCGGCGTTAAAATCCCCGATCCAATAGTTCATAGTGTCGAGGCCGACGACTTTCGGCTTGCCGCGAATCTGATCGAGGACGGAGCGCTGCAGCTTGGGATCGATGTTGCCGAGGAAAATAAACGACGAGTCAACGTACGATGCCGGGAGCGTGGGGCGAAAATCGGCGAAAACGTTGAGCTCGGTTGTCAGCGTCGTGCGCTCGTTCATATTTTGGCTATATCGCCCGGCCCAGAAAAACGACTTGCCCTTCGCGTGTTCCAGTCCGGCGAGATCGATCTTCCGGCCGCGGAAGACAGCCTCGTCCTTCGCCGTGAAATCTTCGCCAACCACGGCGACCAGGCGGACGGGCGCGAAGTGGCTCGCGGCCAGAGCGAAGTAGCTCGCCGCGCCTCCGAGCGTGCGGTCCACTTTTCCGTGCGGGGTTTCAATGCCATCAAATGCTACCGACCCCACGACCAGAAGTGACATGATCTCTCCGTGTTTCTAGCAGGCCGCGTTGAGCAGTTCTGCGTTTTGGTGAATAGCAGGTGTCCCGCTGAAGATGGCCCCTCGCAAGCGTCCCGACGAGACGGATGACCGCCTTACTTGCCGATGTATTTGCCAGCGATCGGCGCGAGGCGCTTCTTTGTCGCGGCCGGAATCACCTTGCGGTCGGTGATGATCGCATGCGCAAGCGCCGCGCCGCACTTGCACCCTCGCTCGTCGCTCAAGGAACGCACCGCCTCGCGAATCGCGCGCTGCACGTTATCCGTATTGCTCGCCATGTTAGCGAGAATTTCATTCAGCGTGACGGCGTCGTGTTGCGGGTGCCAGCAGTCGTAATCCGTGATCAAAGCGACCGTAGCGTAGCAGAGTTCTGCTTCACGCGCGAGTTTGGCCTCGGTCACGCCGGTCATCCCGATCACGTCGAATCGCAACTGCCGGTAGGTGTGTGATTCGGCGAGCGTCGAGAACGCCGGGCCTTCCATGCAGACATACGTGCCTCCGCGATGTGTTTTGATCCCTGTCCGGTCGCACGCCGCGGCCAAATGCGCGGAAAGCACCGGGCACGTGGGTTTGCCGAAGCCAACGTGCGCGACGATACCGCCGGTGAAAAAAGTGGAGACGCGTCCGCGCGTGCGGTCGAAAAACTGGTCCGGAATCAGGAATTCGAGCGGCGGCAGGTCTTCGCGGAGCGATCCCACGGCGCTCACCGAAATAATCCGCTCGGCACCAAGCATTTTCAATCCACAGATGTTCGCGCGATAGTTGATCTCGCTCGGCGAGAAGCGGTGGCCGCGCCCGTGACGCGATAGAAAAGCGACCCGCTGCCCTTCGAGCGTACCGACGACGATTGCATCGGAGGGATCGCCGAAGGGCGTCTTCACGCGGACTTCGCGTGTGTCCGTCAGCCCCGCCATATTGTACAGGCCGCTACCGCCGATGATCGCGGTCTTGATCGCCTCTTTTTTCGCGCCGGCCCTCGACTTCTTCGTCTTCGCCATTCACGCTCCTGGAATGTGCCGCGCCTAATCCACCGTAACCGGCTCAGCTTCCCATTGCCCCTTGCGCTCGCGCAAAAACGCAGCGGGAACGCGTGCGTCGTGCGAAAACAGCGCGAGCCAGCCCTCCCGCACCACCTCGGGAATCCATCGCTTCTTGTTCTCAAGCGTCGTCATGGGGTAGAGATCGTAACCCAATATCCACGGAAGCGGGAGATGCGCCGTGGTAGGAATCAAGTCCGCGAATAGAAACGCAGTCTTCCCGCCGCCGGTCAGCTTCACCGCCTGCATGTCAGCGGTGTGCCCCGGAACGCGAATCACCTCGACGCCCGGAGTGATGACGGCGTCTTCATCGAGAAGCGAATACATTCCGGCGGCCTCGATCGGCGCGTAGTTCTCCGGGATATAACTCGCGCGGTCGCGCTCGTTCGGGTTCATGGCATGCTCGAATTCCCCGCGCTGCACGATATAGCGGGCATTCGGATACGCGGGCACAACCTTGTCCTTTTCGACGCGCGTGTTCCCGCCGCAATGGTCGAAATGAAGATGCGTGTTCAGGACGATATCAATGTCCTCCGGGCGCAAGCCATATTCGCGCAATTCATCCTGCAAAAATGGGCCGTCGAGACCATAAATGTCGCGCGCCTTTGCGTTCAGCTTGTCGCCCGCCCCGGTCTCGACCAAAATCCGCTTCCCTCCCGCTCGAATCAGCAAGCAGTTCATCGCGAGAGTGACTCGATTGCGCGCGTCCGGCGGCATCTTCTTTTCCCACATCGGGCGCGGAATCACGCCGAACATCGCTCCGCCGTCGAGCAACACGTGTCCCGCCGAAATGATATGGAATTCGAGCTCACCGAGCTTCATGCGCCGCCCCTCGAGAGAATTTCGTTCACAGCGGCGTATGGGTCCTTCTTCCGAGCGGCCACTTCCGCGGTAATTTTTTCGAATGCCGCCGAACTCGCGCGATCGCCGAGCACTCGTTCAACGAGCCGCGTCTCGACCAATCGCAACAGCCACTCCTTCCAGTACGCGATCTCCCGCGCCGGCCGATCCTGCGCCTTGTTCACGTGCTCGCGAAAGAGCGCGATCTGCCGCGCCAGTTCGCTGACGCCTTGATTCTCCGTGGCGACCGTACGAACCACAGGCGGCCGCCAGCCGTCCCGATCGGGAACAATCTGCAAAATAGCGCCCAGCTGTTCCTCATAACGTCCCGCGCCCTCGCGATCGGATTTGTTGATCACGAAAATGTCCGCAATCTCCATCAGCCCGGCCTTCAGGCTCTGCACGTCGTCGCCCATGCCGGGCACCAGCACCACAATCGTGCAATCCGCCAGCCGCACGATTTCAATTTCGCCTTGCCCCACGCCCACTGTCTCGACCAGGATAATATCCTTGCCAGCAGCGTCCAGCAGCAGCGTTGCGTCGCCCGTGGATTGCGCCAGGCCACCCAGATATCCGCGCGTGGCCATGGACCGGATGAAAATCCCTTCGTCGCCCGCATGGCCCTGCATGCGGACGCGATCGCCCAAAATCGCGCCACCGGTAAACGGGCTTGAGGGATCAACCGCGATGATGCCCACACTCTTCTTCTCGCCGCGATAATGCGCTGCCAGGCGATCCACAAGCGTGCTCTTTCCCGTGCCAGGAGCGCCGGTAATGCCCAAGCGCCAGGCGCGGCCCGTGTACGCAAAAAGGTGCCGCAGCAGTTCCTCGGCCTCGCTCGTTCGGTTCTCGATGGCGGAAACGGCGCGGGAAATTGCGCGGACGTCTCCTGCGCGGACTTGCTCGGCCCAGTTTTCCAGTGTTGTCGTCATGTTCGCGAGCATTGCGACCGCAGTGAAGCACCGATTGAAAGCGGGATTTTACCCTGAGCGGCTATTCGCGGGACCGATTTTCGCCGGGCGGGTTGGCGCGCGCGGCGCGGCCCGAGTTCGCTCCGCCTGTCTGGCCGCCGGTGTGCTCCTCATACGCCTTGATGATCCGCTGCACCAGGTTATGCCGCACCACGTCGCGCTCATCGAAATAAACGAACGAGATGCCCTCGATTTTGCCGACCACGTCAATCGCCTCCACAAGTCCCGACTTGCGGGAATCTGGCAAATCAATCTGCGTGACGTCGCCGGTGATCACCGCTTTGGAATTGAATCCCAGGCGCGTGAGGAACATCTTCATCTGCTCGCTGGTAGTGTTCTGCGCTTCATCCAAAATCACAAACGAATCGTTCAGCGTCCGGCCGCGCATGAAGGCCAGCGGAGCGACCTCGATGATCCCTTTCTCGAGGAAGCTTTCGAGCTTGTCCGCCTCGAGCAAGTCGTGAAGCGCGTCGTAGAGCGGGCGCATGTACGGATCAACCTTTTCCTGGAGCGTTCCAGGCAGAAAGCCGAGCCGCTCGCCTGCCTCGACGGCGGGCCGCGCGAGGATGATCCGGTTCACCTGTTTCGACATCAAGGCGGACACGGCCAGCGCAACGGCGAGATATGTTTTTCCCGTGCCGCCCGGCCCGATGGCGAAAACCATGTCATACGTTTCCAGGGCCTCGATGTAGCGCTTCTGGTTCGCGCTCTTGGGCACCACGCTTTTTTTGCCGAGCGCGCGCTTATGCGACGGCGAGAAGGCTCCGTGCAACGTCGAGACAGGCTGGTCCGCCGCGGTGCGAAGCAGCGCCTTCACCTCCTGGCTCGTGGGAATGCGCCCTTCGAGGACGCGATCGTTGTACGCACCCAGCAGGCGTGCGGCGCGCTCCACCTGCGCCGGTTCGCCCTCGATCTCCATGTCGTGATCCTTCAGGTGTGTGGTGACGTGCAGCGTGGACTCGAGATATTTCAGGTTTTCATCGAGCGTGCCGAAAAGTTCGTTGATCCCTCCGGCGATTCGTACGGTTTGCTTCATCAAGTTTGGCGGCCGGGAAATAGCCTAGCGCGCCCCGCCAACCGCGGTCAAGCAGCGCGCCGTACCCGGCGCCGATGCTTGCCGCTGCAACAGACAGCGAAACGGCGGCACCACGGTCTCGCTTATTGCGTATTCGCCGCCGGGAATTGAACCTTCGGCACCGCGCGGGAAGCTTCCGTTGCCGCAAAGTACGCGTCGTTTCGCTGGAATCCGGACATGCCCGCGATGACGTTGTTCGGGAAGCGTGTGATGTACGTGTTATAAGCCTGGATGGCGTCGTCGTAGCGCTTGCGCTCGACCGCGATGCGATTCTCGGTGCCCGCCAGCTCGTCCTGCAACCGCAGGAAATTCTCGTTCGATTTGAGCTGCGGATAATTTTCAACGATGAGCAGAAGGCGGCTCAACGCGCCATCGAGCTGGCCGTTTGCGGCTATCTTGTCCTTCGGAGTCTGCGCGCCGCCCAGAGCCGCGCGCGCCTGGGCGATGTCGTTGTACACGGTCTCTTCGTGTGCGGCAAAGCCCTTGACCGTCTCCACGAGATTCGGAATCAGGTCGGAGCGGCGCTGGAGAACGACATCCACCTGCGCCCAATCGGACTTGACCGACTCGTTCAGCGTGACCATTTGATTGCGGCGCGAGACGTACATGCCGCCGAATAGCAACGCGATGATCACCAGAACCGCGACAATTCCGAGAAATACCTTCATGAGTAGCCTCCGCCGAAAATTTATCACAACACGACCGCAACAACCGCGCCATCCCTAATTGAATACGCCGCACCGGCCTAGGAAGTTTCGAGCCGCCGGTCCACTTCGTTGGTCACCACTTCGACAAATTCGAGGTAGGTCTGCATCGCGGCCTCGATATCAATTTCCTTCTCTTTGCGCTTCCCCGCACGGAATTCCAGGATGCTGTGAAATCCGGACGCGTCGGCTCCAGTCATGGCGGCTACGCCATCCACCGCTTCCCGCTTGCCGTGCGCCTCCGGCTGGCCCAGCGCCATCAGCGCGTGGCGAAACAGCGCGCAGAACACCGCCACCGACGCGAGCATGATCGAGAGATGCGCCTTCTTTTTCGGCGGCGCCGACAGGATCGCCTGTCGCAGGCGCAGCCAATTGGTTCGCAGTTCGCGCTCGACCTGCAGCCGGTGCAGCCGAAGAGGAACATCCATTTGCTCCAGAAAATCCGCGCCGAATAGCATCCGATGGTGGCGCTTCATGTCCAGCAGCTCGATCGCAAACACATCGGCGGACCGCACCAGCTCGTCGAGCGTGAAAATCAGCGGAGCGGGATTTTTCTTCCCCATCCACCATTCCGCGATGGGGTGCAGGCGCTCGAGCTCAGCCAGAGTGGTGCGCTCGACCACGCACAACGTGTTCAGATCGGAATGCTTCTCCTGGAATTCGCCGGTGACAGCCGAGCCATAGAGCACCACGGCCTTCAAATTGTCGCCCGCCGCCGATTTCAGCCGCGCCACCAACTCACTCAGTTTTGTTTCCATTTGCTAGAAAACCTCGCTATCGTCACCAACTGCCCCCGGCGCCGCCGCCACCAAAACCACCACCGCCACCAAAACCACCGCCGCCAAAACCGCCGAATCCTCCCCCTCCGCCACCTCCACCGCCGAATCCACCGCCGCCCCGTCCCCCGCCGCCCATTCCCATGCCGATCAAAGGCCATATCCACCAGCCGCCACCACCGCCCCTGCCGCCGCGCCCGACGCTTCTGAGCAGGAAAAAAACGAGGAAAATGATCAAGGGTATGACGAACGGCGGGATCCGGGGAGATCCTCGTTCGTCCCCAGGAGCAGCGGGGGACAAACCTGTCAGTGTGACGCCGTGATCAGCCGCTATAACGTCGGCAACTCGGCGCGTCATTAGCAGGACGCCGGCGTCGTAGTTGTTGTTGCGGAAGTAGGGCACGGCCTCGCGACCGAAACCGCCTACCTTGCCGTCCGGTAGAATACCCTCGAGGTCATAGCCGACCTGGGTCCAATATTGGTGGTCGTCAATCGCGAAGAGAATCAAGACACCGCGCCCCTTGCCCTTCGGCCCAATTCCCAGAAGCCCGGCAAGGTCGAACGAGTAGTCCACGACTGATCGGCCACCGAGCGATTTAATCGTGACGACCGCAATTTCCGCATCCGCCTTTTGGCTGACCTCAGTGCACAGCGCCGTCAGCTGCTCGCGTCCCGACTGGCTCAGCACGCCCGCTAGATCGGTTACGTACCCAGTAGCCTTGACCTGCGTCGCAACCTGGTCAACCGTTTGCGCGCCGGCGCTCTCACCTCCGACACACACAAGAAGGGCGAAAAACGCCGCCCAAACGGCCGCGCGCATCGAAACGCTAATTTGTCTTGGCGAAGAGTGGGTGGGCATGAGCGACTTCAAGGGACTCGGCCATGGTAGAGCGCGCGGCATCAGGTGTCAACGCGGTGAACCCGCCTTTAGATTTTGTAGCGCTGGCATCTTGCCGGCTTCCCGCCCCTGAATCGCCTAACTCTCGGTTCGCTGCGTCTCTGCGATGAGTCCTGAGCCTTCGCTGTCCTCTCTTGTGCTACGCGGCCGCGGCAAAGAGTATATCGAAGGACGCCTTGGCGAAGGCCCCGCGGCGAGTCTTAAGCCTAGTCTGAGCCCTCGGTGCCTTCTCAGTGGCCTCTGTTGTAACTTTCGAGGCCTTCTTTCTGCTCCGTTTGCCGTCAAAACTCGCCCCAACCGCAATTGTCACGCCGCAAGCCCGATGCTACACTCATGCGTCTGCGTGTACGAACGCGCACGGAAGTTTCCCGGAATAACAATCTGAGGACGCCCGAATTCCCGCCCGAACGTCGAATATCTGGGGATATGCTTGGCCGCCCGATCACCGGGAAAGATTGTTTATGAAACAAATTGCGCTCTCCGCACGTTTCAATACATTGTGGTTGTGCGCACGTCTCTGAATCGCTGATTCATTCGAGAGGATAAACACGATGAGTGGAAGGTTTACGCATGCAGTCATGGTGATCGCGACGGCGGCCTCGCTGATGGTCTCGCCTGTCTACGCTCAGGACCAACAGGCGGCGGCACCAGCCGCGCAAACGGACCAGACGCCCGGCGTGCTGCCTCCCCCTCCCCAATATCAGCCTCCTCCGACGGACCAGGGCCCTCCGCCGGCCCCGACTCGAAACTTGGGACTTGGCACCAGCAAGAACTATTCGAAACCCAACTCGTGGTTCCCGAACCTGATTGCACCTTACACTCCCATCAAAGTATCCAAGCCCGAGCTCACCAATTCCCCCCGTATCAACCAGTTGATTCAGGAAGGCAAGCTTATGCTGAGTCTCGAGGATGCCGTCTCGCTCGGCCTGGAAAACAATCTGAGCATTGCCGTCGAGCGGTACGTCCCATGGCTGGACGAGGCCAGCCTGCTGTACGCCAAGTCGGGAGCCAATGGGAGGATCCAGTTCGACCCCACCGTTACCAGCACCCTGGCGCTTGAGCAAAATGACACGCCTATCAACAATCCGATTTTCGCCGGCATCACAACGCAGATCACTTCTCCCGTGGCGCTTGAGAACCACGTAACCACCGCAAACTTTGGCTACACGCAGGGGTTCGCCACTGGCACCCAAGCGCAAGTAACTTTCAATAACTCGCGCGAGTCAACCAACTTTGGCGGATTCGACCTTTTCAATCCGTACGAGCAATCCACGCTTACAGTTGAGCTAACCCAGCCGCTCTTGAACGGTTTCGGGCGCATCGCCAACACGCGGTACATTATCGAAGCGAAAAACACCGTAAAAGTCGGGGAGTCCCTGTTCGCGCAGCAGGTGATTACCACGGTCACCCAAGTCGCTACCGATTACTGGGAGCTGGTGTTCGCTCGCGAGAACGTCAAGGTCGAGCAAGTGGCTGTCGCCGCCGATCAACAGCTTTACAACAACAACAAAAAGCAGCTCGAGATCGGTACGATGGCTCCTCTGGACGTCATCACCGCGCAATCGCAGCTCGCCACCGATCAGCAAGCTCTCGTCCAGGCGCAGACGACGCAGTTGCTCGACGAAACCACGCTGCTCGTCGCGATTACGAAGGATCCCCTTTCGGGCACGCTGAATGGCGTTGAAATCATTCCCACGACGCACATTTTCAGTCCCAACATCGAGAACATTTCGCTGGAGGACGCGGTCAAAGAAGCATGGCAGAAAAGGCCTGAGATCCAGCAGGCCGCGCTGAACCTGAAAAACGCCGGTGTCGAAGTGAAAGCTACCCGGAACTCGATGTTGCCGCAGCTCAATCTTTTCGGTGAATACCAGGCCGCTGGGCTGGGCGGAGTCATCACGCCGGCCACACCCACAGGAGCATTCTTCGCCGAATCTCCGATTTTCGTTCCCGGCGATGTCCTTCCCGACGGCACGATTCCGGTGGGGAGCGTGCCTATCGGCATTTCCGGCGAGCCGCTTACCACGCCAGGAGCCCCCATCCGCGGCGGGTTGAGCGACGATTTGGACGCAATGATTCGCGGGAAGTATCCGACTTTCGAGGGCGGATTCAATCTGACCCTGCCGATCCGCAACCGCGCGGCGCAGGCGAACAACGCGACCGCGCAGCTCAACGAGCGGGAGCAGGAAGTTCAGTATTTGCAGACCCAAAACACGATCGTACTCAATGTGCGCCAGGCCTTGATCACGCTGGTGCAAGACCGCGCTGCAATCACCGCCGCCGAGGAAGCCCGCGTCTTTGCGCAGCAAAGCTACGACGACGAAGTAAAGAAACTCCAGCTCGGCACTTCCACCGCCTTCACGGTCATCCAGAAACAGCAACTGCTGACTGCCGCCGAAGGAATCGAGCTGCGCGATCGGGTCAACCTGATCGAGGCCGAGTTGAACTTCAACCAGGCGATGGGCCGCACGCTCGATGTGCACAACATCACCGTGGCCGACGCTCTCAAGGGTTCCATCTCCAGCGTTCCCAATATTCCCGGCACTCCGGACGCCGGCGCTCAAGCCGGACATCGGTGACAGCTTTCTGTAGCACAGCGAGGTGACGTGTGACGGACGAGAAAGCGCGGAAGGTTGCGTCCGCTCCGGCTTTCGAGTCTCCGCGAAAACCGTCGCCCGCCGAGCGCGCGTGGGAAGAAAACACGCTGAAGCCCACGCTCGCAAAATCTCCCGACCGCGCCGCCGATTTCACCACCGTCTCGAGCTATCCGATCCAACGTCTCTATACAGAAGCTGACCTCGCGGACTCGAATCCGGAACGTGACCTAGGCGCGCCCGGCGAGCCGCCCTACACGCGCGGAATACATCCGGCGATGTATCGCGACCGGCTGTGGACCATGCGCCAGTTCGCGGGTTTCGGCTCCGCGGAGGACACCAACCGCCGCTTTCGCTATCTGCTCTCTCAGGGCCAGACTGGCCTCTCCGTCGCCTTCGATCTGCCTACGCTGATGGGCTACGACTCCGATCACCCGCTCGCCGAGGGCGAAGTCGGCAAGTGCGGCGTCGCCATCAGCTCGCTCGCGGACATGGAAGCTCTCTTCGATCAGATCCCGCTCGCGGACGTCACCACTTCGATGACAATCAACTCGCCCGCCGCGCCGATCTGGGCGATGTATCTCGCGGTCGCCGAAAAACAGGGGGCCGACTGGCGCAAGATCTCCGGCACGCTCCAAAACGACATCCTGAAGGAATATATCGCGCAGAAGGAATACATCTACCCACCCGAGCCTTCGTTGCGCATCGTCACCGACACGATCGAGTTCGGCGCCAAGCACACGCCGAAGTTCAACCCAATTTCGATCAGCGGCTACCACATCCGCGAAGCCGGTTCGACCGCCATTCAGGAGCTGGCCTTCACGCTCCGCGACGGCATCGAGTACGTTGAACACTGCCTGCGCCGCGGCATGCAGGTGGACGATTTCGCGCCGCGGCTTTCATTTTTCTTCAATGCCCATAACGATTTCTTCGAGGAACTCGCCAAATACCGGGCGGCGCGCCGCATCTGGCAGAACGTGATGCGCGAGCGTTTCGGCGCGAAGAATCCCCGGTCCTGGGCCCTGCGCTTTCATTCGCAGACGGCCGGGTGCTCGCTCACCGCCCAGCAGCCTTACAACAACGTCGTGCGCACGGCCGTGCAGGCGCTCGCGGCCGTCCTGGGCGGCACGCAATCCCTGCACACCAACTCCCTCGACGAAGCCTGGGCGCTGCCCACCGAATCCGCTGCCACCATTGCTTTGCGCACACAGCAGATCATCGCGTACGAAAGCGGCGTCACGAACACCGCGGACCCGTTCGGCGGATCGTATTTCGTCGAAACGCTGACAAACGAAGTCGAACGCGGCGCCCGCGATTACATCGAGAAAATTGATGCCCTCGGCGGAATGGTCGCGGCCATCGAGCGCGGCTTCCCGCAGCGCGAAATTGCCGACGCGGCCTACCGCTATCAGGTCGCCGTCGATCGCAAGGAAAAGATTGTCGTCGGCGTAAACGATTACGTCGTGAACGAAAAACCAATCGAAACTCTGCACATCGACGATACGCTCGCGGGCCGCCAGGGCGACCGCCTGCGAAAACTGCGCGCCGATCGCTCGAACGCCGAAGTCGAGCGCCGCCTGAACTCGCTGCGTCACGCGGCTGTGGGGGACGACAATCTGATGCCTCACCTCTTCGAAGCCGTCAAAGCCTACGCTACGCTCGGCGAAATCTGCGACGCCCTCCGCCAGCCGTTCGGCGTCTATCAGGAAGTCGCCATCACCTAGTTGCGGGAAAAGGCCCCAAGCGTCAGCTGACGAGACACATTTCCTGCGATTTTGAAGTATCCTTGCATCTGTATGCCCGAGAAGAAGATACGCGTCCTGATCGCCAAGCCCGGCCTCGATGGCCACGATCGCGGCGCAAAAGTGATCGCGCGCGCCCTCCGGGATGCCGGAATGGAAGTGATCTACACGGGCCTGCGCCAGACGCCCGAGATGATCGCCTCCGCCGCGATTCAAGAAGACGTTGACGTAATCGGCCTTTCGATTCTTTCCGGCGCGCACAACACCATTTGCGCCCGCCTAATGGATTTACTCCGCGCCAAGGGCATGACCGACGTTACGGTCCTGATCGGTGGCATCATCCCCGAGGCCGATATCGCTGATCTAAAAAAGTCTGGCATTGCCGAAATTTTTCTTCCGGGGACCACAACCCAAGCCATTGTAGACTTCATCCGCCAGCGCGTGGCAGCTGCACATCCAGGCGCTTGACGCATTTTGAGCCTGGCACCCAAGCAGCCGCGCCAAGAGGAACGTCGAGTGAAGGAATCGATCATCGAAACTCACCTGGATCGCAAGTCCGCGACGTTCCAACAGAACAGCCGCGCGATGGTGGATCGCCTTACACAGATCAAGAACGAAGAGGAAAAGATACGGCAGGGCGGCGGCGCGAAGGCCGTTGAAGGCCAGCATAAGAAAAACCGCCTCACGGCCCGCGAACGTGTCGCCAGACTAATAGACCCAAAGACCGAATTCTTCGAACTGGGCATTTATGCGGCGCACGAGATGTACCAGGAATGGGGCGGCGCGCCCGCTGCAGGCACGATTACCGGCCTCGGCCTCGTCGAGGGTCGCCGCGTGATGATTATCGCCAACGACGCCACAGTGAAAGCCGGCGCATTCTTTCCCCTGACTGCCAAGAAAGTCATCCGCGCCCAGAATATCGCCATCGAAAATCGCATTCCGACGATCTATCTGGTGGATTCGGGCGGCGTTTTTCTGCCGCTGCAAGAGGACGTCTTCCCGGACACGGACGACTTCGGCCGCGTTTTTCGAAACAACGCGGTCATGAGCGCGCTCGGCATCCCTCAGATTGCCGCGATCATGGGCCTTTGCGTCGCGGGCGGCGCGTATCTGCCGGTGATGTGCGACCACATTCTGATGACCGAAGGCAGCGGGCTTTTTCTCGCGGGCCCAGCTCTGGTGCAAACGGCCATCGGCCAGAAAACTTCTCTCGAAGATCTCGGCGGCGCCAAGATGCATGCGCAGACCAGCGGCACGGTGGATTTTCGCGAGCCGGACGACGACGCGTGCATCCATCGTATTCGCGCGCTCGTTGACAAGATGGGCCATCAACCCGGCGCGCCGTTCGATCACAAACCATCCAGGCAGCCGGCCTATCCTGCCGAAGACATGTACGGCATCGTTGCTGGCGATTCCTCGAAGCAGTACGACATGCGTGAAGTCATCGCGCGCATCGTGGACGCGAGCGAATTTGAGGAATATCGCGCCGAGCGCGGCCAAACCGTTCTCTGCGGATACGCGCGCATCGGTGGCTGGGCGGTGGGTATCGTCGCGAATCAGAAAAAGAGCGTCAACGTGATCGTCCCCGGCACGGGCGACAAACGCATCGAATTCGGCGGCGTGATCTACACCGAGTCCGCGGACAAAGCCGCGCGCTTTATCCTCGACTGCAACCAAAACCTCGTCCCGCTGATTTTCCTCCATGACGTGAACGGATTCATGGTCGGAAAGGAAGCCGAATGGAGCGGAATCATCCGCGCCGGCGCGAAAATGGTCAACGCGGTGGCCAATAGTGTGGTGCCGAAAATCGTCGTGATCTGCGGCGGCACGTTTGGCGCGGGCCATTACGCGATGTGTGGTAAGGCCTATGACCCGCGATTCATTTTCGCTTGGCCACTGGCGCGCTACGCCGTGATGAGCGGCGAATCCGCCGCCGGCACTCTCGTCGAGCTCAAGGTCAAGCAACTCGAGCGCGAAGGGAAAAAGCTCACCGAAAAGGACAAAAAGGAGTTGTACGAGTCCATCCGTTCGACCTACGAGCGCCAGACCGACGCGCGCTATGCGGCAGCGCGCCTCTGGGTGGACGCCATCATTGACCCCGCCCACACGCGCGAAGCGCTGATCGAGGCGCTCGAATCCGCATCGCTGAATCCGCATGTCGCCGAATTTAAAACGGGAGTCCTGCAAACCTGATGACGGACACCGTGACCATCGTCGAATGCCCGCGCGATGCGTGGCAGGGGCTGCCTCAAAACATCCCCACCGAAGAAAAAATCAAATATCTGACTCGCCTCGTCTCGCTGGGCTTCAGCCACATTGACGCCGTGAGCTTCGTCTCGCCCAAGCACGTACCACAGATGGCAGACAGCGAAGCCGTGATGCAGCACCTAAGCCAGGTCAAGCTTGCGTCGGGCGAGGCGCCGGAGATTATTGGTATCGTCGTCAACGAACAGGGCCTGGAGCGCGCTCTCGCGGCGCCTGGCGTGACCACGATCGGCTATCCGTACTCCATCTCCGCTTACTTCCGTCGCGCCAACGCGAATATGTCGAAACTGGAATCGCGCAATCTCGTCGGAACCATCCAGCGCCAGACGAAAACTGCCGGTAGAAAACTCGTCGTATACATTTCCATGGCGTTCGGCAACCCGTACGACGAACCTTGGGGCGAGGAGATCGTCGAAGACGCGCTCGTGTGGCTCAAGGACGTCGGCGTGCGCACCGTATCGCTCGCGGACACGGTGGGTACCGCATCGCCTGAAGATGTTGCACACCTGTACCGTGCAGTGAAGAATTGCGTGGCCGGTCTGGAGATCGGCGTGCACTTGCACAGCCGCCCCGACGGAGCCGCCGCCAAAGTCCTTGCCGCATACGAATCCGGCTGTCGGCGGTTCGATGGCGCGCTCACCGGCCTTGGCGGCTGCCCGTTTGCCGGCGATCAGCTCGTTGGCAACATCCCCACCGAGACAGTGCTGGCGACGCTCGCTGCTCGCGGTGTATCAACCGGCATTGATGCAAAGTCGCTCGCCATCGCCTGCGCAATCACCGGCGAGCTGCGCGAAAAATACGCGCACCTGCCCGCGGCATCGAAACCGAGTTAGCCGCAGATGCCTTTGATTTTTCTCCCCATCAGTGTTTATCTGTTGTGGCTGTCAGAGGCTTAATCGATGGGCTATCCAACGCTGACGTATCAATCCGAAGACGGAATCGCGACGATCGCGCTAACCGTGCCGGAAAAGCGCAACGCCATCTCCGCGCAAATGATCACGGACCTCCTCGGCGCACTCCAGCAGGCGGAAGAGGGTCCCGCGCGCGTCGTCATCATCACCGGCTCGGGAAAATCCTTCTGTGCTGGAATGGACCTGGACGAATTGCAGCACCTCGCACGGCAAACGCAGCAGAAAAACCTCGAAGATGCGCGCCGTGTCACAAAAATGCTCTATCGCCTGCACAGCTTTCCCAAACCCATCATTGCGGCTGTGAATGGCGCGGCCATCGCCGGCGGTTGCGGGATCGCGACGCTGGCCGATTTCACTCTCGCCGTTCCCGAAGCCAAATTTGGATACACCGAGGTCAAACTCGGATTCATCCCGGCTCTCGTTTCTGTTTTTCTCCGTCGCCGCATCGGCGACAGGCAGGTGCGCGACTTGCTGCTCACCGGCAGAATTATTGACGCCTCCGAGGCCCTTCGCATGGGCCTGATCACGGAGATTGTTCTGCAGGAAACGCTGATGGATCGCGCCCGGGAAATCGCCGGCCTTTTGCTCGCAGCGAGCCCCACGGCCATCGCGCAGACAAAGAAGCTCCTCTTGAATTTCGACCGCGTTGCGATCCGCGCCGAGCTCGAAGTGGCGATCGAGGCGAACTCCGACATCCGCATGACTGCTGACTTTCGCGAGGGCGTTTCCGCTTTCCTCGAAAAGCGCCCGCCAAAATGGAGCAGCCAGTAAACGCTCATGAAGGATTTCGCTGACGCCACGGTACGAGTGCGCTACGCCGAGACGGACCAAATGGGCATGGTGTATCACGGCAACTATTTCACCTGGTTTGAAGTCGGACGGGTCGAGCTTTGCCGCCATCTCGGATTCGAGTACAAGCAGATGGAAAGCGAGGACGATACGTTGATCGTGGTCGCGGAAGCATCCTGCCGCTACAAGCGCCCCGCGCGATTCGACGACATTCTAGTTGTTCGCACGCGAGTGACGCGTTTCGATAAGCGTACCCTGCGGTTCGCTTACGAGGTTCTGCGGCAGCCATCTGACGAATTGCTCGCGACCGGCGAAACGACGCACGTGATTTGCGACCATCAGGGGCGTCCGAAATCGCTGCCGGAAAAGTATCGAAAATATTTTTCACCCGGCCACTCCGATGGCTCCGCGCATGCAGACGCGAAATCCACTTTTGCTTCGAAAGTTCACCGATGAACTCACCCGATCCGGCCAAGATCGAACGCTTCCGCGAAAAACTGCTTCAGGAGTGGACCGACGAAGAAACCGTCGCCGCCTGGCGCAAGTGGAACACTCAGCTTTCGGTGTTCAGTCGCGAGGCCACGGAGGCCGTTCTCGAGGCCGCGCAGCTTCGTCCGGGAATGCGCGTGCTCGACTTGGCGAGCGGTGTGGGAAATCCTGCGCTTTCGATTGCAGAGGCCGTCGGGCCGACCGGTCATGTTACGGCAACCGATCTTGGACCCGGGATGATCGCTTACGCAGAAGAGCTCGCAAAATCGAAGGGTCTTCGAAACATCGATTTTCGCGTTGCGGACGCCGAGTCGCTTCCCTTCCCGGACCGCGCCTTCGATGTCGTAACCTGCCGCTTCGGCGTAATGTTCTTCCCGGCGCAGGTAAAGGCGTTTCGCGAATGCCGCAGAGTCCTGAAGCCCGGCGGCCGCGTCGCCTTCGTCGTCTGGGGCAAGCGCGAGCAGCTGTTCCTTACCGCGACGATCGGCGTATTGATGAAGTATGTCGAGGCGCCAACGCCCGACCCGGATGCGCCGCACGCCTTCATGTTCGGCGAACGCGGGCTGCTCGAAAACCGGCTCAAAGCTGCCGGGTTCTCTGACGTGCGTGAAGAAGTGCGAATCATAACTGGCCGCTGGGAGGGGTCGCCGGAAGATTACTGGCAGCAGTTTACGGAGGTCGCTGCGCCGTTTCGTCCGCTGATCGCAAAGCTCACGCCGGAGACGCGCGCGAAAGCGGAGGCCGAGATTTTCGCCGGCCTGCGAAAGCTCTCCGATGGCAAGGTCTTGACGATGCCTCTCGAAATTGTGATCGGCACGGGCGCGCAAACGTGACGCGCGTTGCGATAGACGGCGAGCGCCTGACGCTGGAACATCTTTACAGCGTTGTCTTCGATGGTGCCGCGGCGGAAATTTCCCCCGAGGCGCGGAAACGCATGAACGCCTCGCGGGCCGTGATCGAGCGCCTGGTAGAGGCCGACACTGCCGTCTACGGCGTGAACACCGGCTTTGGCAAGATGGCCTCGACGCGCATCTCGCGCGTCGAAATCCGCCAGCTGCAGCTCAACCTCGTGCGCAGCCACGCGTGCGGCGTTGGAGTGTCGCTCAGCGAGCCTGCCACGCGCGCAATGCTTGCGCTCCGCGCCAACGCGATTGCCAAAGGCTTTTCCGGTGTCAGACCCATCGTAGCCGAGACGCTCGTCGCGATGCTAAATCGCGGCGTTCATCCGGTGATTCCATCGCAAGGCTCCGTCGGCGCATCGGGTGATCTCGCGCCGCTGGCGCATCTGGCGCAGGTTGCGATCGGCGAGGGCCGCGCGAACTTCCAGGACCACACAATGTCCGGCGCGGAGGCCATGCGTGCCGCAGGAGTCGCGCCTCTGATACTCGAAGCGAAAGAAGGCCTCGCGCTGCTCAACGGCACGCAGGCGATGCTCGCGCTCGCGGCGATCGCGCTGCGCGAAGCGGAAATCGCCGTGGATACTGCCGACGTCGCAGCGGCTCTTTCGCTTGACGCGCTGCGCGGCAGCCCCGCCGCATTCGATGCGCGCATTGCACGAGTGCGTCCGCACCCTGGCCACGCCGTCACCGCGCGCAATATCGAGCGGCTGAACCGCGGAAGTGAAATCCGCGAGTCACACCGCTCACCTGACAAAGACCCGCGCGTGCAGGATCCATACAGTCTGCGCTGCGCCCCGCAAGTCCACGGAGCGGTGCGCGATGCGCTGGCCCAGATTCGCGCGACGCTTACGATTGAGCTCAACAGCGCCACGGACAATCCGCTCGTTTTCGTTTCGAAAAGCGATTCCGGGGAGGATTCCGGTGAAGTGATCAGCGGCGGCAATTTTCACGGCCAACCGCTGGCGATGGCTGCCGATCAGATGGCCGTGGCGCTCGCGACGCTCGGCGGAATCTCCGAACGGCGCATCGAACAAATGACCAACCCGCAGACCAGCCAGTTGCCCGCGTTTCTGGTGCGCCACGCGGGATTGAATTCAGGCTTCATGATCCTGCAGGTCACAGCCGCGGCGCTCGCCAGCGAATTGAAGCCGCTCGCCGCTCCGCATTCGGTGGATTCGATTCCCACGTCCGCGAATCAGGAAGATTATGTCTCGATGGGAATGGGCGGCGCGCGGCGGCTCGAATCAATGCTCTCCAATTTGCGAAATATTCTCGCGATCGAATTGCTCGCGGCATGCCAGGGGATTGATCTGCTGTCGCCCCTTCGGCCGGGGCCGGAAACCCGCAAGGCTTACGATGTCGTGCGGGCGCTTTCGCCGGCAATGGACGCCGACCGTTCGCTCGCGCCGGATATCGAAGCCGTCGCCCGCGAAGTGGCGAAGGGCTCGTTCGCCGCAATTCTGCGGTATCCCGTTTTCACTTCTTGAGCGAGCGCTGAAGAAATTTGCCGAAGCGATGGCCGGCGATGTAGCTGAAGGGTTTCACACCCAGCGAGTAGTGCCCGCACGGAAGGGACATCGCCTCAAAAGGAACGCGCTCGGCGCGGAGCTTCGCGAGAAGCGCCTCCGTGTATTCAGGCCAAAAGGTCGGGTCGTATCGCGCGGTGATGAGCAGAAGTTTTTTCTTTGCTTCCGTCAGCCGAGTTACATAAGGAAACGGACTGATCGGCGACCAGAGGTGCCGGAGATCGTCGTGCGAGACGCCTGCGGCGGCGACCGGCTCCCAAACGGTTTTCGTCGTGAGGCCGGTGGCGACTACGTCTCCGAAATAAGTGGAGGCGTGCAGGAACGCGGCGGCCGCAACCGCCGGCTCGTGGCACATGGTGATAAATCCGATCGCGGAGCCGATGCTCGTGCCCAGGATGCCAAGCGGGCCGTAGCCCTCCTGTTCCAGCCAGCGCAGCGTGCGGCGAACGTCGAGCACCGCTTGGTGACCGGCCTGCATCGTGAGGCCAATATTCGGGCCCACGAGGTGATCGGCGCGCGGATGTCCGGGAATCGAGCGGCGGTCGTGATACGGCAAGCTCATCTTGACCGCCGTGAGGCCGAGCTTGTTCAGCCAGAGGCAGACATTTTGCTGCTCCTCCCAGCGCGCGTTCCACTGCGCGAGAACGACGACGGCTGGCCCCTTTTTCTGCGCGGGGAAGAATTGGGCATGGACGCGGTTATTCGCGGCCCAGGGCGAGACGATGGCGCTCGTGAACGTGAGGACGCCGTCCGCGAGCGCGTAGTCGTTCGCGGGCGCGATGGAATACCAATCATCGCTGTGGGCGATGGCGTCCGCGATGTAGCGGTCGAAGAAGGCGCGCGGATTTGCATCCGCCGGATCGCCGCCGATGTGTTCGACGCCCCATGCGAATGGAAGCGTGCGGCGCTTCGGCTCTTGATCGAAGCGCATCTGCTCGTAGCTGCGGACTCTTTTTTCGTACCAGGATGGCATTGGGCGAGGAAATGAATATACCTTACGGCGCTGCGGTTCGAAACCCGGGGCTCCGCTTCAGATCGCGAGATGTTGGCTCACCACAGAGGAGCCACTTGTTCCTGGTTGAATACGGGCGGAGGGCCGCCCCTATTGGATACCAAGTTTAACGACGTGAACCAGGCGGCGCTTGCGCAGGATGTCGTGTTACAAAATCGAAAGCGCGAGCAGCTCAATCTTGGAACCGGGCGGGCGCCGTGAGACAGCCACCGCCGACGTAAGCTAAATTTGCGCCATGCCGCCGTCAACGAAGAGTTCGATGCCGGTGACGAAGCTGCTGTCATCCGACGCGAGGAATACCGCCGCTTTCGCGATTTCGTCGGGTGTCCCCATGCGGCCCATCGGCACAGAGGCGACCAGGCCAGCCTGGATCTGCTGAAGCTGCTCCTCGCTCTGCGCCAGCCCCCTGACGCCTGGCGTGTCAATTGGGCCGGGACTCAGCGCGTTAACGCGAATCTTGCGCTGCTTCAAATCAACGGTCCATGAGCGCGCGAACGACCGCACGGCCGCCTTGGTTGCGCTGTAAACGCTGAATGCTGCCATTCCTTTGATTGAAACGATCGAGGCGTTCAGGATGATCGAGCCGCCGTCCACGAGCAACGGAAGAGCCTTTTGCACCGTGAAGAGGAGCCCCTTTACGTTCGCGTTGAATGTCTTGTCGAATTGCTCCTCGGTGATCGCGCCCAAAGGGGCAAATTCGCCGCCGCCCGCATTCGCGAAGACGATATCGAGGTGACCCTTCTGCTGCTTCACCGTTGCGTACAATCGGTCGAGATCGCCGAGTTTTGAAACGTCGCCTTGGACTCCGGTGACGTTCTTGCCGATCAGTTTCACGGCTGCATCAAGCTCCGCTTGACGCCGGCCGGTGATAAAAACATGCGCGCCTTCCCCGACGAAACGCTGGGCCGTGGCGAGGCCGATGCCACCGTTGCCTCCCGTTACGACCGCTACTTTTCCTTCCAACTTTGGCATGAGTATGACTCCCTTTGATGGTTCGGATCGGACGCCGCCGCATCAGGCTCGCGTGATCTATGCACTTGTACCCACTATAGTTGATGCGAGCATCTCCCAAAAGGTGCGAACCCATTCGCGTGATGGCCGAAGCTGGCAGGAAACTTCACGCCAAGCGCGTTCGCCCGGGGGTAGTAGGGCTACGCCCCTACGAAGGCAAAGGCGACGGACGGGGCCGAGGCGCGGCGGAAAACGTTAGCAGTCGGGCACGACTGCGGCGGGGCGCTGCGTGGGGCGCCGGGCGATGTGGCAAAATTCAATTGTGGCTCCCTCTACATTAATCGGCATATTCGCGGCCCTTTTTGGGTTGATCATTGGGAGCTTTCTGAACGTTTGCATCGTGCGCATACCGGGGCGAAAGTCCATTGTGATGCCCGCGTCGGCTTGCCCAAAATGCGGCGCGGCGATTCGACCGTGGGACAACATACCGGTAGTGAGCTGGGTTCTGCTCGGCGGGAAATGCCGCGCGTGCAAAACGAAGATTTCGGCGATGTATCCGGCGGTCGAGGTGCTGACGGCGGTTCTTTTCTGGGCCTGTTACCACGCGTTCGGTCTGACCACCGAGGCGCTGAAGTGGGCGATTTTTTCGGCGCTGATGATCGTGCTGGTGTGTACGGACCTGCGCGAGAGAATCCTTCCGGACGTGGTGAACTACTCCGGGTTCGTGGCGGGATTGCTGCTCAGTCTGGTGACCAAGCCTTCGGACGGGACCGCGCTGTGGCTCGCGAATCGCATGTTCGACTTCCCGCCCCCGACTCCGGTGCTTTCGCTGGCGGACGCTTTGCTGGGCGCAGCGTTCGGGAGCGGGTTGCTGTGGCTGGTGGCCGAGGCGTACTTCCGGCTGCGCGGGCGCGAAGGGATGGGTTTCGGCGACGTGAAGATGATGCTGATGGCCGGAGCGTTTCTCGGGCTGAAAAGGACCCTGCTGACGGTCCTGGTGGGATCGGTTCTCGGAAGCGTGCTGGGGCTGGCGTTCATGCTGGCGCGACGTAAGGAATCTGATTACGAGCTACCGTTCGGAAGTTTTCTGGGCATGGCGGCTGTGCTGGTGATCTTTTTCGGCACGCCTGTGGTGAATTGGTATCTGTCGCTGATGATGGTGCGATGAAGGGCGCGCAAATGCAATTTCGTCAAACAGAGGCCGGGCGATGACGCTGCCGCCGGCCATTCATCCGGCCGTCCCGCCGATCGGCTTGGTGGATGCGATCGTGATGCTGGTGCTATTGCTTGGGGCGTTGCTGGCGCTCGTGCTGGTGGTGCGGAAATTCGTCCGCAGCGAATCTGCAGCGTCCCAAACCGATTGGCAGAATCCGAAACCCGACTCGGAGAATGCGTCGGTGTTCATGGCCGCGTCCATGCAGGGCGTGATCGAAAAACTCCGCACGCAGGAAAAGGAGCTGGCGCGGCTGCACGTGCTGGCGCAGGAACGCGCGCAGGAATCTGAACGCATGACGGAGGAAGTAACGCGCAACATGCCCACTGGATTGCTGCTGGTGAGCGCGACGGGCGCGATCAGCTCGTCCAATCCCGCGGCGGAAGAGGCGCTGGGGCTGCGGCCAATGCGCTACAGGTCGTACAAGGAAATTCTGGGCGACGATTCGGGTCTCTCGCAGATGCTGACGGCGTGCCTGCGGGACGGCAAAACGTTTCAACGCGGCGAAGTGGAGCATTTGACGACGGACGGAGAAGTGCGGCGGCTCGGCGTGACGATTTCACCGATCTACCGCCACGCGCGAGTGGCCGTGCGGCGGCATGTGTCAGACCCGCCGCGGATGCCTGAGATGAAGGTGAGCGGCGCGCTGTGTCTGATGAGCGACCTCACCGAGCTGACCGCGCTGCAAAAACAGATTCGCTGGAAGGAAAATCTAGCGGCGCTGGGCGAAATGTCCGCGGGCATCGCACACGAATTCAAGAATTCCCTGGCGACGATTTCCGGATACGCGCAGATGATTCGCGGCGAGTCCCAGCCCGGCGACACGCGCGACTCGGCGGAGAAAATACTCGATCAGACGCGGGCGCTCACGCACGTGGTGACGGAGTTCCTGAAGTTCGCGAAGCCGCTGGAAATCTGCTACGAGACGGTTGCCATGGCGCCGCTGGTCGAGCGCCTGGTTGAAGAGCTGCAAGAGTCCCTGCCCAGGTGCGAGTTCGCCCACGAGGGACAGTTCCTCGAGCTGCCCGGAGACGAGGCGCTGCTGCGCCAGGCGATGCTGAACCTGGCGCGCAACGGAGCGGAGGCCTCGAGCGCGGGAGGAAAATCGCCCCGCGTGACGATTTCGGGAACGCTCGAAGAGCTGGGCGGCCGGAAATGGCAGCGCATCTGCGTGGCGGACAACGGGCCGGGCATCCCGGAGCAGGAGCTGCAAAAGATATTTTTGCCGTTCTATACGACGAAATCCGAAGGCACTGGGTTGGGTCTGGCCGTGGTGCAGAAAGTGGCACTACAGCACGGCGGGAGCATCGAGGCGCGCAACCCGTCCCAAGGTGGGGCTGAGTTCCTGCTGTGGTTACCTTTGCGGCAGGAGAACGCACCGTCTCTATTCCCCTCACAGGCAGCACGCATCTAAACTGGTAATGGGCGCGGCTGTGAACGCGCTCCGGGAGGCGTAGCCATGCGCAGGATCTTACCGTGGGCCGCAGCAGCGGCGATTTTCGCGATTCCGGCGAGCGGATGGTGCCAATCAGCTGATCCTAAGCCTTCGCAGGAGAGCCAGTCGCAGACGTCTGGGCAATCGAATGCGACGCCCTCAAGTGGCGCGGCAAGTACGGCCACGACGCAGCCCGCTGCCCCGCAGCAGGAGTCATTGGCCGAAGCGGCGCGGAAAGCGCGCGAAGCGAAGAAAGACGCGACGAAGCCGCCAAAGGTATTCACGAACGAGAATCTCCCGACGGATGGCGGGATTTCGACTGTCGGAAAGGAAGCGGCCACCAAGGACGGCGACACAGCCGCGACGGACGCGAAGGCAGACGACGCTAACACCGAAAAGGCATGGCGCGCCAAGTTCTCGGTGTTGCGGGCGAAGCTGGCGCGAGATCAGGAAGACCTCAGCGTGATGCAGCGCGAGCTGGGCGTGCTGAACTTGCAGAATTACAGCGATCCCGTAAAGGCGATGCAGCAGGAATTGACCCGCGACGACATTAACAAGAAGACTGCTGACATTGACGCAAAAACGCAGGCGATCAAAGCCGATCAGCAAGCCATTGACGACGCCGAAGACGCCCTGCGCAAAGCCGGCGGTGATTCAGGCTGGGCGCGCTAGAGATTTCAATCCATGGAGCCCGTCCTACTGGTCGAGGATAAAGCCGAGCTGCGCGCGATGTTGCGCAAGGCCCTCGAACGAGCGGGCTACACCGTCGAAGAAGCGCCCGATGGAAACGCCGCCATTGACAAGGTCCGCTCGCGTCGCTACCTGATGGTTCTCACCGATCTAAAACTTCCCGGCAATTCCGGAATTGACGTGCTGCGCGAAGCACGTCGCGTGGAACCTACGCTTCCCGTGATTATCATGACGGCGTACGGCTCGGTTGAGGAAGCCGTGACCGCGATGAAGGAAGGCGCGTTCGACTTCATTCAGAAGCCGGTGGACCTGGATCATTTAAAGCTGCTGCTCGAGCGGGCGGCGCGACAGCAGGAATTGCTGCGCGAGAATTTGCTGCTGCGCGAGGAATACGCCGCGCGATACGGGTTTCCGCGCATCGTCGGCGAACACCCCACGATGAAAGATGCGAGCAACATGACGCAGCGCGTGGCCGCAACCGATTCGACTGTCCTGCTGCTGGGCGAAAGCGGCACGGGTAAGGAGCTTTTCGCGCGCGCCGTGCATCATCTGAGCCCGCGGGCCGAGCAGCCGTTTGTGGCTCTGAACTGCGCGGCGATTCCCGAAGGGCTGGTCGAAAACGAGCTTTTCGGGCACGAGCGGGGCGCCTACACGGGCGCGGGTGCGAGGAAAATGGGCAAGCTCGAACTTGCGCACCGCGGCACGCTGTTTCTCGATGAAATCGGCGAGCTGCCGCTGGCGATTCAGAGCAAGCTGCTGCGCGTGCTCGAGGAGCGGCGATTCGAACGCGTCGGGGGAACACAGGAAATCGAAGCGAACGTCCGTATCGTCACGGCGACGAACAAGGATTTGCGCGCGGCTGTCGCGGACAAAACTTTCCGCGAAGACCTCTACTTCCGCATCGCGGCCGTGCCGATCACGATTCCGCCGCTGCGCGATCGCGGAGACGATGTGCTGCTGCTGGCGGAACATTTTCTCGAACGCTTCAAGCGGGAATTCCGCAAACCCGCGCTGAAATTAACCACTGACGCGCGCGCGCGGCTGCGCACGTATCCGTGGCCTGGAAACGTCCGCGAATTGCAGAACGCCATCGAACGCGCCGCGATTCTCGCGAACGGTCCTGCAATCGATTCGGAGGCGCTGCAGTTGCCTGCCGCGAGGCCCACGCCGGAGGAATTGCCGGACGGCATGCTCGAAGAAAGATTTCTATGGGAAGGACCCCTCGACGAGGTGTCGCAGCGCGCCGTCGCTCACGTTGAGCGGTTCAAGATTCAGAACGCGCTGCGCGAATCGAAGTGGAACAAGACGCGCGCCGCCGAGAAGCTCGGCGTGTCTTACAAGACCCTTCTTACCAAAATCCGCGGACTGGGTTTAGAGAATTAGCCCCGTTTTGCGCCTGCGCGCACGTGCCGTGTTAAAGCACGGCACGGCGCTGCACTTAATTCCTTAAGCCCTCAGCCCAGCAATTGAACGAAGATTTCGTTCGACACGGTCAGGCGGTCGGGCGCGATGCGTAGGCGCGGGCCGTCCACTTCGATGAAGCCATTCGACCGCAGCTGGTCAATGCGCTCTCGCAGCGTGATGAGCCGGTCGCTGAGCTGCGGTTCGTAGTCGCGTTCGATCCTGGCGAAGTCTATGCCCTCAAGCTGGCGCAGGCCGAGGTAAAACTCTTCTTGCAGCGCCTGCGGGGGCACCACGGTTTCGATCTGCTCGCGCGCGGAGGCGCCGCGCTCGATCAGCGTGACGTAGCGAGCCGGGTCGTGGACGTTGGCCCAGCGCGAGAGGCCGTCAAACGAGTGGGCGCCCGCGCCGAGGCCGAGATAGGGCTCGCGGCGCCAGTACTTCAGATTGTGCTTCGAATGGCGGCCGGGCAAACCCCAGTTGGAAATTTCGTAGTGTTCGTAGCCGGCCGCGGCGAAACGCTCTCCCGCATAATCGTAAAAGTCGGCCATCGCGTCGTCGTCGGGAATATCGGCCGCGCCGTATCGGCTGCCGCCCGCCAGCACTTCCTTCCCCAGGCGGCTGTCTTCGTCCACTTCGAGCATGTAAACGGAAACGTGCTCGGGCAGGATGCGCAGAACCCGACCCACTGATGCCTCCCACGATTCGCGCGTCTGGTGCGCGAGCCCCGCGATGAGGTCCAAGCTGATATTGCGAAACCCGGCGGCGCGCAGGAAGTCCGCGGCGCGATAGATGTCCTCCCGGCGATGCATTCGGCCAGCAGCCTGAAGCTCGCGATCATTAAAAGATTGCGCGCCGAGGCTGACGCGGTTGAAGCCTGCCGCAAACCACGCGGACGCCTTCTGCTGCGTGATCGTTTCCGGATCCGCTTCGAGGGTGACTTCTGTAAGCTCCCCGCCACTTGCGCGACGGAGCGCGTCGAGAATCCGCGTGAGCAAAGCTGGGTCGAGAAGGCTCGGCGTGCCCCCGCCGAAGTACACCGTGTCTACCTTCGGCCCAGAGGCGAGGTCGGAGGTCGCGATCTCGCGGCAGATAGCCTCCGCGTACGGCTCGTAGCGGTCGCGGGAGACCACGCCGGTGTGAAAATTGCAGTAGGTGCATCGCGTCTGGCAGAACGGCACCTGGATGTAAGCCCCTAGCGTCATTGAGATCTAGAAATTTAGCACGGGTGGCTGAAGAAGGCACGGATGGCGCCGGGATAGCCCCACGCGCCGCTTTAAATGTACCGGGGAATTCCAGTCACGAATTTCAACAGAGCAGGGTGTTCGAAGATCGTGGCATTGATCAGGGCGTGGAGATCGGCCGTGACATCGCCAACCTCTGCGATTCGGCTCTCAGGGCCCCCGGTTACGATGCGCTTCGCATCTTCGACGAGCCGCTTTTCGACGTCCTTGGTGTGCGCGTGCATGGATTCGTGAATTAAATAATCGGAGATGGCTACAAATTCACCGCCATCGAGCCACATGCCGTGACATTGAGGACACCAATCCATAACAACCGACGAGTGCCCGAATAGGACGGACACCATTTTGGTCGTGTTACATTTTACGCACGGGCGGTTGGTCGCGACAGCGCTCGTCTTTTCCATGTCGTCAATTTCGTCGTTCAACCAGTGGAGCGAACCGTTTTCCACCGTGTTTTTCAATTTTCGCAACTCGTCCTTGATCAGCCAGAGACCTTTGCATTTCGGGCAGCCCTCGAACTCCATGCCGGAAATGGAATAGAGATTCAGGCTGTTTCCGCACGCGGGGCAAATGTCGGTCGTGGCGCGGACTTCTTCGGCGCCCTTGATCGGCGGTGAATCCACGTCAGCTTCCGCATCGCTGCTTCTCGTCTTCACGCGCTTGAACCAGTACGGAACGTGAACGTCGTTGACGAAATCAGAGAAGCCTTTGCCCCCCACGGGCATGGTCTTCGCGAGGTCTTCATCGATCAGATTCAATTCCCCACCGTCGAGCCAAAAGCCGCCGCAATCCGTGCAATGGTGGAGGAAAATTTCGTCCGATTCCAGAAACTTGACCTTTACGAGCTTAAACACCTTGCACCGCGGGCAGGTAAGGGGTTGTTTTTCGGGCTCAACGTCCTTGCCTTCCTCGCAAAATTCGATGCTTCCTTCAACCTGAAAGGCCATCTTGTCGAGCTCGCCGGCGTCGAGCCAAAGGCTGCCGCACTTCTCGCACATGTCGTACGAGACGCGGTCCTTTTTCGTGACGACCGTGTTGGTGGTCATCTCGGTGCCACAGCTCAGGCAATTCATCTGCGAAGCCTCCGTAAACCACTCGTTCGGTCCGCCAGTTTCGACCTCAACTCCGTCGAAAGAACGATACGTGGCCGGCGCTTGCGGGTCAAGCGCGGGCGATTTCGCTCAATCCACCGGCCCCACCGAGCATCTGATAAAATAGTACCGGAGAGAGAACATTGACCATGGAAAAACCGCTGATTGAGTCGCATCGGGCGGCTGGGGCACGGATCGCCGAATATTCCGGCGTCGCGCTGCCGGAGGCGTACGCGGAGCTGGAACGCGAGTACGTCGCCGCGCGGGAAAGCGTCGCGCTATTCGATACAAACTGGCATGCGTTTCTGGCGCTGACGGGGCGCGACCGCGTGAAATACCTCCACGCGATTTCATCGAACAACATCCAAGCGTTGGAGTCCGGTCAAGGGACCCTCGCGCTGCTGCTGAATCCGCAGGGCCGCATACAGGCCGAGCTCGAAGTGTACGCGCTCCCGGAAATGCTGCTGGTGCTTTCGCACGCTTCGCTGCGGGAACAAACCGTGGCGCTGCTCAAGAAGTATGTCATCGGCTCGCAGGTGAAGATCGAGGATCTGACTGACCAAATGGGAAGCCTTGCTATCGAGGGGCCGCGCGCAACGGTAATTGTCGAGCAGGCTTGCGGCGTGAAGCTCGCCGACCTGCCGGAGATGTCCATCCGGGACGTGACGGTCGAGGGCATCGCCTGCCAGCTTGTGCGGCGCTCGCATTTCGGCGAATTGGGCGCGGAGTTCATTGCGGGGCGCGATTGCATATCTTCACTCTGGGAGAAGCTGCTCGCGGGCGTCCGCGCGCACGGCGGCGAACCGATTGGGATGGTTGCGCTCAACGCGCTGCGTCTCGAGGCTGGCGTTCCCTGGTTCCCCGCCGATTTCAACGACGGGATGATTCCACACGAGGCGGTGCTCGAAAACACGCACATCAGCTTCAATAAAGGCTGCTACACCGGACAGGAAATCGTCGAGCGCGTGCGGACGCGCGGGCACGTCAATCGGAAGCGCGTGGCGCTGAAGTTTTCGAGCGTTGCGCCTCCGGCTGCAGGCACGAAGCTGCGCGCCGGCGGCGCGGAAGTCGGTTTCGTGACCAGCGCCGCATTTTCGCCGGACGCGAAGCCTTCCATCGGCATGGGCTACGTTCGGCGCGAACATTTTGCGCCGGGTAGCGTGGTGGAGTTCGACGGTGGGACGGCGGAGGTTGGGGGAAGTTGACGCTCCCGAGATAAACACGGAACGCCGAGAACGCGCTCCGGGTTCATCGCAGGAATTACTTCTTTTGCGATTGCGCTGCCTGGGCTCGCGCCGCCTGTTGTTCCTGCCTCTGGCGCGTCAGGTGCGGGACCACTCCCACGAGGCGCTCGAGCAGCATCAGCTGGCCGCGGTGGTGCATTTCGTGCTCTTTCGTGGATAGCAGCATGTCGAAGCGCGTCCTCGTCGCTGGGCTTCCGCCCGGCGGCATCGTCAAAACCTCGTCCAGGAACGAATCCGGCAGGCCCTCGACAAAAGACGCGTAACGATTGCCCTCTGCTTTCAGGAGGGCGACGATTTCGGCCTTGTTCCGGGGCTTGGATTCTTCGGCGGTGATTTTCTGGAAGAGCTCCGGAAAATTTACCTTCGTCATGTCGGAAACCTTGTTGGCGTTAATGTGAAGCATGAATTCGGGCCCATAGGCAATGTGTACGAGGGTTTGACCGATGGTCCTGGTATCTGGCGTCGCCTTGAAGTCGTATTTACTCTCCGGAATATCTTCCGCGACTTGAATCGTATTCTTGCGCACCGTCCGGAACGCAGCTGCCATTTCCTTACCGCCGTAATTCGACATTTTCGTTTTCTCCCTGGCTATTCTAACGGTCTGTGAATTGATCTAGATTGGCTCGCCCGAAAGGCAAGCCCGTCTGATGTGAGCTCAATTAAATGCTAACTCTTGGTGAAATTCATCGAGCGGAGGAAGCTGCCTCGGTCGGTGTCGATTTTCTTCTGAAGCTGGAAAACCGCGTAGAGAAGCGCTTCGGGACGCGGCGGGCAGCCGGGCACGTACACGTCAATGGGGATGACCTGGTTGACGCCCTGCACGATCGCGTAATTGTTGAACACGCCGCCGGAGGTCGCGCACGCGCCCATGGAAATTGCCCATTTCGGCTCGGGCATCTGCGCGTAAAGCTGCTTGATGATCGGCGCCATTTTCTGCGAAACGCGGCCAGCTATGATCATCAGGTCGGACTGGCGCGGCGAGCCGCGGAAAACTTCGGCGCCAAAGCGCGAAATATCGTAGCGCGAGGCGGCCATGGACATCATTTCGATAGCGCAGCACGCAAGGCCAAATGACATCGGCCAAATCGAGCTGCGGCGCGCCCAGTTGACGACCTTGTCGAGCGAGGCGAAGAGAATGCCTTCGTCCTTCAGGAAATTTTCGTCCTGGCCCGGTGTTTCGAGTGTGACGCCCTTCGCGAGTTCAACGGACATGGTTAAGAGCAGCTCCTGAACGAGCGGGTCGCGCAGTTCCCTGACGCTTCATTTTGCACCTTGGCGCGGAGGTTTGCAATGGAGCAGACGAGGCGTCAGTTCTTGAGGAAGAACTCGCAAGAATTATGCCCGCTCGGGCCGACCGGATATTTGAGGTATTTAAGGGCCCGTGGAATCGTTCTGGGCGCCGGATCGGCTGAATTCGAACTCGAAGGTCTCCGTTGATTCCTTTGGGGCCGGTTCGAATCGCCAGTCTTTGATGGCATCAAGCGCGGCATTGACGAGGAACGGGCTGCCGCCAACTACTCTGGTATTTACCACGCGACCCTCGGCTGAGATCGTCGCTTCGATCTTGACCCGCCCGGAGATGTTCATCTGCATGGCTATCGGGGGATAAATGGGCCTGGTTTTCGTTCGCACCTTACGCTTGCCGGAGTCGGCAGCAGCGTCCTGCGCGGACGCTTTCAGCGGCAGAACGGCGGAGCCACCCAGAGCAAGTGCGATTGCCAGTCCTGCTAACGCGAGCCTACGCTTCATGTCCCTGTGTCCTTCCCAATGAGAGAACTCGCGCCTGTAAACGCACGTGCAGGGCCACGAAGCCAGCGCGCCGACTCGAGGGCAGTGGTCGGCACCAATTCCCGTACATGATTGATATTAAGCATGTTACTTAGGCGGGCAAGCTCCGTGGTTGGGCTCTAGCCCGGCCCTATCGTCTCAATCCCTGCATCGAGAGACGATGAACATCTCAAATTGCGACACTGGCGCAAGTTCGAGTTGGGCTTTCGCGATCGGATTCCGTGAGATAAGGTTGTGCCGACGGCGGGCGACGCCAAGGAGGAGACATGAGGTCGCGGATATGGATACCGTGCGCGATTGCGCTCAGCTTTGCTCTGGGAATGGTCGTGCAATCCGCGAGAGGATCGCGCAGCGAAAAAGACGAGCCCAGAGTTACAGGAATCGGTGGATTTTTCTTCAAGGCGCAGAATCCAGCCAAGCTCGCGGAATGGTATCGCGTGCATCTGGACATCGTGCTGGCGCCTGCGGGAAAGGGAGAAAACGCGCCGCAGTTTAGTATGTTTGAGTGGCGCGAAAAAGACCATCCTGACCGGCTGGGCTTGACGGTGTGGTCTATTTTCCCCGCCGATACAAAATATTTCGAGCCGAGCAAAGGCTCGTTCATGATGAATTTTCGCGTGGCGAATCTCGACCGGGTACTCGGGCAGCTTCGGCAAGAAGGCGTGAAAGTGGACGACAAAATTGATGACGAGTCCAACGGCCGGTTCGGCTGGGTGATGGATCCGGAAGGCAATCGCATCGAATTGTGGGAACCAAAGGGTCAGTAAAGATGCTCGGTCGCCGCATTGTCCGAGTACGCCGTCGCGCTAGTCAACTGTCACGGTAACTGTGGCGGATTTCGTGTGGCCGGCGGCGTCCGTCGCTGTAAGCGTGTAGATGGTCGTCTTCTTCGGCGACACGCTCACGCAACGCTCAAATGCAGGCCAGACGGCATTTGATTGCGGCTGGAGGGTTACGGACTTCGCGTTCGATACGCTGTAGCACAGCATCGTGGAATCGCCGCGCGTGATTTCGCCAGGGTACGGGAAGAACTTCAGAATATCGAACCGGTCGCCGCCCATCCCTTCGAAAACTCTTTGATCCTGTTCGCGCTTCGCGGCGGCCGCCCGCTCCTGGATCACGCGGTCCCCATTCCAGCGCATATAGAACACACCACCCACATAGGCCGCAGCCAAGCCAAAAACAATCAGGGACACGACGAGGTAGACGCTCATCCCCTTGCGCGGCGGAGGCCCAAGATTGGGATCGTCGAACACAGACAGCTCCTGCTAATTTTGCGGCTGGGCCTGCGACGAGGGCGGCTGCACGATCGTGCCCCCAAAACCGGTAGGTATAGTGGGATTGGGGATTCCGATCCCTAGGGGGCTTCCCGGTTGCCCTGCCGGCTGACCTCCCGCTCCGGAAAGCGCCTGTTGGGCAGCGCGCGCCTGATCCTCCAGAGGATTCCAAATAAATTCCCACTCTTTATATTTCTTCCCGAAGTTGTAAACCTTGATCGAAGGCGCATCGGATTGAGTTCCGCCGCCGACACCGGTCAGGAAGGCGCCCAGCACGGGACCATCAACCGGGCCAGTCGGTTTCAAAAGTGAGAGCGGGTTGACCGGCTGATCGAACGATGACGATGAAGCCTGCCCCGAAGCGGGAGCCTGCGCGGCACCCGTGGAGTTGTCCGGAGTCGAACCGGAAGGCGGCTGCCCCGACGTGTTGCCGACAGACGGAGTAGTTGGCGCATTCGGACTGTTTGCGCCGCTCGTTCCCAATCCCAGGCCCATGCTGGAAACCGGCGCGCCGATGGATCCCGGCGTTGGAAGGGTGGGTATCTTACCGCCGTTCAGATCCATCAGCGCCATCTGTTGCAGCGTGGCGTAACGGACGCTGCCGATGATCTGCCCCGAGGCATTGACGTAGATCAAGCGCCAGGCTCCGTCCCCGGACTGGTTCGTCGGGTCCTTATAGGCCGCGAAGCGCAGAAAATTGAGTTCGGGGAGGCCGGTCTTTAAATCATCGAGTGATTGGGGGTAGTGGCCGGTCTTCCGGAAGTAGAGTCGGATGGCGCGGGCATATTGATTACCGCGCCAGATCATATCGTCTTCGCGCAGGCGGCGCCCCTGCGTATACAGGTTCCGCAGAGCCACCTGCGAACCGATAATCATCACGAGAACTAGAAACATGACCATCAAGAACGCGTAGCCGGATTCCTCCGACCGGCGGCGAGGCCCGGCCGTGGCTGCATCACGGGATTCCGCGGCGCGCGGCGTCGAATTGATGCGCGTGGCGATCATGGAGTCGCCGAACCCTGGTCCGGTGGCTGGACCAGCTGCACCGTCGCGTGGCGCCCGCTCGAGATCTCCTCGACGTCTGCGGATTCGTTGCCGATGTGAATCAGGCGAAACGTGTTCAGAAATTTATCGCCCTCGGCGACCACAAGAACGTCATCGCCACTGGTGAAGAAGGCCACTCGCTTTCCCGACGCGGGCTGCGATGCATAGCCAAAAAACTCCGCGGGAATCTGCAATGGCGGAGGCGGCGGTGGCAGTTTCGGTCCGATGAAAGGCCGCGCGTCAGCCGCAGCCTCGCCCCCTGGCTTGGGAAGTGGCGGCGCTCCAGCGACAAAAATATTTCGGTGCGACCCCGAGTATTCAAGCTTACGCAGCCTGTCGAGCTGGTCGAGCCGGAGACTCGGCTCCTGCACGTCGAGCGGTTCGAACTTGGAGTCAGCGGCGAGCACACCGGAAAGGCCCGGAACCGAAGTTCGGAAGAAGTAAAAATACGTGATGACGACAAGCAGGACCACCAGCCCCGCGAGAACGTAGAGTTGCGTGCGTTGGGACATCGTTCAGGTCCTGAAGTACGTGTGAAGATCCAGATCCAGCCGGATTCCGCCCGTCGACACCGAACTGAGATGCAGGCTATCCAGCAAATAAAAGTTTTTCGAGCGCTCCAAACCATTGATGAATTGAATGACCGCTGGATAATCGGCCTCGAGTCCCGTGGTGATCTGGACTTCGGTGACGCCGCGATTTTTGAGCTCCTTCTGCTTGAACGTGTACCCCGAGATTTTCACGCCCGACTTCATGGCGATCTCGCCGAGGTCGGCCTCGATCCGCGAATAGCCCGTAGGAGAATCCAGGAACGATTGCTGATAGAAAGCATCACAATCTTTCCCGGCCTGCGGCAGGTCGGCGCGGATCTTGTTGCCGCGGTCCACATCGGCCTTCAGTTTCTTAGCCTGGAGCGCCAGGCGGTCGCGCTCGGTGCGCAAGGCCTGCGGTTGCTGGTAAGAAGCGCGCCACAGGTACCCGGCGAGGGCAAGGTCCAGCGTCAAGACGAGAGCCAGCGGGATGCCAACCCACACCTTCCACGCTTGCCATGTGGTTTTCACGGTCATGTCGTCGAGTACCACACCGTGAGGTTCAGTACGATCTTATCTGGCGCAGCCGGCTGGTCCGAACGCCGCTCGCTGGTGACCACCATGCCCGAAAACATTTTCGATTTCTCGATCGCCTGCAGGAATTGGATTTTGCCTTGATCGTCGGTGGCGCCGACTTCCAGCGTCACTTCCGCGCGCCCCTCGACCAAACGCGGAGAGATGCTCACCACGCGCACGCCCGGAGGAAGCGTATCCTCGAGATCCATGAAGATTTTCGTCCAGGGAAAGCTGCGCTCGTCAATCAGGGAATTCAGGAAGGCCGAGCGTTCGAGCACCTGCTGCGCCGAAGGCTGGCGGAAATCGTCCGCCAGTTCGCGCTGCCGCTCCTGATCCGTCCGGATCGAGTCTTGCCATCGAGCCATATCCGCATGCAGCTCTCGATTGGCGTGCCAGGACCGATAGGCCGCGAAAGAAAGCACCGCAAGCGCCAGGACGCCGAGTGTGCCGGCCAGCGCCGAATAGGCGAGGAACGGCCGATTGTTCTCTTGAGGAGCTGTGGCGAGATTTAGCTGTAGTCTCATCGGTCGGTAGCCGTAATGTTCTGGCGCTTAGGGCCGTCCGTTCATCATCCAGCCTGCCAGGGCGTCGAGGCCATGGCTCACCAGGTCTTTCGCGGAAGCCTCTAAGCTCTGCACGCCTTCGGCCTCGCCCATTGGCCCAGAGTTGATTTGCAGCTCCTCGGCAAGCGCGCCTCCGAATTGAGCTTCCTTCTGGCCAAACCCAGTGAGGCGTGCGCGGTCAATCGTAGCGCCCCATGTATCCTGATAGTAGGCCACGGCGGGAAAGACTTCATCGAGCATGGCCTGCGGCTCGAGCAGTTTTGCTTCGGACGGCATCTCGCTCGTGCGGTAGACGCACAGGTTCGAGCCCTGGGTTATGACCGTGGTCAGCATTTTTCCGCAGAGGCGCACCAGCAGCGTGGACCCGCGCTCTTCCAAAAGGGGCAACGTGGCCAGCGTCGAACCCAGCACCACACCGGCGTGAGCGCCGAGCGACTCCACGATCTGCTCGTATTCCCGCACAATCTGCTGCCTCGCGACGGCAATCACAACTTCCAGATTTCCCTCGCGGCCGTCCTGCCGGTTCCACGAAACGACCGTCTCGTCCACGTCGAACGGCACGCTTTTTTTCAACCGCCAGCGAAGCAGCGGCAAAGCGTCCTGGGCTTTTCGCGGCAGGTTATCGAACGGCAATATGAAAACGCGGACCGCGAGATCCGGGACCAGCAACGCGATGGGCGCGCCCCGGTCGGGAATCCGTGTGAGCACGCGACGCAGAGCCGAGCGAACCGCGTCGGGCTGCGTGATGTTGATTTCGACCGTCGAAGGCATCACAGCGCCCACCGGCAGCGCTTCGACCGCTACACCTTCCAGATGCCCGCGACGCTGGCCCCAGCGGGCCGCAGCTACGTGCTCGCCGGCGATCTCAACCACCAGCGACGGATGAGGCATCGCGTGCAACCAGCGGTCAATGCGCCCCACCAGTCCCACACGGTAAAACTGGTTCGCGACACTGCCTGTGGAGGTCAAGCTAGTCAAGGAAGGTCACCTTATTTATTTCGCGAAGGGTTGTGAGTCCGGCGCGGACTTTGCGCAGCCCGGAGTCGCGCAGGAACGTCATGCCCGCATCCTTCGCCGCACGCTTGATTTCCGATGTCGGCCGGCGGTCAATGATCATTTCGCGGATGTGATCGGAAAGATCGAGAAGCTCGGTGATGGCCGTGCGGCCCCGGTATCCACTTCCCGAACATTCCAGGCAACCGACCCCCTCGCAGAACGCGACACCTCCCCATTCAGCCGGATCGAGTCCGGATTCCCTGAGAACCGAGGGATCGTAGGATACCTTTTTCTTGCAACTCTCGCAGACCACGCGGACCAGGCGCTGCGCCATGATGCAGTTGAGAGCCGAGACGAAGTTATACGGCTCGACGCCCATGTTGATAAACCGGCCGATCACGTCGGTGACGTTATTGGCGTGAACCGTGGTAAAGACGAGGTGGCCGGTGAGCGCCGAATTGATGGCGATCTGCGCTGTTTCCTGGTCGCGAATTTCGCCGACCATGATCTTGTCCGGATCGTGCCGCAAAATCGAGCGAAGACCGCGGGCAAAAGTCAGTCCCTTTTTCTCATTCACCGGAATCTGGGTGATGCCGCGGACCTGGTATTCGACGGGATCCTCGATGGTGATGATCTTGTCCTCATCGTTCTTGATCTCGTTGATGGCCGCGTACAAGGTGGTGGTTTTTCCTGATCCCGTGGGGCCGGTGACCAGGACCATTCCGTAGGGCTCGTGAATGTAGCGGCGGAACCGCGTGACCTCGTCATGGTCGAATCCGACCACATCGAGCGTGAGGTTGCGGAACTTTTCGCTGAGAGTCTCTTTGTCGAGGACGCGGAGAACCGCATCCTCGCCGTGCACCGACGGCATGATAGACACACGGAAATCCACGAAGCGTCCCTTGTAGCGAACGCGGAAACGGCCGTCCTGGGGGACCCGCCGTTCGGCGATATCCAGCTCGCTCATCACCTTGATTCGCGACAATATCGTGGCGTGGTGTTCCTTGGCGAGCGGCTGCATGGCAAACTGCAATGCACCGTCAATTCGATACTTCACGACCACTTCGGAATTCCGCGTCTCGATATGGACGTCGCTCGCTCGCCGCTCCAGAGCCGTGAAGATCACGGTGTCCACGAGGCGAACCACGGGACTCACGCCCGTGTCCCGCGTGAGTTTCTCTCCCGAAATGTTCTCGTCGCTGTCTTCTTCCTCGCTGACCACTTGAATCGTGAATCCCTCGGTGGCCTGGTCCAGCACGCGCTGCGACTGTTCGGTACGCTTCAGCAGGTCTCCGATTTGCGAGGCGGTGGCAACTTTGATCTGCAGGCGCTTGCCGAGAAGACCCGCCAGCTCGTCGGTGAGCTGTAACTGGCTCGGGTCCACCATGGCCACCACGAGCGTCGAGTCATGCGCCGCGAGCGGCACAAAGTTGTAGCGGAACATCAGCTCAGCCGGGATACTGCGGAAGAGCTCCGGGTCAATCCGCTGCTCCACAAGGTCAATAAAAGGGCAGCGGTAGCGCTCCGCTAGGCGCCGGGCCTGATCCCGTTCCGAGGTGTCGGGCGCGTCGCCCACTGCCGAATTGTTTATGGGTGTAGCCATCGAGTTCTATCCTCCTACTGAACCTACCTGGAGGGAAAACATGGGCAGATACAGCGAGATCAAAATGAAGCCTATCACAACGGCCATAACCACCAAAATAGCGATGGGTATCCAGGAGAGCGTGCGCTGCAAGCGCGTATCCACTTCCTCCTCATAGAATTCAGCCACGCTGGTTAGCATTGCCGGCAGCGCGCCGGAGGCCTCGCCGACCTCAATCATCTCCAGCGCCAGGCCGGGAACCAGCTTCGTCTCCGCCAGGCTCAAATGCAGCGTCTGCCCTTCCTTGACGCGCTCGGACGCCCGTTCCACGGAGGTTGCGATGAGCCGGCTGCCGATCGCCGCGGCCGAAGTCCGCAGCGCCGGAACCAGAGGAGTGCCGCCGCCAAGCAGCGTCGAAAGCGTGCGCACGAATTGGGCGATCTGCGCTTTGATCCAGATGTCCCCGAAGACCGGAATCCGAGGCTTGATTCGATCAATCGCGATCGCTCCCCGATCGGACCGCGTCCAAAGAAAGAGCCCGGCGGACCCCGCGACAATCGCGGCGACCAGAAACACGAAATAATTGCGCAACGGTAAGGCAATCGAAAGCAGGATTCTGGTGCTCGTCGGCAGAGGCACATTCAACTGTTGATAGAGGGTCGCGAACTGCGGCAGGGCATAGGTGGCCAGGTAGGTGACGACAATTATCGCCACCATTACCAGGACGGCTGGATAGATCAGCGCGGTGATCAAACGGCTGCGAAAACCAGTGGTGACCCGCAGGTAGGAGATGTACTGCTCCAATACGCCGGTGAGGTTGCCGCTGCGTTCGCCCGCCGCGATCACCGTGATATATACGGGCGGGAACGAACCCTGGGCCGCCATAGCCTCTGACAGCAGGGCGCCTGCACGCACGCGCTGCCTGACGTCCCCCAGGATCGGGCGCAGGCGGATAGCGGCAGCCCGCTCCGCGAGCAGATCCAGAGCCCTCAGGATCGGCAGCCCGGCCCGAACGAGCGTGTTGAATTGTTGATTGAAGATCAGGAAATCGGCGGGGCGTATTTTGCGGTCACGACTGGCCTGGCCAAACTGCGCCAGAAGATCGAACTGATTGCGGACCGAAAAAACGTAGAAGCCGCGATCGGCGAGCTTCTGCCTGGCTTCCACCTCGGACTGCGCCGTCTCGACCTGTTGAAAAACACGGCCTGAGGCGTCCCCGACTTTGCATACGAAATCGGTCATTTTTGTATATCGGTGCGCCGCCCTCAGGGGGCGATTCACGCAAAGTTTAGCATACCCTTTTTGAACGGAGGCTGAAGCCGGGAAAACAGCCCTTCACTAAGATGTGACAACCTCGGAAAAGGTGTGCTGTGCCCCACCCGGCCGAAGATAATCCGCCGGGCAAGCGGCTATGATAAAGTCGCGCCTGGAATTCAGAACGTGATCGCCGAGGCGTTGCTTGAACCCGATGGAACCAATTTCGCATTTCTTCTACTCCGACCGGTTGAAGCTGCAATTCTGGGATTACGGACAGGACGGAAAGCCGGCGCTCGTGCTGGTTCACGGCGGCCTGGATCACGCGCGCAACTGGGACTGGGTCGCCCGCGCGCTGCGCGAACATTACCACGTATATGCGCTCGATCTGCGAGGCCACGGGAACAGCGCCTGGGCGCCCGGCGCAATGTACAGCCTCATCGAGCACGTTCTCGATCTGTCGGCCCTGCTCGACATCATCAATGAGTTCCCCATCCGGCTTATCGGCCATTCGCTCGGCGGCATGATCGTCTTGAATTATTCCGGAGTGTTCCCCGAGCGCGTGCGCAAGGCCGTCTCGATCGAAGGCCTGGGCGCGCCCGAACGCAGCAAAGTGCATGGGCCGGTGTCCGAGCAAATGCGATATTGGATCGAATCGGTCCGCAAGGTCGAAAAACGCCAGACGAAAACGTATCCCAATCTCAGCGCGGCCGTCGCCCGGATGAAGGAGGCCAACCCGCATCTCTCGGACGAAGTGGCGCGCCATCTGACGCTGCACGGCACGAATTGGGACGCCGATGGATCGCTGGTCTGGAAGTTCGACAATTACGCGCGCGTATTCCCGCCTTACGGGCACCGCGTCGAGGACAGCGTCGAGCTCTATAGCCGAATCACCTGTCCGGCGTTGTTCTTCTGGGGCCTCGAGAGTTTTTTCCCAGTTCCGGAAACGGATCCGCGGAAAACGGCCATTCGCAATGCTCGCCTCGTCACGGTGCCGAGCGCCGGACACTGGGTGCATCACGATCAGTTGGACGTGTTCCTGCGCGAGACCGCTGCGTTTCTAAAGGATTGATTGGCGGAAACCGATCAGCGAATTTCGCCCGCGAGCGATTCTTCATCAACTATCGCCACTCCCGGCGGAGGCTGGAAGTGAAATTTTATCTCGGGGATCAATCCGTTTTCTTCCCAATTACCGAACCGAAATTCCGTTTCCACGTGGCCCGGTTCGCGGATCAGCACGCGAACAAGCTGGGCATCCGGATCCGTCTCAAATAACACCTGAAATGGCGCATCGGTGCCCGAAACGTCTCGCGGCAGGCATAGCAAAACCGAGTTGCCAGGGGGCACCGCCAGTTCCTCAAGCTCGGTTCCCTTTTCCGCGGCATTGCTCGCATCAGGGCCGACGAGCTGAATCGAGCGGCAGAGCTTCGACAGATCAGCCTTTCCTGTGAGGAGCGCGAGCGGTGTTCTCCAGTCCGAGCTATCCTTCAGCTTGGCGCGACTTGCGGTGTGGTCCGCGGGAATGTAAAACCAGACGTTAGTGCCGTCCACGATGAAGAGCTTTTGTTCCGGAGACTCGTATTCCCAGCGCATGCGGCCAGGGCGCGAGAAATACACCGTTCCCGATTCCGCCAATGCGCCGCCGTTTCCGTCCGTGTACCTTTCGAAGAAGCTCGCTCGTAGCGTGCGCGCGTGCTGATAGCGCGCTTCCAAAGCCCGGCGGACGGAGTTGACATCTCGGGCCGGAGTCGCTGCCACTAGAAGTAACATCGTTGCGAGTGCGCCGCGAATCATTCGCCGAGTCTAGCAGAGATGCGGATGCGTAGACGTGCCGGGCAGATTCTTGAAGCAAGCGAATGGCCACACGTTTAGCCGTCGGGCGGATCAAAGGAAAGGTAAACCGCGGATACCGACGAGCGCGAGGATTATTGCAAAACCGGCAGGGCCTCGCACGCAGCCGGCGTGCCGATCGCTGCGCCTATCGAACTATAGTGTATGGTAGCGGGCTCGTCGCTGCAGTAACTGTCTGTCCCGGTTGTTACGCCGAGCGGCGTGGCCGTCACGAGATACTGCAAATAGCCTGCGACGCAGCCTGCCGGGGGGCCAGTGACCGTCGCCCCCTGCGGGAGGTAGGTATATACGTAGCCGCTTTTCTGATTGGGAGCGCCCGAGACCAGAGGGTCCAGCAGTACCGCGCCATTGCACGTTGGCGGTGCCAAGCCCCCCAACGCCGCCAGACTGGGCGCATAACCGTTACTATACGTCGTTGAATACACCACGTTCGCCGATGTGATCGTTCGCACACCTTCTGCCGCTGACGCCTGGTTAGCGGCAATTTTGGCGCTCAGATAATTTGGAATGGCAATCGCAGCGATGATAAGTATGATCCCTACCACGACCAGAAGTTCGATCAGCGAGAATCCTCTGTCGCTCGGGTTTTTACGGCTGCGTTCGCGATTTTTTCCCGATGAGAGCATAGTTAAAATCCGCGTCTTACAGCTTTTCTTCACTCAAACTACAGACGGGAGAAGGCAGCGAGGCTTCCTCCCGTCCACGACGGCGTGTCCGAAACTACTACTGCAGTACAGCGGCCGCTCCAAGCGCCGCGCACGTACCGGCGGCTGTTCCGATCGCGCCACCGGCCGTGTTGAAGTGCAGCACGCCGCTCAGGTCCGCGCAAAATGCACGCTGACCTGTGGTTCCGACAGTAACCGGTGTGGCGTTTTCCTCGAACCCGGTG